>Ga0073934_10003448_pt1 | contig 29131 bp, 27 predicted proteins | sample LarsenN4metaG_FD_76834 | JGI IMG/M metagenome (GOLD analysis project Ga0073934, IMG submission 76834) | Hot spring sediment bacterial and archeal communities from British Columbia, Canada, to study Microbial Dark Matter (Phase II) - Larsen... ... | reverse complement strand
TGTCCTCCTGCGGCACGATCTTCGACACCACGCCCTTGTTGCCGTGGCGGCCGGCCATCTTGTCGCCGGGCTGGATCTTGCGCTTCACCGCGACGAAGACCTTGACCATCTTCATCACGCCGGGCGGCAGTTCGTCGCCGCGCTGGAGCTTCTCGACCTTGTCGAGGAAGCGCTGTTCGAGCCGCTTCTTGGACTCGTCGTACTGCTTGCGGATGGCCTCGATCTCGCTCATGAGCTTGTCGTTGGGCGAGGCGAACTGCCACCACTGCGAGCGCGGATACTCGTCGAGCACCGCGCGGGTGATCTTGGAGTCCTTCTTGAAGCCCTTCGGACCCGCGATGCCCTGCCGGCCCTCCAGCATCTCCGCCAGGCGGCCATAGACGTTGCGGTCGAGGATCGCCTGCTCGTCGTCGCGGTCCTTGGCGAGCCGCTCGATCTCCTCGCGCTCGATCGCGAGCGCGCGCTCGTCCTTCTCGACGCCGTGGCGGTTGAACACCCGCACCTCGACGACGGTGCCCTGCACGCCTGGCGGCACCCGCAGCGAGGTGTCGCGGACATCGGAAGCCTTCTCGCCGAAGATCGCGCGCAGCAGCTTCTCTTCCGGCGTCATCGGGCTTTCGCCCTTGGGCGTGATCTTGCCGCACAGGATGTCGCCTGCGCGCACTTCCGCGCCGATATAGACGATGCCCGCCTCGTCGAGGTTCTTCAGCGCCTCTTCCGACACGTTCGGGATGTCGCGGGTGATTTCCTCAGGCCCGAGCTTGGTGTCGCGGGCCATCACCTCGAACTCCTCGATGTGGATCGACGTGAACACGTCGTCCTTCACGATCCGCTCGGAGAGCAGGATGGAGTCCTCGAAGTTGTAGCCGTTCCAGGGCATGAACGCGACCAGCACGTTGCGCCCGAGCGCGAGTTCGCCGAGGTCGGTCGACGGACCGTCCGCGATGATGTCGCCGCGCTTGACGTGATCGCCGACCTTCACCAGCGGCCGCTGGTTGATGCAGGTGTTCTGGTTGGAGCGCTGGAACTTCTGCAACCGGTAGATGTCGACGCCGGGCTTGGTCGGATCCGACTCGCCGGTGGCGCGGATGACGATACGGGTCGCATCGACCTGATCGACCACGCCGGTTCGGCGGGCGGCGATCGCCGCGCCGGAATCGCGCGCCACCACGCCTTCCATGCCGGTGCCGACGAACGGCGCCTCGGCGCGCACCAGCGGCACCGCCTGGCGCTGCATGTTGGAGCCCATCAGCGCGCGGTTGGCGTCGTCGTTCTCAAGGAACGGAATGAGCGCCGCCGCCACCGAAACAAGCTGCTTCGGCGACACGTCCATGAAGTCGACCTTGTCGGGCGCAAGCATCTGAACGTCGCCGGCATGACGGCACACGATCAGTTCTTCCGTGAAGCGTCCGCGGCCGTCGATCGGCGCATTTGCCTGCGCGACCGTGTAGCGGCCCTCCTCCATCGCCGACAGGTAGACCACCTCGTCGGTGACGCGGCCGTCCTTGACCTTGCGATACGGCGTTTCGACGAAGCCGTACTTGTTCACCCGCGCATAGGTGGCGAGCGAATTGATCAGGCCGATGTTCGGACCCTCGGGGGTCTCGATCGGACAGATGCGGCCGTAGTGCGTCGGGTGCACGTCGCGCACTTCGAAGCCTGCGCGCTCGCGCGTGAGACCGCCCGGCCCGAGCGCCGAAAGCCGCCGCTTGTGCGTGATCTCGGACAGCGGGTTGGTCTGGTCCATGAACTGCGAGAGCTGCGAGGAGCCGAAGAACTCGCGCACCGCCGCCGCCGCCGGCTTTGCATTGATCAGGTCCTGCGGCATGACGGTGTCGATGTCGACCGACGACATGCGCTCCTTGATCGCGCGCTCCATGCGCAGGAGGCCGATGCGGTACTGGTTCTCCATCAACTCGCCGACCGAACGGACCCGGCGGTTGCCGAGATGGTCGATGTCGTCGATCTCGCCCTTGCCGTCACGCAGGTCGACCAGCGTGCGGATCACCGCGACGATGTCCTCCTTGCGCAGTACCCGCATGGTGTCGGGTGCGTCCAGGTCGAGCCGCATGTTCATCTTCACACGGCCGACCGCGGAGAGGTCGTAGCGCTCGGCGTCGAAGAACAGCGACTGGAACATCGCCTGCGCAGTGTCGATGGTCGGCGGCTCGCCCGGCCGCATCACGCGGTAGATGTCGAACAGCGCATCCTCACGCGTCATGTTCTTGTCGACGGTGAGGGTGTTGCGGATGTAGGCACCGACATTGACGTGGTCGATGTCGAGGATCGGCAGTTCCTTGTAGCCCTGCTCGATCAGCGCCTTCAGTCCCTTCTCGGTGATCTCCTCGCCGGCCTCGGCGTAGATCTCGCCGGTCTTGGTATTGACCAGGTCCTCGCCGATATAGTGGCCGACGAGCTCCGCATCCGACATGCGCAGCGCCTTCAGTCCCTTCTCGGCGAGCTGCCGCGCCGATCGGACGGTCAGCTTCTTGCCGGCCTCCAGCACGACGCGGCCGGAATCGGCGTCGACCAGGTCGTTGACCGCCTTGTAGCCGCGGAAGCGGTTGGCATCGAACGGAACGCGCCAGCCTTCCTTCTGCCGCTTGTAGACGACCTTCTTGTAGAAGGTGTTGAGGATCTCCTCGCCGTCCATGCCGAGCGCGTAGAGCAGCGACGTCACCGGAATCTTCCGGCGCCGGTCGATACGGGCATGCACGATGTCCTTGGCGTCGAACTCGATGTCGAGCCAGGAGCCGCGGTACGGAATGATGCGGGCGGCGAACAAGAGCTTGCCCGACGAATGGGTCTTGCCCTTGTCGTGGTCGAAGAACACGCCCGGCGAGCGGTGCATCTGAGACACGATCACGCGCTCGGTGCCGTTGACGATGAACGTGCCGTTGTTGGTCATGAGCGGGATATCGCCCATGTAGACATCCTGCTCCTTGATGTCCTTCACCGACTTGGCACCCGTCTCCTCGTCGATATCGAACACGATCAGGCGCAGCGTCACCTTGAGCGGCGCGGCGAACGTCATGCCGCGCTGGCGGCACTCGTCGACGTCGTATTTCGGCGCCTCGAACTCGTATTTGACGAATTCGAGCATCGAGGTGTTGGAAAAATCCGAGATCGGGAACACGGACTTGAACACGGCCTGGAGGCCTTCGTCGGGCCGGCCGCCGACCGGTTCCTGCACCAGCAGGAATTGGTCATAGGATGCCTTCTGAACCTCGATGAGGTTCGGCATCTCTGCGACTTCCTGGATTTTCCCGAAAAACTTCCGAACGCGCTTACGACCTGTAAATGTCTGCGCTGCCATTCTTTCTCTCGCTTCCGTCGCACCGTCGGGGCCGGGACGACTCTCCGGAAGGCCACAATCCATCGTGACCGTCAGGACAGGCGTCGAAGCCCGAATGTTCAAATGCCAGAGTAACTTGGACCCTGGCGCTCACCTGCGATCCAAACTGCCGCTGGACCGCCGCACCTGCGCCGCCGAGAGGCGCATATAGTGGCGATTCGGGGGAATTATGAGCCCCCCGAAATCACCGGATCGTGTTCGCTCTACTCGCCATGGCCGGACCATCCGCGTCGATCCCGCCGCGATCCCCGATCGCGCCGGCGCGCGTCCGGCAATGGACCGCAGCGGTCGACCGCCGGCTACTTCAATTCCACCTTCGCGCCGACCTTCTCCAGGGTCGCCTTGATCTTGTCGGCCTCCTCCTTGTTCACGCCTTCCTTGACCGGCTTGGGCGCGCCCTCGACCAGGTCCTTGGCCTCCTTGAGGCCGAGGCCGGTCAGCGCGCGGACTTCCTTGATGACCTCGATCTTCTTGTCGCCGGCCGCGGCCAGGATCACATTGAACTCGGTCTTCTCCTCGGCCGGGGCAGCGCCGCCAGCGGCAGCGCCCGGAGCCGCAGCAACCGCCACAGCAGCAGCAGCAGAAACACCCCACTTCTCTTCCAGCATCTTGGCGAGGTCGGCGGCCTCGAGCACCGTCAGGCCCGAGAGGTCATTCACGATTTTCTGTAGGTCAGCCATCTGATTTCACTTCCTGTTGGTTCGAACCGTTGAGTGTCCTGCGAAGCGCCTCACGCCGCTTCGCCCTTCGAGGCATAGGCCTGCACCACGCGGGCGACCTTCGCCGCCGGTGCATTGACCAGCTGGGCGATCTTGGTCGCCGGCGCCTGCACGAGACCGATGATCTTCGCCCTGAGCTCGTCCAGCGACGGCAGCGACGCAAGCTGCCTGACGCCGTTCGGGTCGAGCGCGGTCTTGCCCATCGCTCCGCCCAGGATCACGAACTTCTCGTGCGCCTTGGCGAAGTCGTTGGCGACCTTCGGCGCAGCCACCGGATCGCTGGAGAACGCGATCAGGGTCGGTCCCTTCAGCAGGGACGCGATGGAGGCTACGTCGGTGCCCTCCAGGGCGATCTTGGCGAGACGGTTCTTCGCGACCTTCACGGTGGCACCCGCCTGCTTCATCTGCTTGCGCAGGGTCTGCATCTGGGCAACCGTGAGGCCGGAATAGTGAGCGACGACCACGACGTTGGTGTCCTTGAAGACACCGTTGAGCGTCGCGACCTGCTCCTGTTTTGCCGCTCGATCCACTGGCTAGGCTCTTTCCGGTTGGCGGCTTTGCGTTGCTTTCAAAGACCGAAAGCCGCCGGTTGCGACTTGCCGTCCTTGTCACGCAACAGGCGGGAGCCGGGACGACGTTTGATGCCCTGCCCCCGACGCGGCCGTGGCCGCCCCAGGTTTCCAAAGGTTCGAACCGACACCGCCACCCGACGAGCGGGCTGCGGCCGGTCTGACCCCGTCTGTGCAGGCTGTCCATTAAGCCGGACGTCCCGGCGCCTGCAGTCTTGGACAGGACGCGCGCCGTCCGAAAAGCCGTATGGGGTTCCGCTTCCTGTCAGATGTCCCGGGGGGATGTCCAAAAGGAAGAGATTCCCGATCATTCCAGTTTTCGAAAAGCGCGCAAAAGCGCGCCGACAAGCGAGGCCGGCACGCCTGTGGGCCCCTATTTAGAGCCTTCGGGTCCTCTTGCCAAGAGGCAAAAATCGCACCACGGAGCGCCGCCGATAGCTCCCGGGGTTGGCGCCGGTGCGAGGTTCCGTCCATTCTGAAGCGGCTGGGGCCCCAGGGGCGGAGGCCGGACCCAGAAAGGGGAAACGATGTCGGGTTTGAGCCCGGAACAGATGCTGTTTCAAGCGCAATGCCTTGAGCAGCTCGGCCGGTTCGCGGACGCGCTTGCTGCCTACCGGCAGGCGCTACCGAGGATAACCGACAACATGCCCGCGCAGGTGCGCTATTGGCGGCTGGTGCGCGCCCTGCGGCCGCCATCGCCCGCGGCCATCACGGTGATCTGGCAGCTTGCGCCGGAGAAATCCTGGGAGCGCGAGTGGGTGCGTCACCTGCTGTCATCCCTACCCCACACCGAAATCATCGACGGCAGCCACTCGGCGTTCCACGACAATGCGCTCGTCATCGACAATTTCATCGGCCCGTCCAAGCGCCCGTACTACTTGGAACTGCTCAAGCGCGGCCATCGCTTCGGCCTCATCCACCTTTCCGACGAGCGCTATGTCGACGACTGTAGCGCCTACGACTTCGCCAATGTCGTGATCCGAAACTACTGGTCCGCCCTGCACGCCGCCAACCGGCGCGTGCTGACGGTGCCGCTCGGCACCATGAACGGATTTGCGGGCAACGCCGGACGACCGGCATCCGCGCGGACGCGCATCTGGAGCTTCGCCGGCGAAATCAACAAGAGCACGCGCCAGGCGATGATCGCGGCGCTGCGGACGCTCGACCCCGGCTTCGTCCACCCCACCGGCGCGTCCAGCAACCCCAGCCCCGGCGCCGCCGCGCCGCTGGGGATCGAGGACTATGCCGCCATCCTCTCCGACACGATCTTCGCCCCATGCCCGTCCGGCTGGGTCAATCTCGATTCGTTCCGGGTCTGCGAGGCGCTGGAGGCCGGCTGCATTCCGGTCGTCGAACGCAGGCCGGGCTATGACTACTTCCAGCTTTTCCTTGGCGACCACCCGATGGTCACCATCGACGACTGGACCGATGCGCCGGCGGCGATGCGCATCCTTTTGGATAATCCCGAAACGTTGGAGCAGCGCCGTCGTGCTTGCGCCGACTGGTGGCAGATGATGCGGCGCACACTGGTCGAGCGCGTCCGCGATCACGTCACCGCGGGATTCGCTGGCGCGTTTGCGTCCGCGCAGGCCGCGCCGGCATGATCGGCTACTGCTTCGTCGCCTCGGCCCCGAACAGCGAGCCCGGGTCCACCTTCACCCCCGGCCCCATGGTCGACGACACCGCCACGCGGTTGATGTAGGTGCCCTTGGCGCCGGCCGGCTTCGCCTTCTGAACGGCATCGGCGAATGCCTTGATGTTCTGCACGAGTTGCTCGGCGCCGAACGAGGCCTTGCCGACGCCGGCCTGCACGATGCCGGCCTTCTCAACCCGGAACTCCACCGAGCCGCCCTTGGCACCCTTCACCGCGCCAGTGACGTCCATGGTGACGGTGCCGACTTTCGGGTTTGGCATCATGCCGCGCGGGCCGAGCACCTTGCCGAGCCGGCCGACCAGCGGCATCAGGTCCGGGGTCGCGATGCAGCGGTCGAAATCGATCTGGCCGTTCTGCACCTTCTCGACCAGGTCCTCGGCACCGACCACGTCGGCGCCGGCGGCCTTCGCCTCCTCGGCCTTGGGGCCGCGCGCGAACACGCCAACGCGGACGCTGCGGCCGGAGCCGTTCGGCAGCGAAACCACGCCGCGCACCATCTGGTCGGCGTGGCGCGGATCGACCCCGAGGTTCATCGCGATCTCGATGGTCTCGTCGAACTTCGCCTTGGCGCGGTCCTTGATCATCTTCACCGCCTCTTCGAGCGGGTAGAGCTTCTCGCGGTTGACGCCCTCGCGCGCCTTGGTCGTGCGTTTGCCAAGCTTTGCCATGGCGCCTACTCCCTCACCTCGATGCCCATGGAGCGGGCGGACCCTTCGATCATCTTCATCGCGGCCTCGATGGTATCGCAGTTGAGGTCCTTCATCTTCTGCTCGGCGATCTCCTTGACCTGCGCCCGGGTCACCGAGCCGGCCTTGTCGCGGCCGGGCGTCCGCGAGCCGCTTTCCAGCTTCGCCGCCTTCTTGATGAAGTAGGACGCCGGCGGCGTCTTCATCTCGAACGAGAACGAGCGGTCCGCATAGACGGTGATGGTGACGGGGATCGGCGTCCCCTTCTCCATCTTCTGGGTCGCAGCATTGAACTGCTTGCAGAAGTCCATGATGGAGAGGCCGCGCTGGCCGAGCGCGGGACCGATCGGCGGCGACGGATTGGCCGCCCCCGCCGGCACCTGCAAATTCACATAACCGGTGATCTTCTTCGCCATGGCGTACTCCTGTTAGTGGTGCGGTTTCCGGCGGTTGGCGGCCGCCTCACCTCCCACGTGTTCCACCTCTCCGTCATGGCCGGGCCTGTCCCGGCCTCCCGATCAGGTTGGCACCGCCGTGCCGATTTGGTCGGGATTGCCGGGCAAGCCCGGCAACGACCAGAACCCTATAGCTTCTCCACCTGTCCGAATTCCAGTTCCACCGGGGTGGCGCGGCCGAAGATCGACACCGCCACCTTGAGCCGCGAACGGGCATCGTCGACCTCCTCGACCGTGCCGTTGAACGACGCGAACGGCCCGTCCGAGACCTTGACCTGCTCGCCGATCTCGAAGGTCACCGACGGCTTCGGACGGTCGATGCCCTCCTGCACCTGCTGGAGGATGTGCTGCGCCTCGGCTTCGGTGATCGGCATCGGTTTGTTGTCCGAGCCGAGGAAACCGGTCACCTTGGGCGTGTTCTTGATCAGATGGTAGGCCTCGTCGGTCAGGTCCATCTTCACCAGCACGTAGCCGGGGAAGAACTTGCGCTCGGCATCGACCTTGCGGCCGCGGCGCACCTCAACGACCTTCTCTTTCGGCACCAGCACCTCGTCGAAGCAGTGTTCGAGATGGCGCTGCTTGGCCTGCTCGCGGATCGACTCGGCGACCTTCTGCTCGAAGTTCGAGTAGGCCTGCACGATGTACCAGCGTTTGCTCATGATCGAAGCGTCCAGTCGGTCAGCCGGCCCAGCCGATGATGGTGGTCACGATCAGCCGCATGATCTGGTCCGAGATGAGGAAGAAGATGGCGGCCAGCCCGGTCATGATGAACACCATCAAGGTGGTGACCAGCGTCTCGCGCCGGGTGGGCCAGGTGACCTTCTGGCCCTCGGCGCGCACTTCCTGGAGGAACTTGATCGGACTGGTCTTGGCCATGGCGATGTCACATAGGCACTCGGCGCCCAACCTGGAAGGATGAGACCGCACGCGATCCTTGATTTGGGGACATGTTCGCCGCGGAAGTCCGTTACCGGGCCGCCAGCGATGCGGCTTCCTACTGCCGGTCCGGCAAGCCGTCAAGCCTGCCGGTCATTTCCCCGGTCGGTCAGATGCTTATTGCCGCTTCCTGTGGCGGTTTTTGAAAGGATGGCAGGAGTGGAGGGACTCGAACCCCCAACCCCCGGTTTTGGAGACCGGTGCTCTAGCCATTGAGCTACACTCCTGTGGCCCCCGAAATAGCGCGCACGGCCGCGATCCGCAATCGCCCGACGACGGGATGCGTCCCGCAACGGCCCTGCGCGTCCCCTCACCGCTGGCCGACGATCTCGCGCACCGCCGCCACCACGTCGGCCGGCATGGCATAGGCCTCCGCCAGCACCTGAGTGACGCGTTCGCCGCTGGTCGGATTCACCTGGAGATTGCGCTTCTTGATGTCGGCCAGGAATTTCGGGTCGGTCATGGTGGCCATGAAGGCGGTGCGCAGTTCCCGCACCCGTTCGGCGGGGACGTTCGGCGGCGCCAGCAGCGGGCGATTCAGTTCCTGCGGCACCATGAACAGCCGGATCTGCCGGCGCGCGGAATCGTCCTTCACCAGCTCCATGATCGTCGGTGAATCCGGGAAGTCCGGCCGCCGCTTGCTGGCGACGATCACGGGCACGGTGAACTTGGGGCCGACCAGCCAGTCCGGATGCAGCGCCCGGATGGTGTTGAGATGGGTGCCGCAGCGGCCCTCGATCTCGCCGCGCTGCATGGCGAGGTCGATGTCGCTGCCGGCCTTGTAGCCGCCGACCACCCGCAGCCGGGTGCCGAGCAGCTTGTTGAACAGAAGCGCATAGATCTCCATCGGCGAGCCCGCACCGATGCTGCCGACGGTCGACTCCCTGGCCCGCATGTCGGCCAGCGTCCTGATGCCCGCGCTGTGCCAGAAGGTGCACACGCCGTCGGCATGGTCCATGCTGCCGAGCCAGTTGAACTTCATCGCCTCGTAGCGCGCGTTCTTGTTGCCCATCAGGGGGGTCAACGGCAGCGTCGCATTGATGATGCCGATCGTGGTGCCGTCCTGCGGCGCCTGATTGTACAGATGGTTGGTGGCGACGAGCCCGCCGGCGCCGGGCATGCTCTGCACGATGATGTTGGGCTCGCCGGGGACGTGGCGGACGAGGTGCTCCGCCAGCGTGCGCGCGTATTCGCCGAAGCCGCCGGCGACGCCGACGCTGATGACGATGCGGAGCGTCTTGCCCTTGTAGAACGGCTCCTGCGCCGGCGCGGGAGTCCCGGCGCCCACCGCGAGTGCAAGACCGAGCGATCCGGCAATCAGTCGATGGCGCATGCGAGGTCCCTCCGCGCCACCGGTTCTACCGGGCCGCCCGCTTCCGCGGAAGCGGGACCCCGGGCGACAAGATGTCCGGCGTTCCTGGGAGGCCCCCGAATTTTGCGTGCGGGGAACGGCGAGCCCGTCCGCTACCGCCCGCCCATGGTCTCGCGCGCGGCAGCGATGACGTCCGGCGGCGCCGCGAACGCGCGCTCAAGCTGCCGCGCGATCGCCGCGCCGGGCGTGAGATCGATATGCAGGTTGCGCCGTTCGACCTCGGCGCGGAAGGCATCGTCGCGCGTCACTGCAACAAGCGCATCGCGCAGCTCCTTGACGCGTTCCGCCGGCACGCCGGGCGGCGCCAGCACCGGCCGGTCCATGGTCTGCGACACCATCAGCAATTCGAGCTGGCGGCGCGTACCCTCGTCCTTGACGAACTCCATCACCGTCGGGGTGTCGGGGAACAGGGCGCTGCGTTTCTCGGCGATCAGGATCGGCACGTTGATCTTCTTCTCGGTGAGCCAGTCCGGGCGCGTTGCCTTGATGACAGTGAGCTGGCCGCCGCAGCGGCCGTCCACTTCGCCGCGCTCCATGGCCAGATAGATGTCGGTGCCGGCCTTGTAGCCGCCGATCACCTTCATCCTGGTGCCGAACAGCTTGTTGAGCATCGCCGGATAGGTATCCATCTGCGAGCCGACGCCGGAGGAACCGACGGTCGAGGGCTTCGTCAGCAGATCGTTCCAGGTCTTCACCGGCGAGGTGCGCCAGGTGATGCACATGCCGTCGGCGCGATCGAGCGCACCCAGCCAGTTGAACTTCAGCGTCTCGAAGCGCACGCCCTTGCCGCCCCACAAGGGCGCCAGCGGCACGGTGGAATGCACGATGCCGATGGTGGTGCCATCGGCCGGCGCACTGGCGTAGAGCCAGTTGGTCGCGGTCAGTCCGCCCGCGCCCGGCATCGACTGCACGATGAAATGCGGCTGGCCGGCGATGAAGCGACCCAGGTGCTCGGCAAGCACGCGCGCATATTCCGCATAGCCGCCGGCGACTCCGGTGGAGATCACGATGCGGATGGTCTTGCCCTGGTAGAACGGCTCCTGCGCGACGGCCGCGCCCGACCATGCCGTCAGCAGGATGAGCAGCCCGGCGCGCCGGAGCATCGAACTATACCTTGGCGGGCGTAACCGTGCTGCCGGCCTTGAAGTGCTGCGCGGTGCCGGTCTGGAAGCGCTGCTCGGAGACGTCGGTGCGGCCGCTTTTCTCCAGCTTGTCGGAGGCGAAGGCCGCGACCTGGAGAATCTCGAGGTCGTCGTCGCCGATGTTCTCGAACCAGTAGCGCGAGAAGCGCGGCGTGATGGTGCCTTCCATCGGGCCGAATTCCCCGATCACCACGTCGTCCGGGCCGTAGAAGCGCACGCGGCCCTTCAGCACCATCCAGAAGCTGGCGATGCCGGTGTGGTAGTGCAGGTTGTTCTCGCCGCCGTGCTTCTTCACCACCTGCACCACGCCGCGCACGATGTCCTTGCGTCCGAGCGCAACCATGCCCTTGCCGGCGGTCACGCCATCGGGCTTGGCATAGCTGAAGGTGGCCCAGTCCTTTTCCGCCGCCTCGTGCAGCGCCTGGAGGTTTTCTTCCTTCGACATGAACGTTTCTCCTTGCCTTGAGTCTCGTGATGTTCGGCAGCCGCGGTTATTGCACCCTCTCCCTGCAAGGGAGAGGGTGTGAACAGCGGCTCAACAAGCTCTGTCGGGCGAGGGTCCCTCCCCCCTCCATTGCGCGCAAATCCGGACCGCCGTCTCCTTTGCTGCTGGGGAGAGGGCACAACAACGGTTGCCGCAGGTTCGCGAAGGCCATGTCTAATGCCGCTGCCGCACCGCCAGCATCGTATAGTCGGGGTCCGAGAGGAAGTGCTCGCCGATCGGGCACTGCTGCCGCAGCAGGTCGAGGCGCGCCTTGCCTTCGGCCCCGCGTCCGACCGGCGGCGGGTTCATCACCGGGTTGCGATCGATCAGGTCCTCGACGTCGTCCTTGAATGTCTGCATGTCCTCGACCGTGAACCCGACATGGTCCATGCCGGTCGGCAGGATCGACTGGCCGAGGTAGTTCTTGATCCGCCACGGCATGATCATCAGCGTCATCTTGCCGTCGGTGAGGTAATGGTTGGGGTCGCCGGGACCGGCGTTCTGCTCGGCGAACTGGAACACATCCACGTAGAAGCGCGCCATCTCGTCGGGGCGCATGGTGCGCATCGCCACATGCGTGATGCAGCGCGGCTGCTGCTCGCCGGAGTTCTGCACATAGGCGGCGTGGCGGTTCTTCATGTCCTTCTGCGAGATGTCGAACACGTTGCCGTCGGGATCGTTGGCGGTGATGCCGGCGAACGGCCGCGTCGAGGGCCGCTCCACCCAATCGGCCTCCGGATATTTCGTGCGCATGCGGTCGAACACGGTCGGCACGTCCTCGACCTCGATGCCGAAATGGTCGAGGCCGGCGGGGCGACCAGCCTTGCGCGGATTGATGTTGAGCCCGACATAGCCGTCGCCGACCGTCAGCGCCGACTTCGGCGAGGTCTTGGATTGGTACATCCCGAACGCGGCCTCGTAGAACTTGGTGATGAGCGCGTACTTCTCGCTCACGATAGCCACGTGGTTGATTTTGGCGAACATGCGCCCTCTCCTCTCTCCGGCGCGCCCTTGCGCCGCTCCTTATTTGCCGGCCATCAGTTCGCGTGCCGCCCTCACCACGTCCGGCGGCGAACTATAGGCTGCGGCCAGCGTCTTGTGCACCTGCTCGCCGCTCACCCAGTCGAGCGTCAGCCGGAATTTCTTGATGTCGGCCAGGAATGCCGGGTCCTTCATGGTGGCGATAAAGGCGTCGCGCAGCATCTTCACCCGCTCGGCCGGCACGCCCGGCGGCGCCAGCACCGGCCGGTCGAGGTCCTGCGACACGATCAGGAGCCTGATCTGCTGTCTGGTGGCTTCGTCCTTGGCCAGTTCGATCAGCGTCGGCGCCTCCGGGAACATCGGCGACCGGTGCTCGGAGACCACGACCGGCACCCTGATCTTCTTTTCGGTGAGCCAGTGCGGCCGCAGCGCGCCGATGGAGGTGAGCTGCGGCCCGCAGCGCCCGTGCACCTCGCCGCGCTCCATCGCCTGGAAGATCAGCGCGCCGTCCTTGTAGCCGCCGATCACCTTCACCTTGGTGCCGAACAGCCGGTTCATCGCCGCCGGATAGACCTCCATCTGCGAGCCGATGCCGGATGACCCGACGATGAACTCCTTGTCGAGCATGTCCTGCCAGGTCTTGATCGGCGCGGTGTGCCAGGCGGTGCACGGCCCGTCGGAGCGGTCCATGCTGCCGAGCCAGTTGAGCTTGAGCGGATCGAAGCGCGCCCCCGCCATGCCGAGCAGCGGCCCGAGCGGCACCGTCGAGTGGATGAGCCCGATCACGGTGCCGTCCTGCGGCGCCTGGGAATACAGATGGTTGGTGGCGAGCAGGCCGCCCGCGCCCGGCATGCTCTGGAACAGCATGTCCGGCTTGCCCGGCAGGTGGTTCGGCATGTGCTGGACCAGGAGCCGGGCATAGGTGGCATAGCCGCCGGCGACCCCGGCCGAAATGATCAGCCGGATCTGCTTGCCCTTGTAGAACGGCTCCTGCGCGGCAGCCGAAACGACCAACACGAGCGCGAGCGCCCCGCCCAGCGCCGCCGCCGTCAACCGCCTGCCGAATCGCATGGGCTCTCCAATCGCTTCCTCCCGGTCATTCTATGCCGGGCGCCAGACCGTGCAAATGCGGTCTTGCGGCACGGAATGCCATCGAGTGGCCGCGGCGGCTTTGCCATGGCGATCCGCCAGCTTTATGATCCCGCGCAAATCAAGGAGAACCGCCCCATGAACATGCAGGCCTTCGGGCAATTCAAGACCGGCGCGCGCGCCTACAATATGAGCGAAGCCGAGCGCAAGACCCGCATCGAGGCCGCCGCCGCCTTCCGCATCGCGCATCACTACAGGTGGAATCTCCAGATCAACAACCACATCTGCGTCCGCCTGCCCGACCGGCCCGACCACTTCCTGATGAACCCGCTCGGGGTGGGCTGGGACGAGATCACCGCCTCCTCGCTCGCCACCGTGAAGCAGGGCGGCGAGATCGTCAGCCACGACGGCATCGTGCTCGGACCTGCGGGCTTGAACTTCCATTCCGGCATCCTGCGCGCACTCCCGCACATCAACTGCACCATTCACGTGCACGCGCGCCCGGGCGTCGCGATCTCCGCCACCAAGCAGGGGCTGATCATCGTCGACCAGTCGAGCATGCATCTCTACGGCGAGGTGGGCGTGCACGACTTCGAGGGCTTCGCCGAGTCAGAGGACGAGGTGCCGCGCATCCTGCGCGACCTCGGCGACAAGCACTGCCTGATCATGTGGAACCACGGCCTGCTGGCGATCGGCCGCACGATTGCCGAGGCCTTCCTCTACATGCGCCGCCTGGTCGACGCCTGCGACTTGCAGATCCAGCTGATGTCGATGGGCGCCGAGATCCGCCACATCCCCGAGGAGGCGCTCAAGGCCACGCGCGAGCGCATCCTCGAAAAGCGCAACAGCCCGCGCTACGCCGACGCCGAGTGGGAGTACCACCTGCGCATGGCCGAGCGGCTGTATCCCGAGCACGCGGATTGAGGCACGGACTCGTCATTGCCGCACGTCGCGGCAGCCGCGGATCGGCGGTTCGACACAGCTTGTCGGGTGGTTACCGCATCGGGATGCCGGCTTTCTGGATGATCTCACGGTTGCGCGCGACCTCCACCTGCACCCGCTTGGCCAGCACGTCCGGCCCGCCGCCGACCACCCGGAAGCCGACCCGTTGCGCGCGCTCGCGCACCGCAGGATCGGCGAGCGCCCCCTGTGTCGCCGCCGCCAGCCGTTCGACGATCGGCTTTGGCGTCGCGATCGGCGCGAAGAAGCCGACGAAAGTGTCGGTGACGAAACCCGGAAAGCCCGACTCGACCAGCGTCGGCACCTTCGGGACCGTGGGCCAGCGTTCCTCGCCGCTGACGGCGATCGCATGCAGCTTGCCGGCATGCACCAGCTTCTCCGACGTCGGCACTGCGTTGGTCACGAGCTGCACGGCGCCGGAGAGCAGCGCCTGAACCGCTGGCGGTCCGCCCGAGAACGGCACGTGCACGATGTCGATGCCGGCGCGCAGCTTCAGGAGTTCGACGGTGAGCTGGGCCTGCGTGCCGGCGCCCGGGCTCGAATAGTTGAGCTTGCCCGGCGCCGCCTTGGCCTTGGCGATGAATTCGCCGAGCGTGTTCACATAACCCGGCAGCACCGACAGCATCTGCGGCGATACCGCCAGATCGGAGATCGGCGCGAAATCCTTGACCGGATCGAACGGAACCTTCTTGTAGAGCGATGGATTGATCACGATCGCGCTGGTGGTGATAAGGAGCGTGTAGCCGTCGGGCTCGGCGCGCGCCGCCGCCCCGATCCCGATATTGGCACCGCCGCCGGCGCGGTTGTCGATCACCACCGACTGCCCCAGCTTCGGCTGGATCGCATCCGCCACGATGCGCGCGATGATGTCGCTCGGGCCGCCGGCGGCGAACGGCACGATCACGCGGATGGTGCGGCTGGGATAGGCCTGCGCCAGTACCGGCCGCGGCATCGCCAGCATCAGCGCGGCAGCGCCCTCGATCAGCCGGCGGCGATTGAATCTGGACGTTTCGTTCACGGTCATGCTCCGCCTGGTCATCCGCCCGGTCCTGCGGACGCGATGACGATTGTCCCGGTCCGGTGCCTTTACACACCGGCGCCGGACGGTATCGCAACGGACAAATCCGCACAGCAGCCCGGCGCGGGACGACCGCGCACGGGCTGTGCAATAATGCGGCATCGTACGACGGGACGCGGCCGCATGGACGGGGATTCCGGTCTTGATCGGCGGGAGTTCATCGCCGCCACGGTTGCGCTCGGTGCCGCCGTGGCCAGCGCCGTGCCGGCGGCATCCGCGGAGGGGACGATGGCAAGGGCTGTGATCGACGGTCTCGAAGTCAATTACATGATCCGCGGCTCCGGGCCGCCGCTGCTGATGCTCGCGCCCGGCGGCTTTGATGCCACCATGGAACGCTGGAATCTCTCCGGCGTCTGGAAGGGCATGCGGGTGCTGGACACACTGTCGGAGCACTTCACGCTGATCGCCTACGACCGCCGCGAGTCCGGAACCTCCGGCGGCCGCGTGGAACGCCTGTCGTGGTCGCTGTTTGCCGATCAGGCCAAGGCGCTGCTGGATCACCTGAAGGTCGACAATGCCTATGTTCTGGGCGGCTGCATGGGATGCTCGGTGGCGCTGGCGTTTGCCGCCGGCTATCCGAAGACGGCGCGCGCGCTCATCCTGCACTGGCCGGTGGGCGGCTATCGCTGGAAGATCAACGGCGGCGACCGTTTCGCCCGCCACGTGCGCTTCGCGCGCGAGCACAAGCTCGACGGCATCATCAAGCGCGCGCACGAGGGCAAGTCGTTCTGGCAGGATCCCGAAGCCGGCCCATGGGCGTCGGTGATCGTGCACGACCAGGCCTTCGCCGAAGGGTTCGCGGCGCAGGATATCGAGCGCTACATCGGGCTCGTCGCCGCCAGCGGACGCACGCTGTTCGACCGTGACACCGCCCCCGGCGCGGAGCCGGAGGAGATCATGGGCATGGCCATGCCGGCGCTGATCATGGGCGGCGCCGACCCGGCGCATGCCACCTCGGCAGCGTACTACCTGCGCGAACTGATGCCGAAGGCGGAGCTGTGGCCGCTGCTGCCGCCGCACCAGACGTCCGATAATGTCCGCGAGCGGATTGTCGAATTCCACCGCATGGTGGGCTGAGAACTCATCCGGAGTGAATCATGGCCGACACCGAAGTCCAGCACCGCGAGCTGACCAGGAACTTCCTCGGCAAGGACTTCTACGTCATCGTCACCACGCCGGTGGCGCCGCGCGAGGCGCTCGACAAGATGCTCGCCGAGCATCTCGCGCATCAGATTCGTCTGGAGAAGGACGGCATCATGTTCGCCGCCGGCCCCTTGACCGCCGAGGACGGCACGCGCGTCGGCGGCCTGATCGTCATTCGTGCGGAGTCCTTCGCGGCGGCCCGCGCGATCGCGGATTCCGACCCGTATCACAAGAACGGCCTGCGCAAGTACACGTTGCAACGCTGGACCGTGAACGAAGGCAGCTACGGCATCCGGGTGAACTACTCCGACCAGACGGTGAGCATCGAATGACGTCGACCACAGAAGTCACGACCATCCAGGATCCGTTCTCCCCGCTCACGCTCACCGCCAGCGATGGCCACAAGCTCGATGCCTATCTGGCGCGCCCGCAGGGACGCCCGCGCGGCGGCGTGGTGATTTCGCAGGAGATGTACGGCGTCACCGCGTGGCTGCGTGGGGTCTGCGACTTCTACGCCTCGCAAGGCTATGCGGCGATCGCACCGGCACTCTATGATCGCCGCCAGCGCGGCCTGGTCTACGCGTACAACACCGCCGGCCACGACGCCGCGCAGAAGACCTACACCCGCTGGAACTACGATCTGGCGCTGCTCGATCTCAATGCCGCGCAAGAGGCTGTGGCAGATTTGTGCAGGGCAGACTTGGGCAGGGCAGACTTGGGCAGGGCAGACTTGGGCAAGGCGGACTTGGGCAAGGTCGGTTTCGTGGGCTTCTGCTGGGGCGGGACCATGGCCTGGCTCTCCGCCTGCCGGCGCGACGGCTACGCCTGCACAGTCGCCTATTACGGCTCGTTCATGCCCGACTATGCGAACGAGCGTGCGCGCTGCCCGGTGCTGGCGCATGTCGGCGACAGCGACCATTCGTTCCCGCTGGCCCGTATCGCCCAGTTCCGCGCGGCGCAGCCGGACGTCGCGTTTCACATTTACGAAGGCGCGCCGCACGCCTTCGCCAACACCGACCGCGCCGATCGCTACCACCCCGCCGCCCACAAGCTCGCGCGCGAGCGCACCTTGGAATTCCTTGGAAAGCATATCGGCTGATGGACCAGAAGACCGACGGCACACCGTTCGATCCCGCCGCCGCCGGCTGGGAGCCCTATGGCGGCGACGATGACGGCTTCATCGGCCTGATCGGCCCGTTCTGGCAGCGCAAGGCCGGCGACGGCTACCGCTACGCGTTCCTGGCCGAACACAAGCATCACAACCGGCGCGGCGTCGTCCAGGGCGGCATGCTGATGACGTTCGCCGACCGTTCCATGGGTATGACCTGCTGGTACGCCAACGAGCGGCAGCCGCAGGCGACGGTGCAGCTCGACGTGCACTTCATCGACGCGGTCCGGATCGGGGAGTTCGTGGAAGCCAGATGCCAGGTCGTGCGCCGCACGCGCGCGCTGGTGTTCATGGCGGGCGAACTGGTGGTCGGCGACCGCGTCGTTGCCACCGCCAAGGGCGTCTGGAAGACGCTCGGCAAGACCTGACGTGCCGGCCGGTGCCGGCTGGCGACGCCATTCAGCAAAGCGGCTCCCAATGGCCAAGTCTCCCGTCCCCTTGACTATCGCCGTCGCCGAATATCCGCACACCAAGGCCGTTCTCTCAGGCCGTATCCCAATCGACGGCGTCGCACCCCGCTTCGCGACCGTCGTGCCCCAGATAGCGGCCTACCGCCGGATGGTGCGCGACGTGGAATTCGATGTCTGTGAGCTGGCGCCGACCACCTACATCATTGCGCGCGCCCTCGGTGCGCCGTTCGTGGCACTGCCGATCTTCGTGTCGCGCGCCTTTCATCACGGGGGGCTTCTGGTGCGGCCCGACGCCGGGATCAGGTCGCCGCGCGACCTCGAAGGCAAGAAGGTCGGCGTGCGCGCCTATTCGGTGACCACGGGAGTCTGGACGCGGGGCATCCTGATCGACGAGTACGGCCTCGACAGCGCCAAGGTGACCTGGGTGGTCGACGACGAGGAGCACGTCCGCGAACTGAAGCTGCCGCCCAACGTCGTCCAAGCGCCGGAAGGCACGTCACTGGTCGAAATGATGGCCAAAGGTGAAATCAGTGCCGGCTTCTCCGGCAATGCCGGCCTCGGACGCGCCGGCAAGCCGACCGCCGGTTGGGACGCCAAGAACATCCCGCCGGCCGACTACCCCGATCTCTTCCCCGATCCGAAACCGCTGGAGTCCGCCTGGTTCAGGAAGACTCGCATCTATCCCATGCACGGGACGATCGTCGTGAAAGAGAGCGTGCTGCGCGACCATCCCTGGGTCGCCCGTTCACTGTGCGAGGCCTACGGCGCGGCGAAGGAGGAATGGGTGGCCGCTCTGCGCGCCGGCTCCGCAGATACCGCGAGCGACAGGAAGTACCGTGGGCTCACCGCCATCGTCGGAGAGGATCCTCTGCCCTTCGGCATCGAGCGCAACCGCGCCACCATCGAGGCGCTTGAAAGCTACGCCTTCAAGCAGCGGCTGATTCCGCGGCGGATGACGGTCGAAGAACTGTTCGTAGATCCTGAAAAGGCGTGCACCTGACCGTCGCAACGCTCGACGTCATGGGTGGTGAGCCTCGCCAGGCTGCTTGCGATGGTGCGGCGCCGTCTCATAGTGCAGCCGCAAGAGATCCATCCCGTAATCGTTGCCGTTGGGCGTGCGGACGATCGTGTGGATGTGGAAGCGTTGCGGCGTCTCGTTGGTGAGCAGCACGCCCTTGTGATGGTCGAACTCGATCATCACCACCGGGCTCTGGATGCGATAGTAGAACGCGGTTTCCTCGTCGATACCGCCGGCCCAGCAGAAATGGGTTTGCGCGATGTGCCGCTCCACATCGCTCATGCGGGCACGCAACGGACCGGGCGGCAGCGTCGAAAGGTAGCACTCGATCAGATCGAGGAGGACCTGCCGCTGCCGGGGATCGAGCTCCAGCCCGGAAATCCCCTCATAGGGGACGATGGCGTTGTCCTTGAACGCACCGCCAAAGCTCATGCCGTCGGTGCCCTGGTGACGGCCCGGCGGCAGCCCGGCGGCAATGGTCGTGTCGTAAACGATGGCCTTGCGCTGCTGGGCCGCGGAGAGGCCGCGCACGAGCGAGAGCCCGACGCGCTCCTCGTCGTCGAACATGCGAAGCCCGGCATGGGGACCCGTGTCGGCATAGCGGGGCTCCGCGCCCATGAACGTGGGCGTGAGCGTCATCTGGGTGCCGACGATGAAGCAGGTCAGACAGAGGTGATGGCCGTACAATTGCCAGCCCCAGGGCTCGGACGCCGACGGCTGGCCGAAGACGTGCATCTGGTAGCAAAACTCGCCGAGCGCGATGGGCGCCCCCACGAGTTCTCCTAGAAACCCGTTGAGCTTCATGATGCTGCGGAACTTCTCGTAGCCCGCCGCGCTGAGGCTTGCGCGCAGCACCTCCAGGGCGGCCTCCCGAACCGGCGGCGTGACCTCGTCCAGCCAGATGCCGTACCTCTCGAAGCGTGGAACTTCATTCACCCATTGGCGGCGCGCAAGGGAGTCGATCGGATGCATGACGACGTTCGACTGCTCCGGCGTCAGCCGGCCGAGCAACGTCGTGATCGCCGCCAGAATGCCCGCCGTCGGCGCCCCTTCGTCGCGCAGCGCAAACAGGCCCGGTACGACCTGGCCGTCGGTCGTGATGCCGCGGAACGGCGCGGCGTGCAGCGAGTGAAGCCGAGCCTTCCATCCGTCCACCCGATGCGGCGGCAGCGAATCGAGAACCTGCTGGTGCGTTTGCCCGAAATAGCGGGCTTTCCCCATCGGCGGAACGAACCGGTGATAATCGGACATCAAGAGTATCAAGAGGTTGGAGCGGGTGAAGGGAATCGAACCCTCGTCATAAGCTTGGAAGGCTTCTGCTCTACCATTGAGCTACACCCGCACCAGATGTCAGTAACCAGCCGTCAGTGATCAAAAGGTCTAGCCGTCTGATTACTGAATACTGATTACTGACTCCTAGCTGGTGGGAGAGGTAGGACTCGAACCTACGAAGGCGTAAGCCAGCGGATTTACAGTCCGCCCCCTTTGCCGCTCGGGACACTCTCCCCAACCACTTGAGCTTGCACCGCACTCCTTAGATATTCGTTGAAGTGCGGCTCCGCCACAAAATCGGGGGCGTTTTATGGGGATGCATCCGCCCCAAGTCAACCGCGGCCGCCGCCTTGGCGGCTTGCGGACGCTCGCCGCCGCCGGTACCTGACGGCGAGAGGACCGTCATGCGATCGACCGGCCGGCCGAACCGGGGACAGCGCGCCAAGCCGGGCGTCACCCGGGAGCAGATCGCGCGGCGCGAACGCTTCGAACGCGCCCGCCGCGACAGCCTTCGGCCTCAGAACCTCGCCGTCCTCTATGGCTGGCATACGGTCAAGGCGGCGCTGGAGAATCCCGCGCGCAAGGTCCGCAGGTTCCTCGCCACCGAGAACGCCGCCCGAAGGCTCGCCGAGGACGGCGTCGCCGCGGTCCCCGAGGTGGTGCGGCCGACCGCCATCGCCGAACGGCTTTCGCCCGATGCCGTGCACCAAGGGCTCTATCTCGAGGCCGAGCCCCTGCCCTCGCCCACCCTCGACGAGATTGCGCCAAGCGCCCCGGTGCTGGTGCTCGACCAGATCACCGACCCGCACAATGTCGGCGCCATCCTGCGCACCGCGGCCGGCTTCGGCGTCGCGGCGGTCGTCACCACGACGCGCCACAGTCCGGACACCACCGGCGTATTGGCGAAGGCCGCTTCTGGCGCGCTGGAATATGTGCCGATCGTCGCCGTGCAGAACCTCGCGCGCGCGCTGGCGGATCTGAAGGAGCGCGGCTACCTGCTGGTCGGCCTCGACGCCGACGCCGACACGGAGCTTGGCGCGGTCGCGATGCGTTCGCCGCTCGCGCTCGTGCTCGGCGCGGAGGGCAAGGGCCTGCGGCAACTCACGCGCGGGACCTGCCACCACGTCGCCCGGCTCGACCTGCCGGGCCGGATCAAGTCACTCAACGTGTCGAACGCGGCGGCGCTCGCGCTCTACGTCGCAACCGGGCGGATCAGCGGCCCTGCCAGCGCCTGATCGCGCGGCGCGGCAGCACACCCTGCGCGCGGCTGCGCAGCGGTGCGGGTTCCGAATAGGGCGGCAGATAGCTCGGCTCATCGTACCCGACATAGGGGTAGTCTGACATCGGCCGCGGCACCATCACCGTGGGATTGGTGTAGATGCCGGGGCCCGAATAGACCGGGCCCCGATCGACCACGTAGATCTGCGGCATCTCATACGGCTGGTACACCACGACCGGCGGCGCCGGTGCCGCGCACGGCATCGCGCAGCAGCACGGCGAACCCGCCCGTGCCGGCGTGGACGCAATCGCGGCTGCGAGCAGGCCGAGCGCGGCGATGGAAGCGATACGTGCAGACATCGTGGATCTCCCGGGTGCGGTTCGGTCAGCGGCGTCCCTTCGTGCCGCGGTGATGGTAGCTGTGGCGGCGATCGCGATCCTTGCCACGATAGTGGCGCGGGTCGCGCCAGTCCGGGCGGCCGTCGTACTGATCCCGGTCCTGGCCTTCGCCGTCCAACGGCGAAGCCAAAATCACCGGCGGCGGATTGGCCGGCGGGTCGATGGTTGCAGGCAGCGCCTGCGACTGGATACCCCACTCGCGATAGTAGCTCGGCGCCGGCGGCGGCCTGCGGCGGTCCGGCGGCGGCTCGACCTCACGCCGGCCGTATCCGGGCCGGCGTCCATCCGCCGGGAAATAGGCACCGCTGGAATAGGGCGCGGGGGTGATCAGGGGACCGCTGACGATCGCCGGCGGCACGTGACCGGGTCGCGCCAGACCCCAGTCGCCCTCGACCACCGTATAAGAAGCGTCATAGCCATTGATCACGACCGGCACGCCCGGTCGCCCGGGAATGACCAGCACCGGCGCCTTGTCGGCACGCGCCGCGACGGCGGCCAGTGAGCCGCAGACAAGCCCGATCGCAAGCGATGCCACAATGCGCATTGACTGGACGCGCCGCCCTCGGCCGTGAATCCGGCGGCATCCTGGACCGGGAATGGTGAAGTCCCATTCACCGGACGGGCCGAATTGCGCGGCAATGGTTAATCGCGCGTCACCGCCCGCGGACCGCGGGCCTCATGGCGCATCCCTGCGTCCACCAAGCAGCGCGGCGGCGACCGCCGGCACGTCCAGGCGCCGTTCCAGCGCGTCGTGAATGTTGATCAGCGACACCCGCAGATAGTTGCGGATAGCCGGGAAGTCCGGTGCGCGCAGCTGCTCGTGGATCGGCATCAGTTCGAAGTACAGCTCCGCGAACGGTACCGGAATGTCCTTCACCGGCTTGGGCGGGTGCAGGCCGATGTGGTCGAGCCGCCGCGCCAGATCCCGCCGCACGTCCTCCCAGTCCGCCGGCGCGATCATGGGCGGCACCGCGTAGCGATCGAACACCGACAGCACGAGCGCGGCGAGCGCATCGATGCCGGCGCGGCGATCGTCGCCCAGGGCGGGATGCAAGAGCTTCTCGGTCATTTCGCCGACCATCGCCAGGCCGAGTGGAAAGCCCTGCCAGCGCGAGCGTTCGATCGCTTCGAGAAACTCCGGCTCGCTCATCAGCACCTTGGCGTAGTGACCGGCACGAGCGCGCGAATATTCGTACATCCCCTTCTGGATGAGGTACGCCGCATTCTGGTCGATGAATGCGGCGAGGGCTTCCGGCTCGCGGATGGCCTTTGCCCGGCGGAAAAGGTCGAGAATACCCATCGCCCCAGACCTCGCATCGGCGGCGGTTGCTCGCTAGGATCACCCTTCCGGACGACGTCGCGCCCAAACTGGCGCAGGATTGGTCATGCTGCAAGGCTGGGTGGTCATCGCTGTCGCGCTCGGCTACATCGGACTTTTGTTCGTGGTGGCGAGCTACGGCGACCGCACGCGCCGGTTCCGGCCCGAGAGCCGCGCCCGGCACCTGATCTATCCATTGTCGCTGGCGATCTATTGTACCTCCTGGACCTTCTTCGGGTCGGTGGGGCTTGCCTCGCGCACCGGCTTCGAGTTCCTCACCATCTATCTCGGACCGATCCTGATGATCGGCCTGTGCTACCCCTTCATCATGCGGATTGTGCGCCTGGCCAAGGCGCACAACATCACCTCCATCGCCGACTTCACCGCCGCCCGCTACGGCAAGTCCCAGGCGGTCGCCGCCACGGTGGCGCTGATCGCCATCATCAGCACGATCCCCTACATCGCGCTTCAGCTCAAAGCGGTCTCGGCCTCGCTCGGAACGATCATCGGCGACGTGCGGCCCGACATCGCGGCGACGCTGCCGGTGCTCGGCGATATCGCGCTGTTCGTCGCGCTGTCGATGGCCGCCTTCGCGGTGCTGTTCGGCACGCGCCACATCGACGCCACCGAACACCAGGACGGCCTGATGCTGGCGATCGCGACCGAATCGCTGGTGAAGCTGATCGCCTTCCTTGCCGTCGGCGTGTTCGTGACGTTCTGGATGTTCGATGGGCCGGCCGCTCTGTTCAAGCAGGCGATGGAGCGGCCGGAGACTGCGGCGCTGCTCAATCGCGAGCCGCAGTTCGGCACCATCGCGGCAATGACGCTGTTGTCGCTGTTCGCGATCCTGCTGCTGCCGCGCCAGTTCCACGTGACCGTGGTCGAGAACCACGACGAGCGCGAGGTCAAGCGGGCGGCGTGGCTGTTCCCGCTGTACCTGGTGCTGATCAATCTCTTCGTCGTGCCGATTGCGCTCGCCGGCATGCTGACGTTCGCGCCGGGCACCGTGGACGGCGACATGTACGTGCTGGCGCTGCCGCTGTCGACGCGCTCCGAGCTGCTGACGCTGATGGCATTCGTCGGCGGCCTGTCGGCCGCGACGGCGATGGTGATCGTCGAATCGGTGGCGCTCGCGATCATGGTGTCGAACGACATCGTCGTTCCGCTGGTCCTCAAGCGCCGCGAGCGGTTGATCACCGAGAGCGCGGACGTCGGCCGCATCCTGCTCATCGTGCGGCGGGTGGCGATCCTGGTCATCCTGCTGCTTGCCTATCTGTACTACCGCTTCGCCGGCGCCGCCCAGCTCGCCTCCATCGGCCTGTTGTCGTTCGCCGCAATCGCCCAGCTCGCGCCGGCATTCTTCGGCGGCCTGATCTGGCGGCGCGCCACCGCGCGCGGCGCCATGGCCGGCATGACGGTCGGAATCCTCGCCTGGACCTATACGCTGTTGCTGCCGAGCTTTGCCGATGCCGGGATCGTCAGCCCCGCTGTCATCAGCGAAGGACCGTGGGGTCTTGCCTGGCTGCGCCCGCAGGCGCTGTTCGGGTTCGAAATGCACCCGCTGGTTCATGGCGTGGTGTGGAGCCTGACGCTGAATATCCTCGCCTATGTCGGCTTCTCGGTGAGCCGCGAGCCGGCGTCGGTGGAACGCCTCCAGGGCGACCTGTTCGTCCCCTCCGACCTGACGCCGATTTCTCCGAGCTTCCGCCTCTGGCGGTCATCGGTGACGATCGAGGAACTGATCACCACCGTGATGCGCTACCTCGGCGAGGAGCGCACGCGCACCTCCTTCGACAGTTACGCCTCGATGCGCGGCATTGCGCTCGATCCCAAGGCCGAAGCCGACTTCCAGCTCATCCGCTATGCCGAGCATCTGCTGGCCTCGGCCATCGGGGCGGCATCGTCGCGCCTGGTGCTGTCGCTCCTGCTGCGCAAGCGCACGGTTTCGACCAAGGCCGCGCTCAAGCTCCTGGACGACGCCAACGCCGCCATCCACTACAACCGCGAAATCCTGCAAACCGCCCTCGATCACGTGCGCCAGGGCATCGCGGTATTCGACAAGGACCTGCATCTGGTCTGCTGGAACCGTCAGTTCGGCGACATTCTCGGACTGCCGCCGCCGCTCACGCGGGTCGGCACCGGGCTCGATGAGATCCTGCGTTTCAACGCCACGCGCAACAATCCGGGCGGCGAGGCCATCGAGGCCCTGGTGCAGGAGAACCTGAAGCAATACGCGTCCGGCAGCGCGCCTTTCCTCGAGCGGATTCCGGAACGCGACCTGGTGATGGAGGTGCGCGCCAACCACATGCCCGACGGCGGCGTGGTCACCACCTTCACCGACATCACCGCGAGCGTGAAGGCGGCAGACGAACTCGAACGCGCCAACGAGACTCTCGAACGCCGCGTGCGCGAGCGCACCGAGGAGCTGACCCGCCTCAATACCGAACTCGCGCGCGCCAAGGCGGGTGCCGAGCAGGCGAACATCTCCAAGACGCGCTTCCTGGCGGCGGCCAGCCACGACATCCTCCAGCCGCTCAATGCCGCGCGCCTCTACGTCACGAGCCTGATCGAGCGTCAGGGCAGCGGCGACGCCTCGCAGCTCGTCGGCAATATCGATGCCTCGCTCGATGCGGTCGAGGAAATCATCGGCGCGCTGCTCGACATTTCGCGGCTCGATACCGGCGCCATGAAGCCCGAGTTCGTCAGCCTGCGGATCGACGATATCCTGCGTCAGCTCGAGGTCGAATTCACCCCGCTCGCCCACAGCAAGGGCCTGCGCCTCGACTTCGTGCACTGTTCGCTTGCGGTCCATTCGGACCGCCGGCTCTTGCGCCGCCTGCTCCAGAATCTGGTGTCGAACGCGATCAAATACACGCTCGAGGGACGCGTGCTGGTCGGCTGCCGCCGCCGCAACGGCCGCCTGCGCATCGATGTCTATGACACCGGCCTGGGAATCCCGCCATCGAAGCGCGAGGCGATCTTCCAGGAGTTCCACCGCCTCGATCAGGGCGCCAAGGTGGCGCGCGGGCTGGGGCTCGGGCTGTCGATCGTGGAAAGAATCGCGCGCGTTCTCAACCACCGCGTCGAGGTCGATTCCACCGTCGGCCGGGGGTCGCATTTCTCGATGGAGGTGCCGCTCGCATCGGCCGCGCCGATCCGCGAGCCGGCGCGGACGGTATCCGACATCGACCGCGGCCAGCTCGCCGGCATCGAGGTGGTGTGCATCGACAACGATGTGGCCATCCTCAACGGCATGGAGCTTGTGCTCGCCGGCTGGGGATGCCGTGTGATCAAGGCGCCCGACCTCGACACCGCGGTCGCCGCCATCGAGGAGGCGCGGTTCCCGCCGCGGGTGCTGCTGGTGGACTACCACCTCGACTCCGGCAACGGAATTCAGGCGATCGTGGAACTGCGCAGGCGCTACGGTCTCGATCTCACCGCCATCCTGATCACGGCCGACCGCAGCCCGGCCGTGCGCGAAGAGGCGCGCGCGCACGACGTGCTCCTGCTGAACAAGCCGGTCAAGCCGGCCGCACTGCGCGCCTTGATGACGCAGGTACGGCTGAAGCGGGCGGTGGCGGCTGAGTAGTCCGCAATCGACAGCTTAGCCGCCCAGCAGCGCCGCCTGCGGCCAGTGTCCGAGTTCGATCTTGGCCGCGGTAATGACCGCCTGGGTGCGGCTTTCCACGTTGAGCTTTTGCAGGATCGCCGACACGTGCGCCTTGACCGTGGCTTCCGACACGCCAAGTTCATAGGCGATCTGCTTGTTGAGCAACCCCCCTGACAACATCATGAGTACGCGCACCTGCTGTGGCGTCAGCGACGCGAGCCGCGCCAGCAGGTCCGCACTTTCGGCGTCCGTCCCCGCCCCGAAATCGACGTCGGGCGGCGTCCAGACGCCGCCTTCGAGCACGCGCATGATGGCGGTGCGGATGGCGTCAATCCCCAAGGTCTTGGGGATGAAGCCGGCGCCGCCGAAATCCATGCAGCGGCGGATCACGGCGGGATCGTCATTCGCCGAGACCACGACGATCGGCACGCTCGGATACTGCGCGCGCAGATACATCAGGCCGGAAAAGCCGCGCACGCCGGGCATCGCCAGGTCGAGCATGATCAGATCGACGTCGCCGCTGCCGTCGAGCAGCTTGGCCACCTCGTCGAACGACCCGGCCTCGGTGATCTCCACGCGATCGAACAGCCCGGTCACGGCCTCGCGCAACGCCCCGCGGAACAGCGGGTGGTCGTCGGCGATCACCAGTCGATAGTGCGTGGAGCCGTTCACGACGCCTCGCCTCGCGTTTCCACGCGCGTCTGCACGCGCGCGGGCATGAACGTACTATACTTTGGTCGCACGCGCAGTCCGCTTGCCCACCCCGCGCCAGCATCTGCTGCGCTGCAACATGCGCCGGGTCGCGACACGCCGTCGCGGCGCCGGGAGCCTTGCTCCGGTAGGCGACGATGCAAGTGCGGATATCGCCGAAAGTCGTATTCGGCGGATTCATTCACAATGTTACCATTTTTTCGCACGTGGGACCTGCGCGACCTGCCGCATCGATCCGGCACGGGTTCTGCGTGTGCCGCGGTCGCTGGTGCCGAGCCAATGATCGGCATCGGGCGTCACGGTTCCTCAGGCGTCGCAGGGGGACGATGTCCACCGCGATCGCTTGATCACGGGAGGATACGCAACGATGCCTGAACCCACCAAAGAAGAAGCCCACTGGCGCAAGACGACCAACCTGATGTGGACCCATCTCGGCATTTGGGTCTTCTTCGGCTACGTCATCCACATGTTCGTCTATGCCCTGAACAAGGTGACGATCCCGATCCTCGGCTTTCCGCTCGGCTTCTACATGGCCGCACAGGGCTCGCTGATCGTGTTCGTGGTCCAGCTGTTCGTCTTCGCAAAACAGCAGGACAAGATCGATCGCGAATTCGGCTTCGCCGAAGACGATTGAGCGAGGGGGAACGGACCATGGCTACGCAGACCACAGCAAGCTCCGACTTCTATAGACAGCTCGGCAGGATGTACGGCGCCTATACCGGCACCTTCATCGGGTTCGTCCTTCTCCTCGCGATCCTGGAGCGGTTCGGCGTGCCGAACCGCATCCTCGGCTACCTGTTCGTGTTCTTCACGCTCGCGGTGTATGCCTTCATCGGCATCATCACCCGCACGGCGCAAATCTCCGAGTACTACGTGGCCGGGCGGCGTGTGCCCGCCTTCTACAACGGCATGGCGACGGGCGCGGACTGGATGTCGGCGGCCTCCTTCGTGGGCATGGCCGGGTCGCTGTTCCTGCAAGGCTACGACGGCATCGCCTGGGTGCTGGGCTGGACCGGCGGCTACGTGCTGGTGTCCCTCCTGGTCGGACCGTATCTGCGCAAGTTCGGCGCCTACACGGTGCCGGACTTCATGGCGTTCCGTTTCGGCGGCACGTTCGCGCGCTTCCTGGCGGTGATCGTGCTGGTGTGCTGCTCCTTCACCTATGTGACGGCGCAGGTCTACGGCACCGGCATCATCGCCTCGCGCTTCCTCGGCATGAACTTCGAGATCGCGGTGTTCGTCGGCCTCGCCGGCATCCTGCTCTACGCCGGCATCGGCTTCATGTCGAAGACGGCGGACGTGTCCGAATACTATGTCGCCGGCCGGCGTGTTCCGGCGCTGTTCAACGGCATGGCGACGGGCGCGGACTGGATGTCGGCGGCGT
>Ga0073934_10003446_pt1 | contig 29135 bp, 22 predicted proteins | sample LarsenN4metaG_FD_76834 | JGI IMG/M metagenome (GOLD analysis project Ga0073934, IMG submission 76834) | Hot spring sediment bacterial and archeal communities from British Columbia, Canada, to study Microbial Dark Matter (Phase II) - Larsen... ... | reverse complement strand
TAGCTGGAGAGGATATCAATGAGTTTTTCTGCGATGCGGCGCCAGGTAGTGACCTCACGGCGGCTGGCGGGGGCGTCCACAAGAAAGATGAGGTCGGCATCCGAACCAAGGTCCATTTCACAGGTAGCCAGCCGCCCGAGAGCCAGAACCGCAAAGCGACCACTGCGCCGCACACGTATGTCTTTCTGGGCACTGGCAAGCGCCAGGTGAAGGACAGCTTCGGCCAAGTGGCTGTAGGCGGCGAGCGTCTGCCAAAGCGGCTGGTTTGCGCGGAGTGCAGCAGTGCCCCAGCGGAAGAAGTGCTGGCGGTAAACGGCGCGCAAACGAGAGGCTCGCTCGGAGGGCGTGCGGGCTGAATGGATGATCCTCTCCCCGAGAGCGCGAGAAGGCTCCGTTCGGCGGCCCTCAAGCGTCAACCTCTGTTGCTCAGCAGGCTGCGGGCCCGTGCCGGGGTGCTCGCGCAAGATTCCGAGGAGTTCAGGCTGGCGGAGCAAGTGTTCGCCGAGCGGCTCGCTCAGGGCAAAGACTTCGACGGCAGCGGGGAGAGCATCCGCCAGAGAATTCAGCGCGGCAAAGCGCTCCGAGGAAGAGATGGTAGAAGCCAGGAAGCGATGCAGCGGCTTGCGGGCACGCTCCGGGACGTTGAGCCCCTGCAACTGCTTGTGCACGGGGGAACGACGGTGGGCGAACCAGGCCAGCAGACGGGGGTAGGAAAGCTCACTGGGGAGGGCCGCAACGCCCGAGGAGGGTGGCTCCAGCCGGAAGGTATCGGCCACAGGCTCCCCGGGGGTTTCGGGGAGCAGGCGGGCATAGATTTCGCGGACGGCGCGGCGGTGCTCGTCGAGTTGTCTGCGAAGCATCTCGACGGCCTCGCGGCCCAGGGCCTCGAGTCCAACGCGGCGGGCCAACGCAGCTAACGCGTCGCCACTCTCAGGAACCGTGTGTGCCTGGTGGCCATGCTCGAGCTGGAGGCGATGTTCAACCCGGCGGAGGAACTGGTAGGCGGCAGCCAGGCGGGAGTGGTCGCGGGGAGCCAAGTAGCCTTTGTCGTGGAGTTTCTGCAGGGCCAGCAGGGTGCCGCCGGAACGCACCCAGGGGTCGCGCCGACCGTAAAGGCGCTGCAGGCACTGCACGAGGAATTCGATATCCCGGATGCCGCCGGAGGAGAGCTTGACGTTCAAGCGGGTGCCACGGCCGGCGAGCTTGCGATCCATCTGCTCACGGGCCTGAAGCACGCTTTCCACAGCGGCAAAATGGAATTCCCCCTGGTAGAGATAGGGTTCGATCGCAGTGAGGAACTCCCGAACAAGGGCAGTGTCTCCGGCGACCGGGCGCGCTTTCAACAGCATTTGCAGCTCCCACTCGCGGGCGCGGCGCTGGTAGTAGTCCAAAGCAGCGGGGAGGCTGATGGCGAGGTCGCCTTCGCCGCCGCCCGGGCGCAGACGCATATCCACACGATAGACGGAACCTTCAACGGTGACACCGGCAATCAGTTGCAGGAGACGCTGCGCCAGGCGGGTGAAGAATTCCGGATTCGAGATGGGCGTGGGCCCGGAGGTTTCCCCGGGGCCGGTGTGGAGAAACAAGAGGTCAATGTCGGAGCTGTAGTTAAGCTCGTTGCCGCCGAGTTTTCCGAGTCCGACGACTGCGAAGCGGGCAGGCAGCAGCCGGCCCCCGGCGTCTCTGACCTGAGGGTCGCCGAAGCGATGCCGGAGTTCGCGCCCAGCGGCCTCCAGGGCTCTTTCCAGCAAGACATCCGCCAGATGAGACAACTCCAGCGTGGTCGCGGCGAGGTCGGCAATGCCCAGGATGTCGCGCAGGGTGATGCGGAGGTATTCGCGGCGCTTGAAGCGGGCCAGGATGACGGCCGGGTCGGCATCAAACTGAGTCGCCTCGAAACGGGCAAATTCCTCCAAGAGGTCATCGCGCGACTTGATGTGCCCCAGGTGGCGGTCGCGGGCCAGCCACCCGAGCAGATCAGGCTGTTGGAGAAGGCTTTCACTGAGGAAGCGGCTGTGACTGAAGAGGGCAAGCACGTGGTAGAGGAGAACGGGCTGGCGCGCCATCAGGTTGATAAGCTCAGGAACCGAGTTGCGGGTGAAACGCTCGAAGTAGTTCAGGGCTGTATCACTGTCGGGAACCTGAGCGAGGGCAGTGGCAAGGACGGAGCGGAGAGTTTCCGGCAGACGTGGCTCGACGCGGGCGAGATTGGCGCGCGCGCGCGCCGGATCGAGAAAGACGACGTTGGCCACCACTTCCGCCACAGCTACGAGACAGGATACACCAGAGACACCCCCGCCGGAGCGGGGTGGCAGAGGAGGGGTTACCGAGTCAAAGGGTTGAGTGTTAGATGTCGTAGTAGAGGGCGAACTCGTAAGGGTGCGGGCGCATGCGAATGGCCTGCACCTCGTTCTTCATCTTGTAGCTGATCCAGAGTTCGATAACCTCTTCTGTGAAGACATCGCCTTTGGTGAGGAACTCGTGGTCGCGTTCGAGAGCGCGGAGCGATTCTTCGAGCGAGGCAGGGAGGCTGGGCACGTCCTTCAATTCTTCGGGGCTGAGGTCATAGATGTCCTTGTCGAGCGGCTCACCGGGGTCAATCTTGTTCTCGATGCCGTCAAGCCCGGCCATGACCAAGGCGGAGAATGCCAGGTAGGGGTTGCAGGAGGGATCGGGCGGGCGGAATTCAACGCGCTTGGTCTTGGGATTGGGGGAGTACATGGGGATGCGCACGGCCGCACTGCGGTTGCGGCGTGAGTAGGCGAGGTTGACGGGCGCCTCGAAGCCCGGCACGAGCCGCTTGTAACTGTTGGTGGTGGGCGCGACGAAAGCCGCGAGGGCCGGGGCATGCTTCAGCAGGCCGCCGATGTACCAGAGTGCGGTCTGACTCAGGCCGGCGTAGAGGTCGCCGGCGAACAGAGGCTTGCCTTTCAGCCACAGACTCTGGTGGATATGCATGCCGTTGCCGTTGTCCTGGAAGATCGGCTTGGGCATGAAGGTGACCGTCTTGCCGTACTGGTGGGCGACGTTGCGGACGATGTACTTGAAGAGCATCATCCGGTCGCTAGCCTTGACCAAGGAGGTGAACTTGAAATCAATCTCGGCCTGGCCGCCGGTGGCAACCTCATGGTGGTGGCACTCGACCTCGAGTCCCGCCCGCTCCATGGCCAGGGCCATCTCCGTGCGCAGGTCCTGGTAGTGGTCGGTGGGAGGGACAGGGAAGTAGCCTTCCTTGTAGCGTGGGCGGTAGCCCAGGTTGCGCTCCTCGCGGGCCGAGTTCCAGCGGCCCTCCTCGGCATCGATGAAGTAGAAGCCGCAATTCTCGCGCTGGTCGAAGCGGATGTTGTCAAAGATGAAAAATTCGGCCTCGGCGCCGAAATAGGCGGCGTCGGCGATGCCGGTGAAGCCGAGATAGGCCTCAGCTTTTCTAGCGGTGTGCCGCGGGTCGCGTGGGTAGTGCTGCTTGGTCATGGGATCCACGATGTCGCCGATCATCATTAGCGTGGGGACATCGCGGAAAGGGTCAAGCAGGGCGGTGGCGGGGTCGGGCACCAACAGCATATCGCTCTCGTGGATGGCGGCCCAGCCACGGATGCTCGATCCGTCAATCCCGAAGCCGTCTTCGAAGGAAGACTCATCGAGCTGATGAATCGGAAATGAAACATGGTGCCAGAGGCCCGGCAGGTCGGTGAAGCGGATGTCCACCATGCGGGCCTGGTTTTTTTCTGCCAACGCCAACACCTCTTTCGGGGTCATCGTTCCTCCTCGGATGTCAGTGAAGCTGCAGGTGGAAGGTTCCGGTGCCCCACCACCTTCGCCACGATGGGCTTAGAAGATAAACGATGGCGCGAAGGCGGTCAAGTGCTGCTTCGGGCAATTCTTCCTCCGCCATCTGGGCTCCAGCGGGCACGGAGGGGCCCTGAGCGGTTCGTTCCAGCCCGCCGCAGCACCATCCGGGACACGCTAAGGCACAGGAAGCGCAGATAAGAGTTCACCGGCAGCCACACAGGGTGCAAAGAAGATTATTGACACCTGTTTTTGTTTTTCGCATAGTTAGCGCAAATTTTTGGAGTGCAGGTTTCGGAGCGAGAAAGGATGCCACCTACGCTTTGCTCCTAGCTCGGTGCGCGGGGCGAGAGCGGGGCGCAGCTGATGTTCGTCGCCAAAAAAATCTTCCTGACGAAAGGCGTCGGGAAGCACCGGGAGCGGTTGTCGAGTTTTGAATTAGCCCTCCGCTCCGCAGGCATCGCCGCCTGCAATGTGGTCCGCGTCTCCAGCATTTTTCCTCCCCACTGCAAGCTCATCTCCCGCTCGGAAGGCCTGAAGCTGCTGCGGCCCGGGCAGGTGACCTTCTGCGTGCTGAGCGAAAACTCCACGCGCGAGCCACACCGACTGATTGCCTCCTCCATCGGGCTGGCGCTGCCCGCCGACAAATCCATGTACGGCTATCTTTCCGAACACCACTCATTCGGCGAAACGGAAGAAGTAGCGGGCGAGTACGCGGAGGAACTGGCGGCCGAAATGCTTGCTACCGTCCTCGACGTTGAATTCGACCCCGACCTGAACTGGGACGAGAAGAAGGAGATCTACCGCATCTCGAACAAGATCGTCCGCACGATGAACATCACCCAGTCGGCCGTGGGCGACAAGCGCGGCCTCTGGACCACCGTGCTCACCGCCGCCATCCTGCTGGGAGAAGACTAGCAGAGCCGGGAGCCGTGGCACCGGCCTGCCTCGCATTGCGGCCCAGTTCGCGGGTCGTGGCAGTTGTAAGCCGGCTTATCGTCCTGCCAGCGTAACTGCGGTCTTGCGGGCTCCCCGCTTGGTTGTCGCGCGCGCGCCTCTCCGCGACCAATAGCCCATTCGCTCCAACACCGCGCCCACAATCAGCGGCAGGGCCACCGTGGCATCTTCCAGCACCTCGGCAAAGCGACCGCCTTCCGCCGGCGGGACAAACTTCCCCCACGAAATGCCTTCCGAGTAGGTGCTGCCCGAAAGGCCGCCCCAGTGAACGGGTTCGGGGCAGATGCGGAGGCCATACTGGTAGCGCTTCAGGGGAAAGCGGTCGAAGCCGCGGCGAACGCGCAGTTCGACCGAAACGCCGAACTGCTGCGCCCAGTTGCGCGGCACGCCCCCACCGATGGTGAAGATTCCCAGCCGCTTCTGGCCGAGCAGGTACTCGACAAAATATTCGAAGTCGTCGTAGGGCTCGAAGCGGAGGTGCGGCTCGGCATCGCGCAGGCGTCGCCGGTTCTCCAGATAGAGATCAATGCCCAGTTCCGAATCGGTGAAGGCCGGGACAAAGACAGGCACATTTCTGAGATAGGCCGACTTCAGGATGCCGCGGTCGTGCGAGGTCTTGGCGAGGTGTTCGCCGATCGTCCGGTTGAGTTTCCAGCTGCAGACCGGTTCGTCCGGGTTCCAGTGGCGGAGAATCGCTTGCACGATTGCTTCGACGTGGTCGAGATTGATTTCGGGCTCGAGAGAGTCGTAGACGCGGTTGTAACCGGCGTGGAAGAGTTCCGTATCATTCATCCCGGGCTCGTGGCGATAGTGAAACCGACCGGTAGCCTCGACCAGGCCGTGCGCCATCAGCGCGCCGGTGGAAACCACACAGCCCACGATGCCGCTGTCAATGAGGTCGCAAATCACCAGCCCCATCTTGGCGACGGTAAGCGCGCCCGAAAGCGTGAGCACGACGCAACAGTGCTTGTCCCGCGCCATCGCCTCCAGCACATCGGCCCCGTCGCCGATTTGGCGCGCCGTGAAAGCCGTCTGGCCCATCGCACGCACCAGGTCATCCAGGGTGTGAATCTTCGAGAGGTTGAGCGAGATGGTGGGGATGAGATTGTCCTCTGACGGATGATGCAGGCGGCGGACGCGCACAGCGGAGTTCTTCTTCATCCCACTTCTCGCCGATAGGATTTTTCCACGACGAGCGGTAAGTATACCCATCGGATGGCGGATTTTCATCCCAGAAAAATCTCCGGGTCGTGCGGAGAATTCTTGTTTGCCCGGCGAGTGAATGATAGAAAGAGGGGCGCGTGGAGAGGGAGGCGAGGAATAGCCAGGGCCATGTTAAAGACGTTCCGTCCTGCGCCCCCGTTCCGCTTTCTCGGAATCGAAGACGAGTTCGCCGATTACGCCAAGGCCAAAGCGGTCATCCTCCCCATCCCGCTCGAGCGGACCACCACCTATGCGCGCGGCACCCGCAAAGGTCCCTGCGCCATCATCGAAGCTTCCCGCCAGGTCGAAACCTATGACGAAGAACTACGGCGGGAAACCTATCGCGACATCGGGATTCACACGCTGGAGGAGATGGAGACCGAAGAAGGGCCGCTCGAGCGCGTGCTGGCCGACATCCACACGGGTGTGGCTGCGCTCTTCGCCGACGGGAAACTCCCCGTCTTGCTGGGTGGCGAGCACAGTCTGACCCCGCCGGCGGTGTCGACGGCGGCGCGGAGGTTCAGCGACCTGAGCGTGCTCCAGATTGACGCGCACGCCGACTTGCGCGAGAGCTACCAGGGCAACCCAAACAGTCACGCCTGCGCGATGCGGCGCGTACTGGAGATCTGCCCCGCCGTGCAAGTAGGAATCCGCAGCCTGTCGGCGGAAGAAGCGCAAGAACTCCCGCGACTGAAGACGCGCATCTACTGGGCCCAAGAGATTGTGCCCCACGCGGCCGAGAACTGGGCGGCACGCGTGGCCGCCGACCTGAGCCCGCACGTCTGGCTGACAATTGACGTGGACGGACTTGATCCCTCCCTCATGCCCGCCACGGGAACGCCCGAGCCGGGGGGATTGTCCTGGGAGCAGCTAACATCCCTGGTGCGGACGGTGGCGCACCAGCGGACAATTGTTGGGTTTGATGTAGTCGAACTCCTGCCGACTCCCGGTCTGCATGCGGCCGACTTCCTCGCCGCCAAGCTCGTCTATCGCATCCTGGGCTACATTTTCTGCCCGCCACGCGCGGGAGCGCTCGGTTCGCGGTAGAATAGGCGGCACATGGCACGCGTGAAGCCCGCCTGGATGGCGCTGCTCGTCCTGTTGCTCAGCTTCCCTTCTTTCCTTCGCGCCGAGGAGTTCCACCTGGTGGACGGCAGCCGGGTGCGCGGGAAGATTGTCGGCTACGAGCGCGACGTCTTCAAAGTCCAGACCGAGACCGGAATGGTCGAGGTCTATCGGGACCAGGTGCGACGCATCGTTTTCTATCCAGAGCCGGGCCCGCAAACGCTGGAGCCGCGCGGCACGCTTCGGCCGGGGGCGCAGGTTCGAGCAAGAAGCAGACCGCCCATGCCGGAACTGAAAGAGACCGCGCAGGCGGCAAGCCCCACCCCGACGCCCACCATCGCCCGCGAAGTGCCACGGCCGCTGCCACCGCCCAAGCCCGAGCGTATCGTCGAGCACGTCAACGCCCGGCTTTACCGCAACGAAAGCTTTGGCTTCCAGATGTACAAGCCGCCGAGTTGGCGCAGCTATCCGTCACTGGTCAAGCCGGACAATCCGCTGCTGGCTGCGCTGGGGACTCCCGACGAGATGACGCTGCTGCTGGTCGGGCAGGAAATCTTTCAAGGCGACCTGGTTACGTATTCGCAGTTGGCCGAAGAATCGCTGCGGTCACTCTATCCCGATTACCGCAAATCCGAAGAACGCTTCACCGAGTTTGCTGGCTTCCCCGCGATCGAGCGGTATTTCACCGGCACCGCCGAGGGGCGCTTCTGGACGGGGCTGGCGATCTATTTTGCCCACGGCGACTCCTTCTATACCTTTCTGGGCGTGAGCGCCGAAAGCGACACCCTCTCCTTCCAACAATCGCTGCTACGGAAGATTGTGAACACGGTGGAGTTTGCGCGGGCGCGCGAGCCGGCCCCCTAGTATTTTGTCACCTCGGTGAAGTTGAAGTCGGCGACTTTCATCGCCGGCACAACCATCTCAAAGGACTCTTCGCCGGCGGCGCGGACGGCGGGACCGAGCGCGCGGACACGGTTGAGCATCTCGATCGGGCTTTGGTTGAAGCGCAGGTTGCGGACGGCGTGCTGGATTCTGCCCTCGGCCACAAAGAAGGTGCCGTCGCGCGTCATCCCGGTGAGGATTTTTTCGTAGGGATCCACCTCGCGGATGTACCAGAGGCGGGTGACAAGCACGCCGCACTCGGTCGAACGAACCATTTCCTCCAGGGAGGTGTTTCCTCCCACAAACACGAGGTTCATGGGCGCCTCGCCGTATTCGTTGGGCAGCAGCATCCCATGGCCCGTGGGTTCCCGACCGGCCTTTTTCGCCGTTACACGCGCATAGACCAGACTCGTTACCACCCCGTGGTCAACGAGTGTCACCTTCTGCCGCGGCACCCCTTCCCCATCCCAGGGAGTCCCTGTCTGGAGGGGATGATAGACGTCGTCCCACAGAGAGATGTTTTCGCCGAAGACTCTCTGGCCGATGCGTCCAGTCAAGCAGCTGCGCTGGTCGCCCACGGCGGTGGCGGCAAAGTCATAGAAGAGGAAACCAACCAAGTCGAGGACGGCCGCCGGCTCCAAAATGACCGTGTAGCGGCCCGGCGGAAGCTCGCGCGGCTCGCGATTGGCGAGCGCCTTCTGGCAGGCGCGCTCGGCGAGCTCTTCGATGGCGAGCTGTCCGGCAGACACAACGTTCGCCTTCGCCCAACCCGAGCCGCCGTCGTTCATGCACGTCAGGGAGAACTCGGCACGGGTCTCCTCGTGATAGGCAAACAGGCCACGGGAATTCACCAAGGCCTGACACCCGTGACTGCTGGCGTAGATGCCCGCAGCGGTCAGGCTGGAGCGCTCGGCGCGATCCACCACAGCGCGGACGGCGAGGGCGCGGTCTTGCGGCGTCAGCTCTGCCGTCTTCGGGTCCACGCGCGCTACCCGCGTGTAGCGCTGCGGGCCGAGCATGGGGAGGAGGTCAGGATCTTCGGGCTGCCAACGGGCAATCGTGAGGGCCTGCTCAGCAGCGCGCTGCAGTGATTCCTTGTCCGTCTTGTTGGTCGTCGCGCGGGCGGTGCGACCGTCCCTGACGACGCGCACCGACACCTGCAAACCCTCTTCGGCCACATTCTGGTGGATGACATTGTTGGCGAAGCGCGTGAGCGCGCTGCGGCCGGACTCGATGAAGACTTCGGTTTCCTGGGCCTGACTGGCCGCCAGGACACTCTCAGCGATTTCGCGGCAGCGGGCCTCACTGAGCATAGGCGACTCCGACCAGGACGTTGCGGAAGCGCGCCGGGGCCGCGCCGTGGCCGGTACCCATCGTCTGCATGGGCTGGCCTTTGCCGCAGTTGGGCGTACCCCAGAGAGTCCAGTGGGAGCGGTCGCAGATGGCGTCGCAGCTCCCCCAGAATTCGGTGGTAATGCCGCTGTAGCTGGGGTTCTTGAGCATCCGGATTGTTTTTCCGGCTTTGATTTCCCAGGCGATCTCGGTGCCAAACTGGAAGTGGTAGCGGCGGTCGTCGATGGACCAGCTGCGGTTGGTCTCGCAGTAGATGGCGTCGTCGGTGTCGGCGAGCAGGTCGGCGAGCTTCCAGGTGCCGGGCAGGAGGCTGACGTTCGTCATGCGGATGAGCGGGATGCGATTCCAACCCTCCGCACGCATGGTGCCGCCCGAGCGCGCCAAGCCAATGGCCGGGGCGGTTTCGCGCGAACTGAGGTAGCCGACGAAACGCCCGTCCTTGATGATGTCGATGCACTGGGCGGGTACACCCTCGTCGTCGTAGCCGAAGGTGCCCAGGCCCGGCCCGTGCGCGAGCCGAGCATCCGCGACGACGTTGACGATGTCGGCGCCGTACCGCAGCGTCCCGAGCTTGTCCAGTGTCAGAAAACTCATGCCGGCGAAATTCGCTTCCATCCCCAAGACGCGGTCGAGCTCGATGGGATGGCCGATGGATTCGTGAATCTGCAGGGCGAGCTGGGAGCTGTCCAGGATGAGGGTGCGCCGGCCGCTGGGGCATTGGTCGGCTTTGTGCAGAGCCACTGCCTCTTCTCCAACCCGCCGGGCATTCTCGACCAGTTGCAGCCGCTCGATCAGCTCATAGCCCGCCGAAGCGAACTGCCCGCCGAAGGAGTTTGGATACGACCGCTTCTGGATTTCATTGTTGGCAAAGGAGGTCGCTCCCACACCAGCGCCGGAAATCATCTTCACCTGGCGGATTTCGCTGCCCTCGGTGCTGGCGAAAAACTGTTCGAGCCGTGTGAAGCTCATGTTGGTTTCGGCCAGGGTGACGCCCGCGACGCTGCGCAGCTCCTTGTCCGCCGCAAAGAGCAGGTTCATCTGCACGTCGAGCGAGACTTCGAAGGGGTTTTTCTCATAGGGCGTCTGCCAGACGGCAGTGATGTGCTGCTCCGGCGCCAGGACGACGTCGGCTTTCTTGACGCGAGCGCTGGCGCGGGCGATGGCGACGGCTTCCGCGGCTGTGGCTTCGATCTGTTCGCGTGTGAGCCGGTCGGTGCTGGCGAATCCCCAGGCCCCGTCGGCAATCACGCGCACACCTAGGCCGAGCGATTCGCTTTCGGCCACGGTGCCGACCTTGCCGTTTTTGGTCGAGAGCGCCCGCGCGCGGACATCCAGGACGCGGACATCGGCATAGGTGGCGCCGCGGACTTTGGCGGTGTCGAGCGCCGAGGCAGCCCACTCACGCATCAGACTCGGCTCCGATCAGAGGATGGAAGTTCACTAGCGAACGGGTATCAAAGCATCTTGACGAGATTTAACTTGTTGCTGGAGTTCTACACATCGCTCCCCATTGGCCTCTTCTTCGAACGGCAAAGCTTCCTGCATAGGAATGCCATAACGAAGCAAAAATTCGGGACTAACCTCGAAGAAATCGCCACCCAACTCAAGGAGCTTTTTGTTATCTTTGTATGTTTCTCTCACCGCTATTTGATGGGGAACCCTGTTTGCTTCTGCCCATCCGGTCAATACTGCTTCCCACTCTATCTCGTCGCCGTTTTTGCGGACTGCCAAAAATCCCTTCCACCATGCGTTCCTAGACGAAGCAGAGAGCAGGAGCAAGGTGAATCGTTCGTGCAGACTGATGTAGCCTATGGGTTGCGACGAGCTGTCCTGGTTGTTCCACTCCTCCACTGCCTTTAACTCAACAACGCCACAGCTGGAATAGCCGAACCCGTCCTGTGCTGTCATGAATGCAAGCGGTGCAATGACGGAGACGCTCAGGTTGTGCAAAGAGGACAGCGACATTACATAGCTGTTGGGGTCTGACGAATAGTCTCTCACAAGAATGTGCAACGGCGAGGAGCCTGCAAGTCTCACACCGTGTGACGCAGACAACCATGGATAGAGAATCGCTGGCCTTTCGTTGTACTTAGTCCAGCCAAGTAGCATGAAGAGAGATGCGCTGATGACAACGAACACAGCCCGTACTGTGCGAGAGCCCCGAAAGCGCCATAGTTTGTTGTTCTGGCAGACTGTCGTGAGAAGCCAGAGCAATGCGAATCCCCAGAGAGAAATGCCTATTACAAGGGATCGTTTGCTGGGCTCTGGGTATATCAACTGGTATCCGCCAGCCAGTAGGGCGAATAGGGCACTGGTAGTAAAAACCCAGTCGATATAGCTGGTCAGTCGCCTAAAGACACCGAGCATAGGCCAGACTTTCGGAGACCATAAGGCTTCGATCTTGCCTATTCCCCCAGTTGCTAGGTTTCCTATTTCCTAGGTGCCTTCCGACCAGGAGGCGAGGTACTTTTCCTGCTCGGGGGAGAGCTTGTCGATGCCAACGCCCATGGCTTCCAGTTTCAGGCAGGCGACCATGCGGTCGATTTCCTCCGGCACCGGATACACCTGGCGCTGGAGCTTGCCGGCATTCTTGACCAGGTGCTCAACCGAGAGGGCCTGGTTGGAGAAGCTCATATCCATGACCGCGGCGGGATGGCCTTCGGCACTGGCGAGGTTGACGAGGCGACCTTCGGCCAGAAGGTAGAGCTTGCGGCCGTCGCGGAGAGTATATTCATCCACGAACTCGCGCGTCCGGCGTTTACTGCTCGCCGCTTTCTCCAGCGCCGGAATGTCAATCTCGACGTTGAAGTGGCCAGAGTTGGCGAGAATGGCGCCATCCTTCATTCGTTCGAAGTGCTCGGGGGAAAGGACACTCTTGTTGCCGGTGGCGGTGACGAAGACGTCGCCGACGCGGGCGGCCTCCAGCATGGGCAGGACGCGGTAGCCGTCCATCACAGCCTCGAGAGCGCGGGTGGGATCGATTTCGGTGACGATGACGTTGGCACCGAGGCCGTGGGCGCGCATAGCAATGCCGCGGCCGCACCAGCCATAGCCGGCGACAACAAAGTTCAGACCGGCGAGCAAGACGTTGGTGGCACGCAACAGGCCGTCGATGGTGGACTGCCCGGTGCCGTAGCGGTTGTCGAAGAGGTGCTTGGTGTGGGCGTCATTGACCGAGATGATGGGGTAGCGCAGTACGCCATCGCGCGCCATGGCGCGCAGGCGGATGACACCGGTGGTGGTTTCCTCGGTGCCGCCGATGATGTCGCCGATAATTTCCTGGCGCTGGCTGTGGGCGGTGCTGACGAGGTCGGCGCCGTCGTCGAGCGTGATCTGCGGGCTGGAGTCGAGGGCAGCGGCGATATGGGCATAGTAGGTGGGATTGTCTTCGCCCTTGATGGCGTAGACGGGAATGGAGAAGTCGCGCACGAGCGAGGCGGCAACATCGTCCTGGGTGCTGAGGGGATTGGAGGCACAGAGGACAACCTCGGCGCCGGCGTCGCGCAGGGTAATGACGAGGTTGGCGGTCTCGCTGGTGACGTGCAGGCAGGCCGCCACGCGGATACCCTGCAGCGGGTTCTCCTTGATGAAGCGCTTGCGGATGAGTTGCAGCACGGGCATTTGCTGGTTGGCCCAACTGATGCGGACGCGGCCGCGGTCGGCGAGCGCGATGTCTTTGATATCAGAGGCTACCTTAGTGGTCATCGTGTCCTCGTAAGGAAAAGTGCGAGCGGTGCGCGGCAGATATCCTCAGGAGTGTTTGGCGGCGACCATCTCGCCCAGGCCGGCTGCGCGGCGGAGCGCGTCAGCCTTGTCGGTGCGTTCCCACGTGAACTCTTTCACGTCGCGGCCAAAGTGGCCGTAGGCGGCGGTTTTGCGGTAGATGGGGCGGAGAAGGTCGAGCGCTTCGATCATGCCGCGCGGGGTCAAGGCGAAGTGGTCGCGAATCAAACTGATGATCTGTTCTTCCGACAAGACACCGGTGCCGAAGGTTTCGACCATGATGGACACCGGGTCAGGAACGCCGATGGCGTAGGCCACCTGCACTTCCAGCCGGCGGGCAATGCCAGCTGCGACCAGATTCTTGGCGATGTAGCGGGCCATGTAGGAGGCCGAGCGATCCACTTTGCTCGGATCCTTGCCGGAGAAGGAGCCGCCGCCGTGGTGGCCGGCGCCCCCGTAGGTATCCATGATGATCTTGCGCCCGGTGAGGCCGCAATCACCCTTGGGGCCGCCGATGACGAAACGGCCCGTGGGATTAATGAGGAACTTGGTACGAGCGTCGAGCAAGTGGGCGGGGATGACGGGCCGAATCACGGCTTCGATAATCCCCTGGCGCAGCTGCTCCTGGGTGACGGTGTCGTCGTGCTGAGCGGACACGACGACCGTGTCCACGCGGAGGGCCTGGCCGTTTTCGTATTCGACGGTCACTTGCGCCTTGCCGTCGGGGCGGAGGAAATTCAGGGGGCCCTTTCGCCTCACTTCGCCCAGACGATAGGTGATGCGGTGGGCGAGGGTGACGGGCAAGGGCATGAGTTCGGGGGTTTCGTCGCAGGCCAGGCCGAACATCAAGCCCTGGTCGCCCGCGCCGCCGGGGTCGACGCCGATGGCGATGTCAGGAGACTGCTCCTTGACGCTGGTGATGACGGCGCAACTGTCGGCGTCAAAGCCGTAGGCGGGATCGGTGTAGCCGATGGTGCGGATGGTCTCGCGGGCGATGTGCGGGTAATCGAGCGTGGCCTTGGTCGTAATCTCACCGGCAACAAAGACAAGTCCGGTGGTGACGAGCGCTTCGCAGGCCACCCGTCCCCGCGGGTCCTGGGCCAGCACGGCGTCGAGGACAGCGTCGGAGATTTGGTCAGCGATCTTGTCGGGGTGACCTTCGGTGACGGATTCCGAACTGAACAGGTAGCGACGCGCAGATGGACTCATTCCGCGTTTGGACCCTCCGCCATTGTCGGATGAGAACAAGCAGCCCAAAACAAACGCCGAAGACTAACATAGCACTCGGGCAGCGTCAATGCCATTGCTCCGGCGTTCCCTATCCTTTCTTCTCTCCAGGCTCGTCCAGCGGGTAGGGCGGGAGGATGTCGCCGCGGCGGCGGGCGACGAGATAGGCGCGGATGAGGGCATCGAGTTCGCCGTCGAGGATGGTGTCCACGTCGCCGGACTCAAGGCGCGTGCGCAAGTCTTTGACCAGCCGATAGGGGTGGAGGACATAGGAGCGAATCTGGCTGCCGAAACTGATGTCGGCCTTGGTCTCTTCGAGCTTCCGGGCGGCTTCCATGCGTTTTTCCACCTCGTACTGATACAGCCGCGAGCGGAGAATCTTCATCGCCATTTCACGGTTCTTGTGCTGGGAGCGCTCGTTCTGGCAGGCGACCACGATGCCGGTGGGCAGGTGGGTGATGCGGACGGCAGAGTCGGTGACGTTGACGTGCTGGCCGCCGTGGCCGCTCGACCGATAGGTATCAATGCGGAGGTCTTCCGGGCGGATGCTGACTTCAATCCGGTCGTCCACCTCCGGCGTGACAAAGACGGACGCAAAGCTGGTGTGACGCCGGGCGGCGGCGTCAAAGGGGGAGATGCGGACGAGCCGGTGGACGCCGATTTCCGAATTCAGCAGACCAAAGGCGTACTCGCCCTGCACGGTAAAGGTGACCGACTTGATGCCGGCTTCCTGGCCGGCCTGGATGTCGGTGATGGTGGTGGCAAAGCCTTTGCGCTCGGCCCAGCGCAGATACATGCGCAGCAGCATCTCGGCCCAGTCCTGCGACTCGGTGCCGCCGGCGCCGGCGTTGATGGTGACGATGGCGTTACGGGAGTCGTGGGCACCGGCGAGCAGGGTCTCGATTTCGAGCGTGTCAAGCTGCTTGGCAAGCGCAGCGAGCTCGCGGGCCAGTTCGGCTTCGACTTTCTCACCTTCCTGGCCCAGCTCGATCAAGGCCGCAAGGTCGGCCAGCGTACGCTCGAGGGAAGCGTCCATTTCCAGCGCGTGTTCAAGGCGCTTGCGCTGCTGGAGCACCCGCTGGGCTTCCGCGGGTTGATTCCAGAAGTCCGGCCGGTGGAGGGTCTGGTCGATCTCCGCGAGTTCTTGCTTCAGGCGGGCGGGGTCAAAGATAGCTCCGCAACTCGGACGCACGCCGCTTGAGCTCGTCGAAGCGTCGGGTCAGGTCGTCAAGCGTTTCCATAGACTCTTCTCTCGAGTGCGCTCAGCCACAAGGTCCGTGCCAAGGCAACCAGCGCAACCAGCAGGCACAGCCAGGCGAACCAGTCACCGGTGCGAACATAGAGCGTCCGTTCCGCGCGCGGCGCAAAGCTGGCGGCGAAGACGAGCCGCTGGTCGCGCGGGGCCCGGGCGAGGACGCGCCCGTAGGGGTCAATCACGGCCGTGATGCCGGAGTTGGTGGCGCGCAGCAGGTAGCGGCGGGTCTCCACCGCCCGGAAGCGGGCCATCTCGAAGTGTTGATCGGGCGCGGCCGACTGCCCGAACCAGCCGTCGTTCGAGATGTTCACCAGCAGGTCTGCTCCCCGCGCCACCAGCGAGCGCACTTGGCCGGGGAAAATCGCCTCGTAGCAAATCAGGACGGCGGCGCGGCCCTGCGCGGTCGGCAGCAGCGTCTTGGTTGTGCCCGGGGCGAAGTCGCTCAGCTCCGGCACCACGCGGCCAATCGGGCCAAACAGCCACGGGTAGGGCACGTACTCGCCAAACGGCACCAGATGAATTTTATCATACTGGCCGACGAGCTCGCCGCTGGGAGCGAGCATGACGGCGCTGTTGTAGGGGCGGTCGCGGCCGGTGGCGTCCTTGCGGTAGTCCACGATGCCGACCAGCAGATAACTCTGGGTAGCCTGGGCCAGCGCAATCATCTGGGCGCGAAACACCGGGTCGTGGTGGAAATAGAACGGCGCGGGGACTTCCGGCCAGATGACGAGCGTTGGCCGGGGACTTTCCCCGGTGGCGGTGCGATTCGTCAGGCGGTAAAGCTCCAGCAATTCCGGCTGATGGTTCAGGACCCAGTTGGGTTCGTATTGGGTCGTCTCCGGGATGTTGGTTTGGACGAGCAGCGCCCGCTCGGCGGGATTCACGGCCGGGAGGCGCGCCTGCGACGCCACCAGCCCTGCGAGGGCCAAGGCGACAGCGGCCAGCCACAGGCGCGCCCGACGTGTTCGCGCCCACCAGAAGCCGAGGAGGATGGCATTGACCCCAGCCACGAGGAAGGAAACGCCGTAGACGCCGGTAGCGGTTGCGACTTGAATCAGGGCCGGATGTTTGGCCAGGGCGTAGCCCAAGAGGTTCCAGGGGACGCCGGTGAGCCAGTGGGTGCGGAAAAACTCCATTGCGACCCAGATGACCGGGGCCAGCAGCAGCGCGCGGGTACGGCTGCGACACGCAATTTCTCCGACCCACCAGGCATACAGCGCGAAGAAGAGCGCAAACAGCGCGACGTAGAGAAAGAGGACGCCGGCAGCGGCGAAGGCGGAGAGATTCCCGTGGAGCTTCATCACCCCGTAGAGCCACGGCATGGTGGCTGCCAGGAAGACGGCTCCCGTCAGGTAGCCGTAGAAGAAAAACCAGCGGCGCCGCACTTCGCCGACCACAGCCAGAAGCAGCGGAATCAGGGCGACGACAGAAAGAAAGCTCAGATGGGGCTTGGGGAAGCAGAGGACGAGGAGCAACCCGCTGAACAGGGCGGCTACGACGCGGAGCGCGCGGCGGGTGCCCGGTTGCGAGGCTGCCGCCGACATCAGCGTCGGACGAAGACCTTGAAGCCCTGAGCTTCCAGGCGGCGCTGGGCAGCGGCGGCCAGTTCAGGGTCGCTGAAGGGGCCGACCTGGACGCGATAGAAGGAGTCCGTCGTGGGCGCGACGATGAGAGAGGGAAATCCCAGGCGCAGCAGTTCCTTGCTCAGGCGCTCGGCGTCGTCCTTCCGGGTGACGGCGGCCACCTGGAGCAAGATGGAACCGGCTGCGGGCGCCGCGCGCCGGGAAGGGGCTGCTTCAGCCGGCTTCGATTCCACCGCCGGGGGGCGCCGGGATTCCAGGCGGTCGTAGAAGCCGATGTCCGGAGGCGAGGCCGGCGCCTGGGGCTTTTCAGCGGTGCGGGCCTTGAGTTCGGCAGCGCGGGCGGCGGCGCGCTCCTGGTTGCGTCCCATGACGAAGCCGAGGGTGAAAAAGACGGCGCACAAGATGACGGCAGCAAAAAAGACCCCCAGCAGGTGCCGGGTCTCCAGGACCATCTCGTACTGCCGGCCGCCCCGCGCCATTCGGCTCCCTACTTCCCTTTGTCCTTGGTCCAGGCACTGATGATGTCGATCGGCAACGGGAAGACGATGGTGGTGTTGCGCTCGACGCCGATCTCGGTGAGGGTCTGGAGGTAGCGCAACTGGACGGAGATGGGCTGCCCGGAGAGGACCTTGGCCGCCTCCGCCAGCCGCGTCGAGGCCTGAGCTTCGCCTTCCGCGTGGATGACCTTGGCGCGGCGCTCGCGCTCGGCTTCGGCCTGCTTGGCGATGGCGCGCCGCATCTCTTCCGGCAGGTCCACGGCCTTGACCTCGACTAGGCTGACCTTGACGCCCCAGGGGTCGGTGTGGTGGTCGAGGATGGATTGGAGCCGGGCGTTGACCTTTTCGCGCTCGGCCAGGAGCTCGTCGAGCTCGCCCTGACCGATGACGGAGCGCAGGGTAGTCTGGGCAAGCTGGCTGGTGGCGTAGATGTACTGGGCGTCCTTGACCTGGTTGACGACTTTGTTGGCGTCAATCACGCGCAGGTAGCAGACGGCGTTGACCTTGACGGAGACGTTATCGCGGGTGATGGTGTCCTGGGGCGGTATCTCGAGGGTGACGATGCGGAGGTCAATGCGAACGAGTTTGTCAATCGGCCAGAAGATGAGGGTGATGCCGGCGCCGCGCACGGGCAGGAGGCGTCCGAGGCGGAAGACGACGCCACGCTCGTATTCGTAGATAATCTTGATGCAGCTCAACACGTAGAGAATAACTATCCCCACAAAGATCGTCGGACCACTCAAAGTCATGGCTCACTCCTTTTGACGGGCTGGATTGGGCGGGTTCCCCGCGGTAAAGCTTCCCGGGTATGGCTCGACCAGCAAGGTCAGGCCTTCGATGCCGGTGACGCGCACCTGGGCACCGGCCGGGACGCGGGTGGCGGCACGGGCGCGCCAGTACTCGCCGCGGATGGAGACCTGGCCCTCGGGCGCGAGTTCGGCCAACACCGTGCCGACAAGTCCCAGCATTTCTTCGGTGCCGGTAGTGACTTTTCGACGGAGCGCCTGGATGATCAGGCGCAGGAGAAAAATACTGATGACGGCGAAAGCCAGCGTAACAGGCAGAATGACGTTGAGTCGCATCCGCATCTCCGGGATGGGGGCATCGATGAGCATGAGCGAACCGAGCACCATGGCAGCGATCCCGCCGACAGCCAGGATGCCGTGGCTGACGAACTTGGCTTCCAGCGCAAACAGCACGAGTGCGAGCAGAATCAGCAGCACGCCGGCATAATTCACCGGCAGCAGGTGCAGGGCAAACATCGCCAGGATGATCAGGATGCCGCCGGCGACGCCGGGGACGATGAGGCCGGGGTTGCTGAACTCGATGTAGAGGCCGAGGATGCCGAAGATGAGCAGCAGGAAGGCGATGTTGGGATCGAGGACGCGCGCGAGGAAACGCTCGCGCTGGGTCATAACGACGTGCTCCAGGCGCACCGGGCTCAAGTCCAGCGTTTGTTTACGGCCGTCGAAGCGGTTGATGGCCTGCTGGTGAAGTTTTTCGAGCAGGGCGTCGGGTGAGTCGGCCACCAGGTCAATCAGTTTGCCTTTCAGCGCCTCCTCGTCGGTAAAAGACTTCGCCTCCGTCACCGCTTTCTCGGCCAACTCGACGTTGCGGCCGCGCTTGCTGGCGAAGCCGCGGAGGTAGGCGGCCGCGTCCTCGGTGAGTTTCTTCTTCAGGGTTTCGTCAATCTGGGGGCCGCCAAAGAGGACGGGGGAGGCAGCGCCGGTGTTGGTGCCGGGCGCCATGGCGGCGACGTCGGAGGCGAGCAGGATAAAAAAGCCGGCCGAGGCGGCGCGGGCGCCAGTGGGCGCGACATAGGTGATGACCGGGATGGGGGAGCGGGTGATGTGATCCACGATCTTGCGCATCGAGGTTTCGAGCCCGCCGGGCGTGTCCACAATGATCAAGATGGCCTGGGCATTGATGCCTTTGGCGTGCCCCAGCCCGCGCAGGACGTAATCGGCCGAGACGGGATGGATGATTTCCTTGAGGTCGAGCTGAACCACCGTCGAAGCCGCCAGCTGCAGGGAACCGAGAGAAAAGAACAGAAGCAGAAGAGCCAGGGGACGGGGTGGGGAGAACGCGCGCATAACGAAGCTATTATAGCGCAGCGGGACGGACGTGGCGGGGCGTTGAATTCAGGGTTGCAGGGGGCGGGGGGGTTCGGCCAGGAGTTGCTGGAAGCGAACGTCCTCGCGCAGGAGGGCGAACTCGGGCTCGGTCTTCAGCCGGTCAAGCTCGCGGAAGCCTTCCTCCAGCGCACGCCGGAGGTAGGCCAGACAGCGCTCGACGTCACCCAGGGTGGCCAGGCTTTTCGCCAGGATGAAATGGAACTGGGCGATGTGCTCGACGGGATAGGTCTGGAGCGTGGGTGCGGGACCCGTGCGGCGCTCGAGGATTTGCGGGTCCAGCAACAGGGCCAGGCGATACTCGCCCAGCGCTTCATCGGGTTTCTTCAGCCCCAGGTAGGTGGCGCCGAGGTTGAAGTGCGCGGAACCAGACTCGGGGCGCAGGCGGAGAGCCTGCTCGAAGTAGCGGCGGGCTTTCTTGTACTCGCGACGAGCGTAGAAGACCATACCGAGATTGTTCTGCGGCTCGAAGAACTGCCGGTTGAGTTTCAGGGCGCGTTCGTACCACACCTTGGCCTGACCATAGTCCTGCATATGGAAGTGAGCGATGCCGAGCTTGTTGGCAATAGGCGCGTTCTTCGGGTTGAGACGAAAGGCGCGCAGATAGACTTCGGCGGCTTCGGGAAAGCGCTTGCGCGCCATCATGACATCGGCGCGGAGCTCGAGCCGGCGAACCTCTTCCGCGCGGGGGAAGAGCGTGAGCAGCGGTGGCTCCTGGGCGTAAACGAAGCTGGCAGCGGCCAGGCAGACGAGAACGGCAAAGGGATGGCGTCGGGTCATGGGCGGAGATCCTGCGGCGGGGGTGGAGTAGGCTCCGGGGGTGGGGGCGAGGGTCGGCGAATGCCAATGGCGCGCATCAGCGCACCGGTGATCTGCTGCACAACCGAGCGGCGGTGCTTGGGGCAAAGCTCGGTCGGCTCCGTTCCCATCACGAACACTTCCTGTTGCACCTCGGGACAATCCGGCGTGGCCAGTTGGAGGGTTTCGGGGTCAATGGGGACGGTGATGATGCCTTCGGGGGGCACGAAGGGTTGAACGTCGCGGTAGGCGGGGAGCGCCATGGCGCGTTTCATGAACTCGGTCCAGATGGGCAAGGCCGCCGCGGCGCCCGGCAGCCCGAGGTCACTGTAGTCATCAAACCCGACCCAGACAGCGCAGAGGAGGTTGGAGGTATAGCCGACGAACCAGGCGTCCCGCGAGGTCCCGGTCTTCCCCGCCGCGGGTGCGACGAATCCGCGCGCCCGGGTGCCGGCGCCGGTGCCGCGGTTGATGGTTTCTTCCAACAGGTTGGTGACCAGGTAAGCGATGCGGGGGTCGAGTACCGGCTCGGGCCTCAGTTCGTGGCGTTCGAGCGTGATCCCTTCGGGGGAACTGACCTGCTGGATGAGAAACGGCTGCAGTCGCACGCCCCCGTTGGCGAACATGGTGTAGGCGCCGGCAACTTCGAGCGGGGTCGAGTCGTAGGAGCCCAGTGCAACCGCGGGCGTGCCGCGCACGCGCGGATTCAAGCCCGCCCGCGCGGCCAGCTCGGCCACCCGGTCATAGCCCACCATCTCGGCGACTTTGACGGTGGCAATGTTCAGAGAGCGCGCCAGCCCTTGCCGCAGCGTCACCACCCCGTAGAAGCGCTCACCGTAGTTGGAGGGCTGATACTCCTTGTCTTCAAACCGGAACACCGTGGGCTCATCCACGACGGTCGTCACCGGTGTGATGGCGCTTTCGGGGGTTTCCAGGGCGGTCTGAAAGGCAGCAGCATAAACGAAGGGCTTGAAGGCGGAGCCGGGTTGGCGGTGGGCGACGGCGTGATTGAGCTGGCTGGCGACGTACTCGCGACCGCCGACCAGGGCCTTGACCGCGCCGGTGTGGGGGTCGAGCGCAATCAGACAGATCTGGACCTGTTGCGGGTGTCCCCCGGAGCGGCGCCAGCGCTCAGTGACGCGCTCGTCCACTTCTTTCAGCGCTTCGCGCACGGCTTCATCGGCGGCCTGTTGCAAGTCGAGGTCGAGGCCGGTGTAGATGCGGAAGCCGAGGGTAATCAGGTCTTCTTCCGAATAGCGGTCGAGCAAACGGTCCATGACCAGGTCAATGAAGTAGGGAGCGCCGCTGGCCTCTTCGCCCACGGGCGTGGTTTCCAAGGGCGTGTTTTTGGCGGCCTCCGCCTCTGCGGGGTTGACGGCGCCGGTTTCCACCATAGCGTCGAGCACATAGTTGCGCCGGATTTGGGCGCGCTCGGGGTAGCGGATGGGGGAGTAGCGGCTGGGCCCGCGAATGGCACCGGCCAGGAAAGCCGCCTCCGGCAGCGTCACCTGGGAGATGTCCTTGCCGAAATAGGCCTGAGCGCCTTCGGCCAGCCCGTGGAGGCTGAAGCTGCCGCGCTGGCCGAGGTAGATTTCGTTGGCGTAGAGTTCAAAGATTTTCTCTTTGCTGAAGCGCCGCTCGAGTTGGATGGCGATGATGGCTTCGGCCAGCTTGCGCCGCCAGGACAGACTGCGGGTGAGGAAGAAGCTGCGCGCCAGTTGCATCGTAAGGGTGCTGGCACCCTGGACGCGCGCCCCCTTGCGATAGCCGAGCCACACGCCCAGGTCGAACCAGAGGGCGCGGGCGGTATCGAGCAGCGAGATGCCCGGGTGGGTGAAGAAGCGGCGGTCTTCGGCAGCCAGCACCGCCTGGATGAGGTGGGGCGGGATGTCGGCATAGTTGACCAGACGTCGTTTGGCCCGGCTGCGGTCAAAGAGGTTAGTGACGTGGGTGGGGTCGAGCCAGACGGCAGAGCGGAACTGGGAGTCGCGCAGTCCGACGATGCGCTGGATGCGGCCCGCGCTCCATTCAATGCGGGCGGCCTGGCTGGCGCCTACGAGCGACATCCGGCCCGGTCGAATCTCCAGGCGGTCGTGGCCGCGACGAAACTGGCCGTAGCCCGCATCGGTTTCTTCGATTGGGACGTAGCCGAATCCCCGCAGCTGCGCTTCCACCTGCTCCGACGTCGTGGCTTCGCCCACGAAGAGCGGGCGGGGCGCCGCATAGACCTGGGAGGCGCGGTCAAAGATCTCCCCGCTCAGGCGCGCGTCAATCAACTGTGAGTACTCGTGCCACTGATAGGCGAAGAGGCCCAACCCGCTGAGGAGCACGAACCCCAGCGCGAGGAGGAGAAAGCGGCCCCAGCGCCGCGTCAGCAGCGGGTTGCGAATGCGGATGCGTACGGCCACGCTAGCGTCTCTTGAGCGTCCCGGCCGGGTTCACCCTGAACGGGCAGGCCGCGCCAAAGTACGGTGGCGGGCAGGCCGCGCCACAGCGCGGTGGCGGGTTCACCCTGAACAGGCTCACCGTGAACGGGCAGGTGGAGCGCGCAGGTGCGTCAGCCCTCATGGTCAGCGGCTAATAGGAACTTGCCGTGTCGGCCGCCGTCTGAAAATTTAGAGTGAGGGTGTAGCCAATCAGTTGTACGGGAACGCTATAGTGGACCGAGATGCGGACGCCGCCCCTGGGCACGGGAACCACTATAATCTGCTCGGGGCGCAGGGGCAGGCCGAGTTCCTGCGCCTTCTGGAAGAGCCGCTGGCGAATTTCCACGGGCTGGCGATTGCTGACGCCCGCAAAGCGGGCCTCGGTGCGCACGCTGTCCTGAAAGTCGTAGCTTTTCACATAGACGGGCACGATGCGGATGAGCGCGTAGATGATGGCGGCGGTCAGAAGCAGCGCGAGGATGGATTTCAGGCGCGCGCCGCCGCACTCGCCGCGTCTGGCTTTGGTCATGCCGTCTTTCTCCTTGCCGGGTCCTGGCTCTCAGCCGCAGTAGCGGCTGCGCAAGATCGAGACCGCTTCCGGCATTCTAACATCGGCCTTCTGCCGTGTCGAGCGGTCGAAGATTTCGACCAGACCCTGCGCGACTTTCTGCGTGCCGACGGTGATGCGGTAGGGGACGCCGATAAGGTCGGCGTCCTTGAATTTGACGCCGGGGCGCTCGTCCCGATCGTCGTAGAGGACTTGGAGGCGGGCGTGCTCCAGTTCGCGGTAGAGCTGCTCGGCGGCGGCGCGGAGGGGCGGCTCGTCCAGATTCACCGGGGTGAGCGTGACGTCGAAGGGAGCAATCGCGCGCGGCAGCCGCAGCCCATCCTCGTCGTGGTAAAGCTCGGCGGCCGCGGTCAGGATGCGCTCGACGCCAATGCCGTAGGAGCCCATGATGGGGATGATCTCCCGCCCCTGTTCGTCGAGCACGCGCAGGCCCATGGATTCCGCGTAGCGGCGGCCGAGTTTGAAGATGTGGCCGACTTCGATGGCCGAGGACACGCTGAGCGGGCGACCGCACTGGCTGCAGGGGTCGCCGGAAACGACGGTGCGCAGGTCGGCATACTCGCCGGTGAAGTCTTCCCCGGGGGTGACGTGGCGGACGTGGTGGTCGTCGCGGTTCGCCCCGGTGACCAGGTTCTGGCGGCCTTTTAGCGTCGTATCGAGCAGGATGCGGACGTTTCTGGCCCCAAGCGGACCGATGAAGCCGGGTTCGGCGCCGAAGGCGTCGCGGATTTCCCCCGCCAGCGCCGGCCGCCAGGCGGCCCCCCCCAGCGCCTCGCCCAGCTTGGCCTCGTTCAACTGGTGGTCGCCCCGCACCAGTGCCAGCACCATCTGCGGCTTGCCCTTCGGGTCAGCCGGCGGGATGACGTAAGCGAGCGACTTCATGAACCGCTCGGGCTTCAGCCCCGTAAAGGCGGCCAGCTCGTCAATCGTGCGCACGTTGGGCGTGGGGAAAGCTTCCGGTTTGTGATCGCCCTTGACGTCTTCGACCGGAGCAACACCGGCGCGCGCTTTCTCCAGGTTGGCGGCGTAGAGGCAAAAGGGGCAGGTGACGATGAAGTCTTCGCCCGCGGGCGACACCACCATAAACTCGTGCGACATCGCCCCGCCCATCGCCCCCGAATGCGCCTCCACCACGTTGTAGCGCAGCCCGCAGCGGTCGAAGATGCGGCAGTAGGTATCGTGGTGCTTGCGGTAGCTGACGTCGAGCCCGGCCTCGTCGAGGTCGAACGAGTAGGAATCCTTCATAATGAACTGGCGCAGCCGCATGAGGCCGGACTTGGGGCGCCGCTCGTCGCGGAACTTGACCTGAATCTGGTACCAGATCTGGGGAAGCTGGCGATAGCTGCGGACCTCGCTGCGCGCGATGTCGGTCATCACCTCTTCGTGGGTGACGCCCAGGCAGAGGTCGCGCCCGCCGCGGTCCTTGAGCTTGAACATCGTCTCGCCGAACTGCTCCCAGCGGCCGGTCTCCTGCCAGAGCTCGGCCGGGTGCAGCGCGGGCAGGTAGAACTCCTGCCCGATGCGGTCCATCTCTTCGCGGATGATTTGCATGATCTTGAGCGCGGTGCGCTGGCCGAGGAAGAGGTAGGAGTAAACGACGGCGGCCAGCTGCCGGAGGTAGCCCGCGCGCACCAGCAGCTTGTGGCTCGCGGCGGTGGCGTCGGCGGGGTCTTCCCGCAGCGTGGGAATGAAGAGCTGGCTCCAGCGCATCCGCCCTCCTCAGTGCAAAGAGAGCAACATTAGGGGAGCACCGCAGGGGTGTCAAGACAAGGACGCCGCCCGCCTGCCCTGAGCGGAGCCGAAGGGCTTGCCCCGGGACACCCCCTCGACAAACCTCACAGCATGGGCGAAAATAAAGCAAAGATTGGAACGACACGTGCAAGCACTTTTAGCAAGTGAGAATGGCCTCGACCGCGAGCTTGAGTAGTACACGAAAGTCTGGTACCTATCAAGGAGAACCGTCGTATGGGTAAGAAGGCACCTGCGCTGATTTCTGTCCTTTCCAGCCCGAAAGTCCTTCCGTTCGGTTGGTACGGAGGGAAATTCTCTCTTCTCGACTGGCTCTTGCCCCTCTTGCCACACTGTCATCACTACTGTGAGCCCTTCGGCGGTTCGGGCGTTGTGTTGATAAACAGAGAGCCTTCACCGGTGGAAACTTACAATGACCTAGACGGAGAAGTCGTCAACTTCTTTCGGGTGCTGAGGGAGCAAAAAGACAAGCTGATCGAGGCCATCGGGTTGACTCCTTTCTCGCGCCAAGAGTTTGTTCAAGCTTGCCGAGTCGATCCCTCGCTCTCACCGCTAGAGCGTGCGCGACGGTTTTATGTTCGTGCGCGTCAAGTTAGAACTGGACTGGCACAGACTGCTTCGCCCGGTCGCTGGGCGAACTGCAAGAACACAAGCAGGGGTGGGATGAGCGGGGTGATCAGACGATGGCTGGGGGGAACTGAAGATCTCGCAGTTATCGCCGAGCGTTTGATTCGTGTGCAAATCGAAAACCGACCAGCAACTCACGTAATTCGTCTGTACGACGCGCACGATACGTTGTTCTATTGCGATCCACCTTACGTGCATGAAACGCGCGGAGATGCGAAAGCTTACGGGTTTGAGATGGCAGACAAAGAACACGAGGAACTGGCCGACGTATTGAATTCTGCAAAGGGAATGGTCGCCATAAGCAACTACCACTCACCTCTTATGGACAGATTGTATCGTTCACCAAAATGGCGCAAACTTGTCAGTGGACCGAGAACGATACACTCAACAAAGGGCAAGCGCTGCGAAGTAGTGTGGACTAATTACGATCCTCTTAGCGCTGAAAGGAAACGGAAGCTGACGCTGTTCTGACTAGTCTTCAAGCCTGTTCCAAAGTTCTGCGGCCTCGTTTGCTGCCTCCGGCCTGCGCATCTTGTGAAGGAGTTCTACAACTTTTTGACCGAATGTTGCTCGTCTGTCCGGGCCTAGCATGCGTGCAAGCGCAGGCGCATCCTGAAAAACGTCAATTACGGCCACATCTAGGATCTGAGCTGCCCTGTTCAGGGCTTGAGTGACTGCCTCCCTTTGACCTTCTGCGATCCCGGCAGCGCAGACAAATAGATACTGGCTTGCTCCTCGCTGAACCGCCTTCTTGACTCCGTGTTCCAGGTCATCCGCTGTCAATGGGCGGTGCTTGCACTCAGCCGCAGACACGAGTTGCTTATCCAGAAAGACTTGCACGTCTCCGGCAGCTCCTGAAAAAGAATTGGCTTCGGTCGGACTTCCGACGCTTACCTCAGCAGCTTCATGAAGCAGGTCAGTGAAGGCACCCCAGACAGCACTGAGACGCGCCCCGCCATCGGTTTGACGGAGGAATTGGTTAATGAAGGTAACCGTTCGTTCGAGATTCACCTCAACAGCAAGCGCGGCTTGCTTTTGGTCGGCAGCTCGTAATTTGCCTAGACGCAGGATATGGACGAGGCCCGCGAACACATTGCTTGAAGAAGCCTGATTTGCCCACTCAAGTAGGTCATGGACGACGGCCGCGAGCCTCTTGTTTCGGAGTTGCGGGTTATTCTTGTCATGTTCGGGATGTCTCGCAGGTTTGTTCAGAAAAGGCTCGTTTGAAAGGCCAAAGAGGTTGCCCTGTTCTTTTTCGAATCCAACAACGATACTGTGGCACAAACTCCGGGCGTCATAGGCTTCTGACAAAGAGCTGCCGGCTTGTAGAGCTCGCGGGTGTACTTGACCCTCCGTGCACTTGGCCAGGAATCCCGTCACTAGGACGTATTTGTAGGTTATGTCCGGGGCTTCCATGACTTTCTTGACCAGTTCGCATATCGCTTGAGGAGGCCGCACGGACTCGTTCTCCGTTTGCTTCCATGCCTCGCGCAGCTTCTCTTCGGCTTTGGCATGATTGACAGAAATGGACACAAACGCTCCTCCCTTGGCCGAGGCAAAGGATGCCACATTAGGAGAGAGCGCAGGGAGTGTCAAGCGATGCCACAGAGGGAGGGAAACGAGGCGGAGGAAGCACAGGAGGCATAGGAAACAACGAGAGTCGGAGGAGAACCGGGCATTCCCAAACTGGGCAAAACCGAAAAAACCGTACCGTCCGTACCATCCTTACCGTCCGTACCGTCCGTAGACAGGGGAACAGGGGATGGTATTTCGGGGGCGTGATGGAGAGGTGTGGTGTGTGGGATGACTCTGTACCCTGTACCTTGTGCTTTGTGCCTTGTGCTTCGTGCCTTGTGGCTCGCAGCATGGAGGCAGAGACAAGCAGATTCTTCGGGCTGCGCCCTCAGAATGACCGGTGGCGGCACGGCTACGGCGGGGTGGCAGGAAGGCTCCGGCGAGATGTGCGATGAGTACGGCTTCCACCGCGATGATGTCACCATCTGCCGCCATTCAGCCACCCAGTCAGGGGGGGCGATTGCGCGGGTGGGGAGGGTGGGCTAGAATGCGTGAAGAGATTGGCCTGATGACCACCAAGACCTCCCGCCGCATCGCCCTCGGCGCCGACCACGCCGGCTACCAGGTGAAGGAGCGCATCAAGGAATTCCTGCAGAAGTCGCACTACGAGGTGATTGACTTCGGGGCGCATTCGGCCGAATCGGTGGACTACCCCGACTACGCGCTGCGCGTCGCGGAGAGCGTGGCAAGCGCGGAAGCCGAGCGCGGCGTCCTGGTCTGCGGCACCGGCATCGGCACCGCTATGACGGCCAACAAAATCCCCGGCATCCGCGCCGCCAACTGCAACGACACCTACACCGCCCGCATGGCCACCGAGCACAACAACGCCAACGTGCTGGCCGTGGGCGCGCGCGTGGTGGACGCCAACCACGCCGTCGCCATCGTCAAGGAGTGGCTGAACGCCCGCTTCCAGGGCGGCCGCCATCAGCGGCGGCTGGAAAAGATCGCCGCCATCGAGCGCAACCACGCGCTGGCGGTGAAAAAGTGAGCACGCGCTTTTCCGACCGCATGAATCGCCCCCTGCGCGAAGTGGACCCGGAAGTCTATCAGGCCATCCAGAACGAAGTCCGCCGCCAGGCGCAGGGGCTGGAGCTCATCGCCTCGGAGAACTTCACCAGCGAAGCCGTGCTCGAAGCCACCGGCTCTGTCTTCACCAACAAGTACGCCGAGGGCTATCCCGGCCGGCGCTACTACGGCGGCTGCGAGTTCACCGACGTGGTCGAATCGCTCGGGCAGGCGCGCGCCAAGAAGCTCTTCGGCGCCGAGCACGCCAACGTCCAGCCGCACTCCGGCACCCAGGCCAACATCGCCGTCTATGAAACCGTGCTCCAGTTCGGCGACCCGGTGCTGGGCATGAACCTCGCCCACGGCGGCCACCTCACCCACGGCCATCCGCTGAACTTTTCCGGCAAACACTACAACTTCATCCCCTACGGCGTGCGCAAGGATACCGAGACAATTGACTACGACGAAGTCGAGCGGCTGGCGCGCGAGCACAAGCCCAAGCTGCTGGTCGCGGGCGCCAGCGCCTATCCCCGCATCATTGATTTCGCGCGCCTAGCCGAGATCGCGCGCGCGGCCGGCTGCCTGTTCATGATGGATATGGCACACATCGCGGGTCTCATCGCCACCGGCGTCCATCCCAGCCCGGTGCCCCACGCCGACTTCGTCACCTCCACCACCCACAAGACGCTGCGCGGCCCGCGCGCCGGATTCATTCTCTGCCGCG
>Ga0073934_10003445_pt1 | contig 29142 bp, 19 predicted proteins | sample LarsenN4metaG_FD_76834 | JGI IMG/M metagenome (GOLD analysis project Ga0073934, IMG submission 76834) | Hot spring sediment bacterial and archeal communities from British Columbia, Canada, to study Microbial Dark Matter (Phase II) - Larsen... ... | reverse complement strand
GCCGGTCGCGCCGGCGGGGATGACGATGCAGGGCCCGTTGGGGTTCTGGATGCGCACGCCGGAGATGACCTGGCCGCTGGTGGCGGTGATGGGGCCGGACGCGGTGAACGTGCTCACGCGCGGTCCGACGTCGCCGCTCGGGGCGGGCGCAGGCGCCGGCGTGGGGGTCGGCGCCGGCGCGGGTGCCGGCGTGGGGGCGGGCGTGGGCGCGGGCGCGGGTGCCGGCGCCGGGCTGGGCGCGGCGGCGTTCGTCGCTCGGTACTCGCAGAAGTTCTGGTAGTTGGTGACGCCGGCACCGAACGACGCATCCTCGCACTTCACGCTGCCCGCGACGATCTTGTAGGTGTAGGCGCCGGGCACGCCGTAGCGCACCTCGGTCGTGCCGGGCACGCTGCAGATGTCGCCGGGTGAGCCCACGCCCTCGGATGCACAGCGGGTCCAGGTGGCTGTCGCGGGCGCCGGCGACGGCGTGGCCGGAGCGGGCGTCGGCTCGGGTGCGGGCGAAGTGGCGGGCGGCTGCTCACCGGACGACGGACCCGTGGAACTGCTGATTTCCTCGCCACTTCCGCATGCGCCCAACACGGCGCACAGCGCCCAGCTCAGTGCCACGGCGGCCCGGTTCTTCCGGCAGGCTTGTTCTTGGTTCATCCACTTCTCTCCAACGTCAATCGCGGGTTGCACCCCCCGAATCGGGGGGAGTCAATCCTGGCGGGCGCGGAGCGTCCGTGGCGGATCGGAACTGTTAACGGCCGCCGGCCATTCGTAACGCGAGATGCGAGTCCCTCGTTGCGCCGGTCTGTTATGTTGCGAGATGTGGTGATTGCGACAGGTTCCCGCGCCAGGCACGTGGCCGCCGGCGCGTGGCAGCACACCACCCACTCCCGAAGATGCTCGACCCGTTGAAGAAGGCGATCCTGGCCGCGCTGCGCCGCTGGGCCACGAGGCGGCGGTTGCGCGGCGCGCGCGCGCCGCTGCGTGCGTTCGGCGCCGATCTCCACGTGGGGTCGCGGCCGCGCCTCTGGGCACCCGAGCGCATCGAGATCGGCGACCACTGCTACCTCGGCCACGAGGTGACGATCGAGACCAACTGCCGCCTCGGTCGGTTCGTCATCATTGCCAACCGCGTGGCCTTCGTGGGCCGGCGCGACCACGACTTCCGCACGCTGGGCGTTCCGGTGCGCTTCGGGCATTGGGTGGGCGCCGAGCGCGATCCGTCGCCGTTTCGCGGCGACGGTGTCGAGGTCGGCGACGACGTCTGGATCGGCTACGGCGCGATCGTCCTTTCGGGTGTGCGCATCGGCCGTGGCGCCATCGTCGCGGCCGGTTCGGTCGTGAAGGAGGACGTGCCGCCCTACAGCATCGTCGGCGGCAACCCTGCGGTGGTGATCGGCGCGCGCTTCAAGGAGGCCGGGGACGTGGCCCGGCACGAGGCGATGGTCGAGCGCGGCCGGTTCGAGTTCTCCGAGAAAGGCTTCGAGCATTGGATCGTGCAACCGGGACCGCCGTGAGTCCCACCCGGCCCTCGGGATCCCCGGTCGCGGCTGCGTCGGCGCACGCGCCCGTGCCGGTGCGTGCCCGCGTCGTCATCACGCAGCACCGGCTGCTGCACTACCGCCAGGCCTTCTTCGACCGGCTGCGGACGGCGGCTGCCAGACGGGGCATCGAGGTGCGGCTCGTGGTCGGGCAGCCTTCGGCCACCGAAGCGCTCAAGCAGGACACGGGCCACCTGCCCTGGGCCGATCTGATGCACAACCTGACGCTGCGCGTGCGCGGCGTCGACCTGATCTGGCAGCCCTTTCCGCGCGCGCTGCGCGACGCCGACCTCGTCGTCCTGATCCAGGAGAACCGCGTGCTGTCCAACTACCCCTGGCTGCTGCGCTGGCGCGTGCAGCCCGGGCAGAAGGTCGGCTACTGGGGACACGGCCGCAACCTGCAGAGCGATGCGCCGGCCGGGTGGCGCGAGCGATGGAAGCGCTGGTTCGTCAACCGCGTCGACTGGTGGTTCGCGTACACCGAGGCGACGCGTTCGATCCTGCGCGCCGACGGCTTCCCGGACGAGCGCATCACGGTGCTGGACAACGCCATCGACAACGAGCAGTTCGCGCGAGACCTGGCGGCCGTCACCGCGGATCAACTCGGTGCCTGCCGCGCCCGCATCGACGCGCAAGAGGGCGCGCCGGTGGGGCTGTACTGCGGGTCGTTGTATCCCGACAAGCGCCTGGATCTGCTCGTCGCAGCGGCAGACCGCGTGCAGGCTCAGCTGCCCGGGTTCCGCCTGGTCGTCGTCGGCGACGGGCCCAGCCGTTCGGTGGTCACCGACGCGGCCGTTACGCGCCCCTGGCTGCACTGGGTCGGCGTGCAGCGTGGCATCGACAAGGCGGCCTGGTTCCGCACGGCGCAGGTGTATCTCAGCCCGGGTGCCGTCGGGCTGCACGTTCTCGACGCGTTCTGCGCCGGCGTGCCCCTGATCACCACCGAGGGTGCGCGCCACGGCCCCGAGGTCTCGTACCTGGTGTCGGGCGAGAACGGCTACATGGTCGTCGCCGAGCCCGGTGCGTACGCCGATGTCGTGCTTCGCCTGCTCGGCGATCCGGCCGAGCTGGCGCGGGTCCGCTCCATCGCTGCCCGAGATGCGCAGCGCTACACGCTGGACCACATGGTCGAGCGCTTCATCGAAGGCATCGAAGGCTGCCTGTCGGCGCCGGTGAAGCGCCGATGAGGCCGCGGCGGCGGCCTTCCGGCCCGCCGCCGCGTCGTGTCACACCTGGGGCTTGCGCGCCTTCTGCACCCGGTAGCTGCCGAGATACAGCACGTCCAGGCCCGTGTCGTAGAAGCACTTGAGCGCCTCGCGCGGGTGGCACACGATGGGCTCGCCCTTGACGTTGAACGACGTGTTCAGGATGGCGTACTCGCCCGTGCGCTCGCCGAAGCGCCGGATGAGGTCGTGGTAGCGCGGATTGATGTCCTTGCGCACCGTCTGCGGACGGGCCGTGCCGTCGACATGCACCACCGCCGGGATGCTGGCCTTGCGCTCCGGCCGCACCGCGAACGACGTGATCATGAATCGTTCCTCGCGGCTGGACACGAGGTAGTCCGAGGCCTTCTCGGCCAGCATCGAGGGGCAGAAGGGACGGAAGGCCTCGCGGTACTTCACGCAGCGGTTGATGACGTCCTTGTTCTCGGCCTTCACCGGGCTCATCAGGATCGAGCGGCTGCCCAGGGCCCGCGGTCCCGATTCCATGCGCCCCTGGAACCAGCCGAGGATCTTGTCGGCGGCCAGGTCGGCGGAAGCCGCATCGGCCGGATCGGCCACGTGCTGGTACTCGATGCCGCGCTCGTCGAGGATGCGCCGGATGTCGTCGTCGCTGAACGAAGGGCCGAGGTAGAGGTCGGGCAGCTGGCGGTGCCGGACGCCGGGGTTGTGCTTGAAGAACACCGAGAGCGCCGCGCCGACGGCGAGCCCGGCGTCACCGGGGTTCGGGTACACCCACTGCGTGTCGAGCTTGCCGGTGTACCAGAGGTTCTGGTTGGCCTTGACGTTCAGGAAGGCACCGCCGGCGCCGCAGAAGTGGCGGGTGCCCACGCGCTCGAGCCAGGGAAGGATCAGCTCGTGCGCCTGCACCTCGAACACGCGTTGCGCCTCGGCCGAGAAGTCTTCGCGACCGAGCCGCTGCGCGATGCCCTGCAGCGGCAGGCTGTCGTCGAAGTGGTAGTGATAGGCAGAGTGGTCGAGCCAGGCGCCGCCGCCGGTGTACTTGTGCCCCAGCTTGAGCTCGCCCTTCTCGAAGATCGGGTGGAAGCCGTCCAGCGCACCGGGCTGCGTCTTGCCATAGGGCGCGAGGCCCATCGTCTTCCACTCGTCGCTGCCGTGCCGCCAGCCCAGTGCCTCGGTGCAGTTCGAGTAGAACCATCCGAGCGACGACTCCGCGCCCCAGCTCTTGAGCAGCTCGAGCTTGTTGTTCTCGCCCTTCCACACCGCGACGGCAGTGCCGTCGCCGATGCCGTCCATCGTGACGACGAGCGTGCGCTCCTCGTTCAGGCCGGAGGTGAAGTAGGCCGATGCCGCGTGCGCGCGATGGTGGTCGACCAGTTCGACGACGCAGTGCGAGCCCAGCGCGATCGGCTTCTGGTACAGCGGCAGCTTCGTCGACGAGCCGCGCTCGGGCGCCACGTAGCCGAGCACCGACTGCTTCACGCGGGAGGCGAGCGTGCGGTCCTCGGCCGGCAGCTTGTCCTTCGGGATGTCGATGAACACCGGCACCTCGGGGTGCAGGTAGCGACTGGGCAGCGCGATCGCGTCGAGCTCGGTGGACTTCATGCCGGCGTACTTCAGGCAGAAGTCGATGGCATGCAGCGGGAACGAGCTGTCGTTCTTGACGCGCGTGAACCGTTCTTCCGCGACGTCGGCGACGACGCGCCCGTCGATCACCAGGGCTGCTGCCGCATCGTGCCCGACTTGGATTCCGAGAACTGCTTTCATTCGATTTCCCTTGGGGGGACCCCAACCCAACGTTGCCGACTCACCGGGTGGCACCGGACCATGCCGGGCGCGAGGTGTACCAGATCAAGGTGGCGCGATGGCGCCCGACGGCTGCGATCTCGCAGGCCTGCGTGCCATTCTCGGCAGACTCCCCGCATCCGCGGGGCACGCCGGCCCCGGGTGCTGGCATCCGCGGGCGGCCTGCGCCGGCGCGACGTGGCGCCGGCGAGGCTGCCCCTGCATCACAGCACCGGCACGCAGCTCCATTGGCCCGCGGTGCCGACCGTGGCCACCGTGCACTCCAGCGGCCCTTGCACGCTCGGTCCGGCGGGGAAGGTCACGCCACCCACCGTGATCGGGGCCTGCAACCAGCGGCGGACGGTGAGCCGCTCGACGCCCGGGGCGACCGGCGCCAGGCGCGTCACCACCGAGTAGCCGTTGTTGCCGTAGACGATGACCCGGCCACCGACGTTGGTCAGCGACTCGAAGCGGAAGTGTCGCGCCGGCGGCGGACCTGCCGGGCAGCCCGCGGCGGCGCAGTAGAGCGGCCGATAGGTGCCGCTGAGGGTGAACGCGTCGTCGGTGGCATACAGGGGATCGGGCGAGACGCGCGCGTTGGCCGCGTAACCGGTCCATGAGATGTCGTCGCCCCACAGATGATTGGAGTTCATGTCGGTGAGGCACTTCCGGTCGGCCCCTGTGCCGGTGCAGCTGACCACCGTGTTGGGGATGGCGTTGCGCGGATAGGTCTCGGCGCCGGGCAGCGGGGCGCCGTTGCCGGTGATCCGCAGCCCCGAGATCGACAGGCGGTCGGTGGCCGGGTTGTATTCGACCGACGACGAGATCAGTCGCGTGACCGCCGGCGTCACGCTCTCGTCGCGGTGCGCGTACGGCGCCATGTTCGCGCCGCCGTAGAACGTGAAGCCGCCGACGACGCAGTTGTCGTAGTCGTGCACGCGGGCGCCGCTGGGCAGGGCCGTGGCCTGCACGGTGCCGCCGCCCGGGCACGCCACCGGCGCGCCGGGGATCGGCGTGAGGTTGGCCAGGAGCCGTGCGCCCTGCACCATGGCCGGGTTGAACGAAGGATTGATGCGCGTCACGCCGATGGCCGTCATCAGCTGCAGGGCGTCGATCGCGGCGTCCTCGATCGGGCCGTTGGGGGCGAGCGTCATGCCGCCCTTCTGCGCCGCGGTCAGATTGCTCCACATGCCGGCGGCGTCGGGGTTCACCACCACGGTCTGCGCGGCGCTCGTGGTCACGATCCCGTTCCTGTCGGTCGCGCGCGCGGTGATCGTGTAGCTGCCGGGCGCGACATCGGCCCAGGTCAGCTCGAAGGGCGCCGTGGTGACGTCGGCGCCGATCTTCTGGTCGCCATTGAAGAACTCCACCTTCGCGATGCCGTCGCTGTCGCTCGCCGAGGCGGCGAGGGTCACGGGACCCGTGGTGGTGTTCTCGGGCAGCGTCGCGGTCTGCGAGGTGACCGCGACCACCGGCGGCACGTTGGCGGCGATCGACAGCGTCTGCGGCGCGGAGGTCGTCTCGGAGCCGCGGTTGTCGGTGGCTCGCGCGGTGATCGAGTAGCTGCCGTGCTGCGTGGCACCCACGGCGAACGACAGGCGGTACTTCGACGTGGCCGGGTCGAGCACGCCGGTGCCGAGCAGCGTGCTGCCGTTGAAGAACTGCACCGACGCGACCGAGCCGTCGGCGTCGCTGGCCGTGGCCGCGAGCGCCAGCGTGGTGGGGGCATTGGCGCCGGCCGTGGGCAGGTCGAGCGCGACGGTCGGCGGTTGGTTCGCGGCAGGCGGGGCGGGCTCGGCGTCGCCGCCGCCCCCTCCGCAGGCCGTGACGACCGCTGCGGCGGCCACCAGGGAGAGCGAGGCCCAGGTCGAGCCGAGACGATGACGCTTCAGGAGCGGTTCCAACGTGCGAGTTCTCATGGCGTTTTCGGCGAAGCCGGCGGCCGGCCCGTTGACCGGGCCGTGGTGATTCATGCTGTGGATGCCCGGCGCGGCGGCTCGCGCCGCGCCGGGATGCGCTCAGCGCGCGGGGCTCAGGGCAGAGGCTGGCAGTTCCATTCGCCCTGCGCCTGCACCACCGTGCACTCGACGATGAACGGCCCGGTGGTACCCACGCCGATGGCCGGGAAGGCCGGATCGACCGCGGTCACCGTGCGCACCACGGACAGCCGCTCGATGCCCACACCCACCGGCGCCTGGCGCGTCACGACCGAGAAGCCGTTGGAGCCGTAGACGATGGCACGACCGCTGTTGTTGGTCATCGCCTCGAAGCGGATGTTGCTCGACGGGTTGCCCTGGTAGAGCGAACGCCACGTGCCGTTGACCACGAAGGTGTCGTCGGTGGCGTAGTCGACGGCCGGCGGCAGCAGAGCACCGGGAGTCCATCCGGACCAGGTGATGTTGGTGCCCCACAGGTGCGTGGCGTTGATGCTCGTCAGGCACACGCGGCTCGCTCCCGCGCCATCGCAATCGACCACGGTGTTGGCGATGGCGTTGCGCGGGTAGGCCTCGCCGCCGGCCTCGGGCGCGCCGTTGCCGGTGATGCGAAGGCCCGAGATCGCGATGCGATCCTCCGCGCGGAAGTAGTCCACCGACGAGAAGATCGGCACCACGACCGGCGGCGCCACGCTCGAGTTGGTGTGCGGGTACGAGCCCATGCCGGCGCCACCGAAGAAGGTGAAGCCGTCGATCACGCAGTTGTCGTAGTTCAGGATGTCGGGGCCGCCGGCCTGTGCCGTGGCCGACACGGTGCCCCCGCCCGGGCAGTTGATCGTGGCCCCCGCGGCCGGCACGAAGTCGGCAAGCCTGCGCACGCCGGAGGCGATCGCACCGTTGAACGACGGGATGTAGCGCGTCACGCCGAGCGCCGTCATCACCTTCACGGCGTCGACTGCGACGTTCTCCGTCGGCAGGTTCGGCACGGCCGTGATGCCGCCGCGCTGCTCGGCGTTCAGCGTCGACCACATGCCCGCCGTGTTCGGCGGCGCGGCGTTGACGGTCACCGACTGCGCCGTCGAGGTGGTGGTCGTGCCCACCGTGTCGATGGCCCGCGCGGTGATGCTGTAGGTGCCGGCCGTCGCGGCCGCCCACGTGAACGCGTACGGGGCCGTCGTGTCCTCGCCGAGCTTCGTCGCGCCGTTGTAGAACTCGACACGCGCGATGCCGTCGCTGTCGGAGGCGTTGGCCGTGAAGGTCACCGCCGCCGGCAGGCTGAACGTCGTGGCCGAGGTCAGGCTCACGGCGGGCGCCACGTTGGGGGCGATGGTCACGCTGCGCGACGCCGTGGCGGCGGTGCCGCCGTTGTTGTCGGTCGCGCGCGCGGTGACGTTGTAGGTGCCCGCGGTGGTGACCGGCACGGACAGGCGGTAGCGCTGCGTGGCCGCGTCGAAGGTGCCGGCGCCCAGCAGCGTGGTGCCGTTGAAGAACTGCACCGACGCGATCGTGCCGTCGGCATCGGTGGCCGAGGCGGCCAGTGCCAGCGTGGTGGGCGCGTTGGCACCGACGGTCGGCACGTCCAGCGTGACGGTGGGCTGGCCGTTGGCGTTGATGGCCAGCGACGCGGTGGTCTGCGTCGCGCCGTCGTTGTCGGTGGCGCGTGCGGTCAGCGACTTCGCCCCGGCCGGGAAGCTGCCCCAGGTGTACGTGTACTCGTTGCTGCCGGTGACCCGCGTGCCCTGGCCGAGCAGCGTGGTGCCGTTGAAGAACTCGAGCTTGCTGACGCTGCCGTCGGTGTCGCTCGCGGTGGCGCGCAGCGTGACGGTGGAGCCGACCTGCACGACGGCATTCGCTGCCGGAGCGGTGAAGGCGACGACCGGCGGCGCGTTGACGACGACCTGGACGGTGGCCGACGTCGCGACGGCGCCGGCGTTGTCGGTGGCGCGGGCGACGAAGGTGTAGGTGCCCGCCGTCAGCGCGCCGGTGCTCACCTCGAACGGCGCCGTGGTGTCGGCCGCGCCGACGCGCGTGGTGGCGTCGTACACCGGTGCAGCCGGGTTGATGCGATAGAAGGTGACGTTGGCGACCGTGCCGTCGGTGTCCGAGGCGGTGGCGGCCAGCGTCAGCGTGGCCGGCGCGTTCGGCTTGAAGTTGTTTGCCGGCGCGGTGATGGCCACCGTCGGCGTCTGGTTGCCCGGCGGCGGCGCGGGCACCGCGGTCACCGTGATGGCAAGCGACGAAGAGACCGCGACGGCGCCGCCGTTGTCGGTGGCCCGCGCCGTGAGGTTGTAGGCCCCGGTGGTCGCGCCGGTCCACGAGAACTCGAACGGGGCCGTGGTGTCCTCGCCGATCTTCGTGTCGCCGGCGAAGAACTCGACCTTGGCCACGGTGCCATCGGTGTCGGCCGCCGTGGCGCTGATCGCGATGGCCGTGCCCTCGGTGAAGCTGGCGCTCGCCGCAGGCGCGGAGAGGCTGACGGTGGGGGCCTGGTTGGCCGGCGTCTGCGGCTCCTCGGAGCCGCCACCGCCGCCGCAGGCGCTGATGGCCGCCAGCGCGATGGCCGTGAAAGCCCAGCCCATCTTCAGGTTGCGGCCTTGCTGTTTCGTCGATTCCATGAATGGTCCCAAACGGTGTGTTGCACGAAGAACGGAGCCCAGTGTGTCGTGGGCCGCCAGGGACCTCAACGGTAGCGACCGTGACGAGTTCTCGAGAAGCCCTCAAGGCGGCGGACGGTCCCGTGAGTGGGGGGGCTCGCCTTCGTGTTCGGCGCCACAGCAGGACCCCGCGATGCGGGGGGCTCGCGCGATGAACGCGCGCCGCTCGTGTGAATGGCCGCGCTGCGGGGCGCCGTGGTCGCGCTGCGTGCGCGCTGCGCGCGCGCCGTGACATCGCTGCGCTATGGCATCTGCGATGGCCGCGCTATGGCCGTGCTACGGCCGTGCCAGCGCGTGCCAGGGCCGCGCCATCGCCGCGCCGCGGCAGCGTCATGGCCGCGGGATGATCCCGGGCGACCTCAGCGCTTGATGGCGACGAACGACTTGGCCACGCCGAGCACGCGCTCGGTGGTGATCTCGGCGCCGGCGAACAGCGTCGAGAACATCCGGCGGTTCAACAGGCGCGCGCTCTCGACGATGCGCACCGCTTCGTCGACAGAGTCGGCCTTCTTCCAGTGACCGAGCCTGAAGTGAAGCACCAGCCACACGCGCATCGGCACCGGCAGCCAGTGGAAGAACGGCGCCATGAAGTGCGGTTCGATCGGGAACCAGAAGTTGGGCGTCTGCACGAAGCAGCGCTCGGCGACGCGCTGCAGCTCGGCGGCAAAGCGCACCATGCGGTCCCAGTCGCCCACGTGCTCGATCACCGAGTTGGAGTGGGCGATGTGGAAGCTGCGATCCGCGAAGGAGGCGAGATCGCAGCCGTCGCCCTCGCGGAACTTGAAGGGCCCGTGGTCGGGCTTGATCTCGCTGCCGGCGACGTTGACGATGGTGATGCTGACGCGATGGCGTTGCAGCACCTCGGCCGGCACGATGCCCCAGTAGAACTCCGCGCCGCCGATGTCGATGATGTCGACGTGGCCGTGCTGCTTCGCCACTGCCTCGATCATCGCCACCAGCGGCGCGGCGCGGCGCGCGCGCAGGCGCGATCCCAGCGAGCGCTGGTCGTCGTAGTTGGTGAGCCAGCGTGCGAGAGCGTGCGTGATCGACATGGAAACCTCGTTGTAGGCAGCGGGACTCAGACGGGTGCAGGCGGCTGCATGGCGGCGATCTCGTCCCAAGCGACCAGCGGCAGCCGCTCGTGCGCGCCGGACCGCAGGGCCTCGACCAGCGCGCGCGCGAGTTGAAGGTCGGTGATCAGCGACAGTCCCGCATCGGCGGCGTGGCGCCGGATCCGGTAACCGTCGGGGCGGCCCATGCTGTCGTACTCTCGCGGGATGTTGATCACCAGGTCGACCAGGCCGCGGTCCATCGCCTCCAGGGCGCTCAGTCCGGCGGCGTGTTCGTCCTTGGCCACGGGCGTGCAGGCGATGCCCACCTCGGCCAGCATCTCGGCCGTGCCGTGCGTGGCATAGAGCGGCAGCCTCAGCTCCTCGGCGATGACGCGGGCTTCGTCGGCGAACCAGTACTTGTCGGCCACCGGGCCGAGCGACAGCAGGACGCCGCGGCGCGGCAGTCGGAAGCCCGTGGCCAGCAGCGCGTGGATCAGCGCCTCGCCGAGGTCGCGCCCCATGCAACCCACCTCGCCGGTGGACAGCATCTCGACGCCGAGCATCGGGTCGGCGCCGGTCAGGCGCGAGAACGAGAACATCGGCGCCTTCACGCCGACGAAGTCGAGGTCGAGGCTGCGATTGACGATCTCGCGCCTGACGCCCAGCATGCGGCGCATTGCCTCGGCCGCGAAGTTCTCGCCCACGACCTTGGAGACGAACGGGAAGCTGCGTGACGCGCGCAGGTTGCACTCGATCACCTTCACCGCGTTGTGGCGGGCGAGGAACTGCACGTTGAACGGCCCGGTGATCGCGAGCTCGCGTGCCAGCAGCGTGGCGATCTGCCGCACGCGCCGGATGGTCGCGATGTACAGGGTCTGCGGCGGGATCACGAGCGTCGCGTCACCGCTGTGCACGCCGGCGTCCTCGATGTGCTCGGAGATGGCCCACAGCACGAGCTCGCCCCCGTCGGCGACCGCGTCGATCTCGATCTCGCGCGCGTGCGCCTCGAACTTCGACACGACGACCGGGTGTTCGCGCGAGACATCGGCGGCGCGCGCCAGGATGCGCCGCAGTTCCGCGGGCTCGTGCGCCACGGCCATCGCGGCGCCGGAGAGCACGTAGCTCGGCCGCACCAGTACCGGGAAGCCACCCAGTTCGCCCACGATGGCGTCGGCGGCGTTGACGTCGGTGACATGCGCCCAGCGAGGCTGGTCGATGCCGAGGCGGTCGAGCAGGGCGCTGAACTTGGCGCGATCCTCGGCGCGGTCGATCGACTCGGCATGCGTGCCCAGCACCGGCACGCCGGCCCGGGCCAGCGCCAGCGCCAGGTTGTTGGCCACCTGCCCGCCCATGCTGACGACGACGCCGTCGGGTCGCTCGTGCTCGACGAGGTCGAGCACCGTCTCCAGGCTGATCTCGTCGAAGTACAGGCGATCGCAGATGTCGTAGTCGGTGCTGACCGTCTCCGGGTTGAAGTTCAGCATGATCGACTCGTAGCCGAGCTTGGCCGCCTCCTGCGCGGCGTTCACGGCGCACCAGTCGAACTCGACGCTGGAGCCGATGCGATAGGTGCCGGAGCCGAGGATGAGCACCTTCCGTTGCGAGGACGGCTGCACGTCGCAGCTGCCGGCGTGGTAGGTGCCGTAGAGGTAGTTCGTGTCGGCCGGGAACTCCGCGGCCATCGTGTCGATGCGCGCGAACTGCGGGCGCAGGCCGGCCGCCCGCCGCGCGGCGCGCGCGGTGCCTGCCGCGGAGCCGGTGAGGCGGTCGAGCGCGCAGTCGGCGTAGCCGTGGCGCTTTGCCTCGCGCAGGAGCGATGTCGGCAGCGGCTGCGCCGCCGCGGCGACCCGCTGGCGCAGCACGACGATCTGCTCGACGGCGCGCAGGAACCAGCGGTCGATCTTCGTCAGCGCGTGGACCTCGTCCACCGTGATGCCGTCGGCCAGGGCCTTGGCGACCGCGAAGATGCGAAGCGGCGTCGGGTTCCTCAGCACGTCGCGCACGTCGTCGAAGCGGAACGCCTCGGGATCGAGGCCGTCGACGCCGATGTCGAGCATGCGCACGGCCTTCTGGATGACCTCGGCGAAGTTGCGGCCGATGGCCATCACCTCGCCCACGCTCTTCATCTCGCTGCCGATGCGCGTGGAGGCGCCGAAGAACTTGCCCAGGTCCCAGCGCGGGAACTTGCACACCAGGTAGTCGAGCGCCGGTTCGAAGAAGGCGGTGGTGCGGCGCGTGATGCCGTTGGGGATGTCGGGCAGCGCGTAGCCGAGCGCGATCTTGGCGGCGACGTAGGCGAGCGGGTAGCCGGTGGCCTTGCTGGCCAGCGCGCTGGAGCGGGACAGGCGTGCGTTGACCTCGATGACGCGGTAGTCGACGCCGTTGGGGTCGAGCGCGTACTGGATGTTGCACTCGCCGACGATGCCCAGGTGCCGGATGGTGCGGATGGCCACGGTGCGCAGCAGCTGCACCTCTTCGTCGTTGAGCGTCTGCGTCGGCGCGACGACGATGGACTCGCCCGTATGGATGCCCATCGGGTCGAGGTTCTCCATGTTGCACACGGTGATGCAGTTGTCGCGCGCGTCACGCACGACCTCGTACTCCACCTCCTTCCAGCCTTCGAGGCACTCCTCCACCAGCACCTGCGGCACGCCGCCGGCGAAGCCGCGCCTGAGCGCGGCCTCGATGTCGCCATCGGTGCGCACGATGCCGCTGCCTTTGCCGCCGAGCGCGTAGCCGCCCCGCATCATCACCGGCAGGCCGATCTCCGCAATGGCCGCGCGCGCCGCCTCGGGGGAGTCGCAGGCGATGCTGCGCGCCGTCTTGACGCCGATCTCGGCCAGCCGGTCGCAGAACAGCTTGCGGTCCTCGGTGTCGCGGATGGCACGGATGGGCGTGCCGAGCACCTGCACGCCGTGGCGCGCGAGGACACCGCGGTCGTGCAGCGCAAGCCCGCAGTTCAACGCTGTCTGGCCGCCGAACCCGAGAAGGATCGCGTCGACCTTCTCCTTGACGATGATCTGCTCGACGAACTCCGGCGTCACCGCCACCAGGTAGACGCGACTGGCGAGCTCGCGGCTGGTCTGGATGGTGGCGATGTTCGGGTTGACGAGCACCGTGTGGATGCCCTCCTCCCGCAGCGCCTTGATCGCCTGCGAGCCGGAGTAGTCGAACTCGCCGGCCTGGCCGATCTGCAGCGCGCCGGAGCCGAGCACGAGCACGCGGCGCGGCTTGCGGGGCAGGTGCACGCCGTACATCTCAGCGCCCCCGCCGGCCGGCCGCGCCGGCCACCACGCGCAGGAAGTCGTCGAACAGGTGCGCCGTGTCCTGCGGGCCCGGGCTGGCCTCGGGATGGAACTGCACGCTGAAGTGCGGCCCGTGCAGCGACCGGATGCCTTCGTTGGTGCCGTCGTTGACGTTGACGAACCACGGCTCCCAGCCCTTGGGCAGCGTGGCGTCGTCGACCGCGTAGCCGTGGTTCTGGCTGGTGATGTAGCAGCGGCGCGTGACGAGGTCCTGCACCGGCTGGTTCACGCCGCGGTGGCCGTAGGGCAGCTTGTAGGTGTCGGCGCCGGCGGCCAGGGCGAGCAGCTGGTTGCCCAGGCAGACGCCGAAGACCGGCAGGGAGGGCCGGGCGAGCAGCCTGCGCACCTCGGCCACCGTGGGCATCAGGTCCTTCGGATCGCCCGGGCCGTTGCCGATGAGCACGCCGTCGCAGGTGTCGGCCAGGCGCTGCAGGTCGGCGTGGAAGGGTGCGCGTAGCACGCTGACGCCGCGTTGGAGCAGCGAGCGGACGATGTGGTCCTTGGCGCCGATGTCGACGAGGAGGATGCGCCGTGCGTCGGCGCCGGCATCGTGCAGCACCGGCTGCGCCGGCGCCACGAGGCGGAACAGCTCCTCGTGCATCTCCACCGAGGCGGCGTCCCGCTGCGCCTGGGCCAGGCTCATCGACGCGGGGTACAGCCAGCCACGCATCGTGCCGTGCTCGCGCAGCCGCCGCGTGAGCGTGCGCGTGTCGATGCCGGTGAGGCCGGGCACGCCCTCGGCGGCGAGCCACTGGCCGAGCGAGCGCGCCGCGGCATGGTGGCTGTGGGCATGCACCACGTTCTGCACGACGAGCCCCTGCACCTGGATGCCGTCGGCCTCGTAGGGCGGCGCGAGGCTGCCGGCGGCGCGCGGCGCCGGAACGCCGTAGTTGCCGGCGAGGGGGTAGGTGAGGACCAGGATCTGGCCGCGGTACGAGGGGTCGGTGAGCGACTCGACGTACCCGCTCATGCCCGTGTTGAAGACCACCTCGCCCGCCACGGCGCGGCGCCCGCCGAACCCGGTGCCGGTGAGTTCGGTGCCGTCCTCGAGGTGCAGCACGAGTTCGTCGACCGGTTCGCCGGCCATGTCCGGTGCCGCCGGGCCGTGCGCCGTGCCGGGCGCGGTCTCTGCGTGCTCGAGTACGGGCGGGTTCAACGGGGGACTCCGGTCGTGCGTGGTTCAGGCCGCCTGCATCTGCGCCGCCGGTCGCAGGCCGGGCGGCGTGTGCGACCCGCGCGCGAACATGGCCTCCGACCACAGGAACGGCAGCACGCTCCACCACGCCTTCTCGCCGGACTTGAAGCTGGCGTGCGGATCGTCGATGACGTGCGTGACCAGCCGCTGCGCGCGTGCCGCGTCGACCAGGTTGCACTCGCGGAAGCGGCGCGAGGCGAGCGTGTCGAGGAAGTAGCCGCGCAGCGGCCCGCGCATCCAGTCGACGATCGGCGAGTTGAAGCCGATCTTCGTGCGCCGGTAGGCGATGTCGTGCGGCATGAACGGCGCCGCCGCGTCTCGCACGATGGCCTTGGAGTAGCCGTGGCGGATCTTGGCCTGCCAGGGCAGCGCCATCGCGAAGGTCGCCACGCGCCAGTCGAGGAACGGCATGCGGATCTCGACCGAGGCCGACATGCCGTAGCGGTCGTAGCTGCGCAGGATGGTGGGCAGCACGAACGAATGGGTCTGCCAGAAGAGCGCCCGGCCGAGGTGGTCGAGCTCGCGCCAGCGCGGGTGTTGCGTGTACTCGGGGCCGAGGTTGCTCTGCAGCCCCAGGCCGAGCTTGGCCAGCGTACCGCCCAGGCGGCGCACGTAGCTGCCGAAGCGGCTGCCCGGGCGGCTGAACTGCGCCGAGCCCTCGGGCGTGCCGCCCTCGTAGACCTCGAGCACCTGGTTGACCTGCGCGAGGTCGAGCCCGGCATCGAGCAGCGCGTAGGCCCAGTCGGTGGGGTAGCCCCCGAACAGTTCGTCGGCGGCATGCCCATCCAGCGTCACCGTGACGCCGGCCTGCTTGATGCGCCCGTACAGCGCCATGAACGGCAGCGGGCTCGTGACCGTGAGGTCCTCGTACAGGTAGAGCATGCGCGGCAGCTCGCGCAGGTACCGCATGGGGTCGATCTCGAGCACCTGCACGTCGCTGCCGACGTGCTGCGCCACCTGGCGCGCGAAGGCCGCCTCGTCCAGCGGCGTGCCCGGGAACGAGGCGACGATGGCGTGCTGCCAGTCGTTGGCCAGCCGCGCCTCGCCGCCCTGCGTGCGGTTGATGTGCGCCAGCATCGAGAACACGGTGCTGGAGTCGAGGCCGCCGGACAGCGCGGTGCCGATGGTGACGTCGCTCCTCATGCGCAGCCGGCAGGCATCGAGCAGGAGGGCTCGCAGCATCTCGACCTGCTCTTCGTAGCGCGCCGGCACCTGCGGCAGGTGGTCGAGCGTGTTCCACCAGCGCCGCATCGAAAGCCGGCCGTCGCGCAAGGTGCCGCAGTGGCCCGCCAGCAGGCGCCGGATGCCGGCGACGAGGCAGCGCTCGGTGGCCTCGTAGGCGAAGCTGGAGCGCGGGCTCATGCCGCGCACCAGCGCGTGGTCAGGCCGCGCGTCGGGCAGCAACGGCAGCAGCGCCTTCATCTCGGAGGCGAAGGCGAAGCCGCCGCCGGGAAGCTCTGCGTAGAACAGCGGCTTCTTGCCGAAGCGGTCGCGCGCGAGGAAGAGCGTGCGCTCGACCGTGTCCCAGATCGCGAACGCCCACATGCCGTTGAAGCGCGGCAGGCATGCCTCGCCCCACTCGCGGTAGGCAGCGAGGATGACCTCGGTGTCCGACTCGCTGCGGAAGCGGTGCCCCTTGGCGGCGAGTTCGGCGCGCACCTCGAGGAAGTTGTAGATCTCGCCGTTGAAGGTGATCCAGTAGCGACCCTCGGGGTCGCTCATCGGCTGGCGGCCGTTCTCAGAGAGGTCGAGGATGGCCAGGCGCCGGTGCCCCAGCGTCACGCCCGGGGCCTGCCAGAGACCGGCTCCATCGGGGCCGCGGTGGGTGAGCGTGGTCAGGCAGTGCTCGGCGAGCTCGCGCGAGATCGATCCGACGTGTCCGAAGATGCCGCACATGGCGAGGTGGAAGGATGGAGGGCTCGAGGGCTATCGGGCGCGCTGCGGGCGCAGCAGGCCGGGCAGGCTGGTGGCCAGCACCTTGAAGTACGGCCAGGCGAAGTACACGGGCCACAGCCAGCCGCCGTGGCGCGAGCAGAAGCGCAGCCACGAGCGCACGGGCAGCCCCTTGCGGCTGCGGATGAGCTTCCAGCGCCTGGCCAGCGGCAGCGAGGTGTCGAAGTAGGTGCCGTGCGTCGGGTTGGGCGAGCAATGCCCGGCCACGCCCTTGGCCACGTACAGGCCGAAACCGGCGCGCAGCACACGCAGGCCGTAGTCGGTGTCGCCCATCGCGTGCTCGAACGCGGGGTCGAGGTTGCCCACCGCGGTCGCGATGCGCTGCGGGATCAGGACGCAGTTGCCTTCGAGCGCGGTGATCGGCACGGGCTCGTGCTCGCTCCAGACGAGCTTGAACTTGAACGGCTTGAGGCGGCTCGTTGCCACGCGGCCGCCGTACGAGATCGTGCTGCTGCCTGGCACTGCCGTGGCGCCGGAAAGCACGGCCGGCCGGCCATCGCGCTGCGCGAGCTCGGCGGCCTGCGCGAGAAGGCTGCGCAGCGCCCCGGCCACGAGATGCGTGTCGTCGTTGAGCCAGAGGTAGTAGTCCGCGCCGCGTTCCATGCCGCGGGCGAAGGCCCGGTGCATGCCCCGGTTCCAGAACAACGACCCGTCGCCCTCGAGCACCTCGACCCAGGGGAAGCGCTCGCGCACGGCGGCGGCAGTGCCGTCGGGGCTGGCGTCGTCGACGAGCACCGCGTCGAGCTGGACCCGGCTTCATGCGCGGAGGCGGCCAGCGCATCCAGGCATGCCAGCGTGAGCGGCTTGCGGTTGAAGCAGGTCAGTAGGGCCAGCACGCGAACGGGCATCGGAGCCGCCGCCTCGATGCCGCTGCCGCCTGCACCGGGGCCGTCCGCGGCGCCGTCGCGCACCGTGCGGGTCGCGGAGGTCACCGATCGGCCCGCCAGTGCATGGCGCCGGGCACGGCGCCCGGCATCACCGCAGCCTGGGCGGCCGCCGGCCGGGCCCGGGCTGGCGCCGCCTGGCGCCGGCGGATCATCTCGGAGATCGCGATCCCGGTCGCTGCGGAGACGAGGTAGTTCGACGGATACACGACGCTGTAGACCATGACCGCGAGCAGGAGGACGGCCACGCCGCGGGTCCACAGGTACTCGGCCTCGCTGGTGCAGCGGGCGCGCAGGCCATGGACGATGGCCATGACGGTCGGCAGCACCCACAGCAGCATGCCGACGATGCCCACGCGCAGCAGCAGGTCGAGGTAGAAGTTGTGCGGCGAGAAGTCGACGATCTGCCCGAAGTGCATGCGCGTGTAGCCCTTGCCGAACGGGAAGCCGAACAGCCACACGCTGGCTGGCGCGTCCAGCCAGCTGTCCATCAGCCGCAACCAGCCGTCGAAGCGCGCCGCGAACGTGCCCTGGCTGTCGTCGATCGTCTCGACCGATTGCACGAGGCGCCGGCCGAGCTCGTCCAGCAGCCCGAACCCGGCGGCGATGGCGACGCCCAGCGTGGCTGCGAGCGTGAAGCCCAGCAGCAGCCCGAAGCGGCGCGGCAGGTGCTGCCTCTCGAGAACCATCACCCCGAGCAGCGCGATCGTGGTGGCGATCCAGGCCGACCGGTGCTGGATCACGAGCACGAAGCCGAAGCACGCGACCGCGTGCCAGCCCGACCAGCGGGTTCCCGAGCCGCGCAACCAGGCCATCGTCTGCACCGTGCCCACCGCGCCGACGAACAGCGCCGCGTGCGCCGCGACCGGGCGGAACACGGCGCTGTCGGTCTCGCCGAAGAACGCCAGCCGGTCGACGAGGCCCACCTCGACGGCGACGTAGTAGTAGAGCGCGATGCCGATCACCACGTACGCCGTCCAGACGCACCAGCGCGCCATGCGCCGGAAGTCCTCGGCCGTGAAGTTGGCTGCCGCGCAGTACAGCCCCGCCACCCAGACGTAGAAGAACGGGCGCACCTCGGTGCCGGCGTAGCGGCCGTACTCGTTCACACCCAGCACGAACGAGGCGATGATCGTGACGCCCAGCCCAAGCCAGAGCAGGAACGGCGCGTGGTAGACCGGGACGGGCCGGACGGCGAAGCCGACCACTGCCGACAGCAGCACGATCAGCGAGATGACGTCGTTCGGATAGATCTGCAGCCCGACCTGCAGGTAGGGCTGCTTGTCGAAGTGGAAGATCTCGACGCAGAAGCCGATCAGCATCAGCGCGATGGGGGCCAGCTTGACCGCGCTGAGCCGGCCGAGCAGCCACACGGCCAGCGCCGTCACGAGTGCCGCGACGCCGCCGACGCCGACGATGATCAGGAGGTCTTGGGTCGTCGCGTCCATGGTTTGACGGCTCCGTCATGGTCGGCGGCCACCGCCTCGGCGGCCTGCGCAGCGAGGGTCGTGAGCCTGCGCAGGCCGGAGCGCGTGGCCAGGCCCGGGCGCCTCTCGAAGAGGGTGTGCAGCAGCGACAGCAGGTGGCTGCCCAGGATGACCCGGGGCAGCAACCAGGTGACGGCGAGGATCACCCCCGTGGTGACGACGGCTGCGATCGCGAGCTCGACCGCCGCGGACCATTCGAGGTCGGCCGCATCGAGGCCGGCATTGAAGGCACTCGGCACCGTCCAGCCGATCGCGGCGAGCAGCATCGAACCGGTGAGGCAGCGCGCGAACACCGCCACCGAGATGCCCATTCGCCGGCCCAGCGCGGCGTTCATCCAGACGAGGCGCACGAGGTAGACGCTGACCACGCCCCAGCCTACCGCCTCCAGTGACCAGCGTGCGGTGATGGCCAGCATGCCGATCGTGAGAGGCAGCATGATCAGCTTGACCTGCAACTCCACGCGCGGCTCGCCACGCCCCGACAGGGTCGGGCCGGCCAGTGCTTCGAGGGCGTGCAGGATCATCGCCACCGACAGCGGCACCAGCACGCCCGCCGCCGCCAGCCACTTCTTGCCGAGCAGCACCGCGATCACCGGCTCGGACATCTGCGCCACGAAGGCGAACGTGGGGCAGGCCAGCAGGCCGACACCCGCGAGGACGGTGAGGTATGCCCGGCGGAGCCCGGCGTCGTTGCCCTGCGCGCGCGAGGCCAGCGGATGCAGCACCGTCTGGAGGTTGCGCACGAGATGGTCCGCCGGCACCTTGACCAGGTTGTTCGCGACCGAGTAAAGGCCAAGGGAGGCGGCGCCGAGCCAGCGCCCGATGGCCGTGTGCGGGCCGTTGTCGATGGTCCAGTTGGCCATGTGCGTGGCCATCACCACGAAGCCGAAGCGGGCGATCGGCAACTCGCGCAGCGGGTTGGCGAACGCGAGCCGCCGAGGCGACCGGATCACCAGGACCAGGCAGGCGATCACGGTCTGCACGTGCCAGGCGATGACCAGGCTCCAGACGCCCATCCCCATCAGTGCCGCGCCGACCCCGCACACGAGGTAGCCCACGATGTAGGAGCCGAGCGCCGCCAGCTGGATGGTCTTGAACTCGATGTCGCGGCTGATCAGCGCCGTCGCGGCGGCGGTCATCGTCCCGACGACGATCGTCGGCGCCAGCGCGCGCAGCACCGGTGCTGCCGCCGGCGCCGCAAAGAGGTGCACGGCAATCGTCTCGGCGAGCAGGTAGACGGCGGACGCCCCGAGCGCCCCGGTGAGCAGCAGTCGTCCGCAGGCGATGCCGACGATGTCGTCGCCGAGTTCGGCCACCTGCACGAGCGCGGACTGCAGGCCCATCTCCATCACGAGCGTGGCCAGCGTCACCGTCAGCGCGGCATAGGCGAACAGCCCGAAGGACTCCGGGCCGAGAATTCGCGCCAGCACGATCTGGCTGACGAAGGTGGCCGCGATCCGGCCGACGGCACCGAGGTAGTTCCAGCGGACGCCGCGCAGTGCCTTGGCGGTGAGCCCGGACGAGCTCACACGGTTCTCCTGCCGGATGCCGTCGGGATGGCCGCGTGCGGTGCCCCGTGCGTGGCAGTCGCAGGCGACTCCGGGGAGCCCTCCACCGAGGCGCGGCGCAGGTGGGACGCGACCGTGCGGACGGAGACCCCGCGCGCGCAGGCGTACTCGACGAGGCGGCCAAGAAGGGCGGTGTGCTCCGCGGTGTGCTGGCGGTCGCCGGGGTGCAGCATCAGCACGGGCCAGGCGCCCCCTGCGACTGCCTGGTCGATGAGCCCTCGATACCAGGCCTCGGTGGCCGGGAGCTTGCCGGTGTAGGCGCCGAAGGCGACGCGCTGCAGTGCGAAGCGGTTGACCCGCCCGCGGTTGACGCCGTACCACGTCGCGAAGGCGCAGTCGAAGGAGGTCGAGACCACCTCGCGCACCCACCGGTTGTTGCTGCCGTAAGGGTAGATGAGCGTCGCTGGCGACCCGAGGCCCTGACCGAGCAGGCTGGTCATGCCGGTTTCGATGGCCGCGCGCAACGAAGTCCGGTCGGCGAAGCCGGTGAACGGGTCGTGCGTGGTGCCGTGGAAGGCGATCTCGTGACCGGCAGCGAGAATCTGACGGAGCTCGGGATAGCCGAGGAAGCCCGGTCGTCCGATGAGGTCGGGCGACACCGCGAACACCCCCTTCACGCCGAGGCGGTCGAGCAGCTCGACGATCTCGAGGTCGCGGCTCTCGCCGTCATCGCAGACGATGGTCAGCGCGCTCTCGGCGGGCAGTTCGAGCCGCTCGAAGGGCCGCAGAGGCAAGAGCGCCGCCGCGGCGCGGTCTGCGGCATGGGCCGGAATGCGATTCGCGACCGCGCGGACGATCCTGCTGGCGAAGCCCATCCGACGGCCCTACTCGTGGTAGTCGTAGGCCTTGAAGCCGGCCAGCTTCACGAGGCTGTCACGCTTGGCCGCTTCGTAGTCGGACCGCACCATCTCGGCGACCAGTTCGGGCAGCGTCGTCTTCGGCGACCATCCCAGCTTCGCGCGGGCCTTGCTCGCATCGCCGAGCAGGGTCTCGACTTCGGTGGGCCTGAAGTAGCGCGGGTCCACGCGCACGACCACCTCGCCCGGCTTCACCTTGGCCCGCTGGCCCCCGGTGAGCCCGCAGTCCACGACCTTCTCGACGCGCCCGACCTCGTTCGCGCCCTCGCCCTCGAAGACCAGCGTGATGCCGAGTTCGCGAGCCGCGAACTCCACGAACTGGCGCACGCTGTACTGCACGCCGGTGGCGATGACGAAGTCCTCGGGGTGCTCCTGCTGGAGCATCAGCCATTGCATCTGCACGTAGTCGCGCGCGTGACCCCAGTCGCGCAGGGCACTCAGGTTGCCCAGGTACAGGCAGTCCTGCAGGCCGAGCGCGATGCGCGCCAGCGCCCGCGTGATCTTGCGCGTGACGAAGGTCTCGCCCCGCAGCGGGCTCTCGTGATTGAAGAGCACGCCGTTGCAGGCGTACATGCCGTATGCCTCGCGGTAGTTGACCGTGATCCAGTAGCTGTACAGCTTCGCGACGGCGTAGGGGCTGCGGGGGTAGAAGGGCGTGGTCTCCTTCTGCGGCACCTCCTGGACCAGGCCGTAGAGCTCCGAGGTGCTGGCCTGGTAGAAGCGGGTCTTCCTGGTCAGCCCCAGCATGCGGATCGCCTCGAGCAGCCGCAACGTGCCGATGCCGTCGACGTTGGCCGTGTACTCGGGCTCCTCGAAGCTCACCGCGACATGGCTCATCGCGCCGAGGTTGTAGATCTCGTCGGGTTGAACCTGCTGCACGATGCGGATGAGGTTCGTCGAGTCGGCGAGATCGCCGTAGTGGAGCACCAGGCGCGGATCGGGGACGTGCGGATCCTGGTAGAGGTGGTCGATGCGGTCGGTGTTGAACAGAGACGACCGGCGCTTGATGCCGTGCACCACATAGCCCTTGGCGAGCAGCAGCTCGGCGAGGTATGCGCCATCCTGGCCGGTGATGCCGGTGATCAATGCCGTCTTCTGAGCAGAGGACATGCCTACCCTGTTGAAGTGAGTGAGAGTCTCGGCCGGCGCCGCCGTGCCGCCCACGGCGACGCGAGGGCGAGGGGCGCCGGCATGCGACCGGACAGAGGCGCCGTCTTCGGGCGGCTCAGTACTCGTTGAGGATCACGCCCGCGACCCGCGCCGGGCTCTGCGAGAGCACGGCAACGAGCCGTTGCAGTGCGGCCACGCGCGACTGGTCCTTGCGTGCCACCACCAGCGCGGCACCGCAACGGGCGGCGATCACCTGGGCGTCGACGCCGTACTGCATCGCCGGCGTGTCGACCACGACGTGGTCGAACTTGGCCGCCAGTTCGCGCATCAGCGCACCGAAGGCAGGGCGCTCGATCAGCTCCAGCGGGTTCGGAGGCGCGATGCCGACCGGCATGACGAAGAGGTTGGCCACGTCGGGCACCGGCTGGATCACGTCCGCCGCGACGTGCCCGACGAGCACGCTCGACAGCCCGGTCTTGTTCTCCAGCTTGAACAGCTCGTGCTGCCGCGGCCCGCGCAGGTCGGCGTCGACGAGCAGCGTGCGCCCGCCGACCTGGGCCAGGGACACCGCGATGTTGGCGCTGAAGAAGGTCTTGCCGTCCCCCGAGGCGGGGCTCACGACGGCCAGGGCCGGCCGCGGCTGCCCCAGGTTGCCGTGGTAGATGCGCGCCATGATCTGGCTGCGGATCTCGCGGATGGCCTCCGCCTGCATCGAGAACGGCTGGTTCAGTCCGACCAGTTCCGGCATCAGCTGCCGCCGCTCCTCGCTCGAGTAGGCGTAGCCGAACTGCTCGGACAGCGCGTGCAGCACCTGGTCCTGCGTGACCAGGCCCAGCGCGACAGCGGCCTCGCCGAAGCGCAGATCCTTGCTGCGGGCGAACTCCAGGATCTGCTGCACCTTTTCGGCGCCCAGCGCCGCCTTCGCGTCGAGCAGCGCGCCGATGAGCCGTTCGTTGACGATGCTCTCGTCGCTTCGGCCCGGCTGCAGAAGGCTGGTTTCGCCGTGCCCCGGCGACGCGTCGAGCGTCTTCAGATCAGACGGCATGTTCATCACGATCCTTCCCGAGGAGCAGGCAAGCTACGGAATGCGGTGTCCATCGCCAGCGTCGGTGATCGCAGGCCGGCGACGCGTGCCGTGCCGGCATTCGGCCGCGGCAGCACGCCGAGCAGGGGCAGGCCGAGCGACAGCGGCAGCTCCTCGACCGTGCGCACGCGCCGGTCGAGATACTCGCGCATGATGGCCATCGCGACAGCGAGCACCGTTCCGACGACGATCGAGAGCAGGACGTTGCGGACGATGTTGGGCGAACTGGGCAGCGGCGGCTCCTTGGCTTCCGACAGGACGTGCGCGCTGCCCTGCGGCGAGCGTGTCTCCAGGTTCGTCTGGCTGAGCCGGGTGAGCACGGCATCGTAGGCACGCTGCGCCGCCTCGACGTCGCGCACGAGCACCATGCCCTCTTCGCGAGCCTGGCGCAGGCGGAGCACGCGCGCGCGCTGCGCTTCCAGCGCCGCGCGGATCTCGGCCTCGCGCTGGCGGTTGATCGTATTGGTCACGCCCACCGTCGTGGACAGCCTGCGCGTCTCGGCATCGATGCGGGACCGCAGGGCGTCGATCGTGGCGCGGGTCTCGACGACCTGCGGATGGTTGCTGCCCAGCCGCGAGTCGAGTTCCTGGAGCCTTGCCTCCGCGGTCGTCAGCTGGCCGCGCAGGTTGATGATGAGCGGGTTGTTGACGACTTCCGCCAGCCCGTCGCCCGATCCGCGTGCCTGAGCCTGGCGGCTCGCCGACTCGGCCGACATCGACTGCAGCACCACGAGCTGCGACGAGAGCTCGTTCAGCCTCGCGGTCTCCACGTCGAGCGCGCCATCGGTTACCACCGCGACGCCGCGATCACGCTGGTAGGCCGACAGGCGTGCCTGGGCCGCTTCCAGCTGCGCCCGCAGCTCCTTGGCGCGGGCGTCGAAGACAGCGGTGTTCTGCCGCGCCGGGTCGATGCGGAACTGCAGCGCCGTGTCGAGGAACGCCTGCGCGAACAGGTTGGCCGTGCGCGCAGCGGTGGCGGCATCGCCCGCCTTGTAGCTGACGCTGATGACCGTCGAGTCACGGGAGGGCTTCACCTCGAGGCCGCGCTGCAGCCACTCGATGAGCCAGGCATCGAAGCTGCCGGCGCCCTTGGCGGTGCGGTTCCATTCGTCGCGCAACTCGGCGTTGTCCGCCAGCTTGAGCGCCCGGACGACGGACAGGGCCACGCGCTCGCTCTTCAGCACGTCGACCTGCGTCGCCATGAAGACGGGCGAAGGGCTGCCGGCGTAGACGGCCGAGCCGCCGACGTCGGGCCGGTACTGGTCGACCAGCAGCGTCGTCGTGGCCGTGTACTGGCGCGGCAGGGCGAGGCTGAACGCGAGCGCTCCGCCCACCGTCAGCAGCATCACCATCAGCGCGGCTTTCCAGCGCGCGCGCATGATGATGAGGAATTGACCGAAGGTCATTGCTATCTCCCGATCAGAAGAGGCTTTCGCGCACGTAGATCACGTCGTCTTGCTGCAGCGTCTCCTGCAGTCCCGGCGTCAGTTCCTGCATCGCGCCGTCGTTGCCCCGCCGGTGCAGCTTGATGCCACGCTGCGTGCCGCGCAGGGTGAGGCCCCCGCTGGCCGCGAGCGCCTGCAGCACCGTCATGCCGCGCTCGAGGCGCAGCACGCCCGGGCGCTGCACTTCGCCGTAGACGTAGATCTGCGGCATGCGATCGATGTAGATGACGTCGTTGTGCTGGATGACGATGTCGTCGGCGGGGTTGCCGCCGCGGAAGAGCGTGCGGAGGTCCACCTGCTTGCGGAAAGGCTGCCCGTTGCGCGTGCCGACCACCGTGAGGATCTCGCTGCCCTCCGGAGACACGCCGCCCGCCGCTGCAATGAGATCGGACAGCTTGGTGTTGCTCACCTCGAGCGGGTACCGCCCCTGACGCACCGCGTAGCCGAGCACCGTGGCCTGGCTGCCGCGCTGGCTGGTGACCAGGATGGAGACCTGGGGCTGCTTGACGAACCTGCCGGCGAGCAGGCCGTCGGCGATCCGCTTCTCGGCCGCACTGACGGTCAGGCCGCCCAGGGTGACCTGCCCGAGAAGCGGGTAGCTGACCACGCCGGTCTCGGGAATCCGGGTGTCGAGCGTCAGTTCAGGGCTCTGGAAGACCGTGATCTTGATCACGTCCCCGGCGCCGAGCACGTAGTCAGTCACCGGTGGGCGCTGTTGTGCACCGGCAACGCCCAGACCGGCGAGCAAGGCCAGGCCGGCAAGAAGTCGAAGTAGCGTGCGCTTCATCATTTGCGTATCCCCCACGCGTGACGATCGAAGCGGACGCGCTGGCGGGATCCTGAAGCCCGAGCTTCAGCCAGTCCCGAGTCGGCCCCTTCGCGCCGCGCGCGAGGATAGCTCCCAACGGAGAGTTCAACGAGGCGCAAGTCTAAGCGGCTCGATTGCGCCTCTGTCCACCCCGACCCAAGGGGCGCGCGGGGAGGCACGAGGCGAATCCGCGGCGGAATTCGCGCGCTTGCACGAGTTGCGCGAATGCCGCCCGGCGGAGCGGGAACCCTCTGGCACCCGCTTTCCCGAGGCGGGGCCGGCCCTTGCGGGCCGATGGGCTCCGGATGGCGCCACTTGACTGAGGGGCTGGCGCGCTCCGGGCGCCGGCGAAGAATCACCCCATTCATAGAGGGAGAGAGGGTTTCATGGCTAAGCCTGTCTTGTTCACGACCTCCTGGGACGATGGTCACCCCTTCGACATGCGCGTCGCCGAACTGCTGCACAAGCACGGCGTCCAGGGCACCTTCTATGTTCCCGGGCGGGTGGCCCCGGGCGGGTGCTGCAACCCCGAGGGCTTCGACGTTCTGGACCCGTCGCAGCTGCGCCAGCTCGGTGGCGAGTTCGAGATCGGCTCGCACACGCTCGACCACAAGTCGCTCAACAGCCTGACCGCGGTCGAGGCGAAGCACCAGATCGAGGCGGGCAAGGCCTGGCTCGAGGACCTTCTGGGCCGGCGTGTCGCCGGCTTCTGCTATCCGAACGGGCATCACGACGAGAGCGTGCGGGCGCTCGTCCGGGAGTGCGGCTTCAGCTACGCGCGAACGACCGAGGATCTGCGCGACGACCTGGGCTCCGACCCCTTCCAGATGCCCGTGTCGCTGCACTTCCACCCGCGGCGTCGCATGGACGTGGCCCGCATGTTCGTGCGCGAGGAGCGGCGGCGGCTTCGCGAGGGGCGCTGGGTGCGCCGACTGCCCGTGTTCGCGGCGGCCATCTCCGCGGACGACTTCGAGGCGCGCTTCCGTCGCCTCGTGGACCGTGTCTGCGAACAAGGAGGCGTCTTTCACGTTTGGGGTCACTCGTGGGAGATCGAGCGCATCGGCGCGTGGTCGCTCCTCGACAATGTGCTGCGGTACGTGGCCGAGCGCGTGCCTCGCGCTGCCCGGGTCACCAACGAGGCGTTGTTGACTGCCGGCGCGCCCCGCGGCCACCTGCAACCAGCGCTTCAATGAGGTTCGGCTCCGAGCGAACCACCTCGGCGCGAGGGGCGCTGCAACCGAAGGGACGAAGTTGGCCGAACTGAACGGGCATGGCGAGCAGCTGCTCCGCGCAACTCCGCTGTTTCGAAACGATCTGCCCTACGCCTCGGGCACGGAGGAGGGCGCCGCCGCGACGAGAGCGAGCTACGCGGTCACCCGGTGTGGCGACGCAGCGGAGTTTCAGGCGCTGGCCGACGAGTGGAACGGCCTTCTCGACCGTGCTCACCACAAGAGCGTCTTCCTCAAGCACCAGTGGATGAGTGCCTGGTGGGAGCGCGTCGGGGCGGGCTCTCGCGACCTCTTCATCCTGCTGGCGCGCGACGGCCACGGGCGGCTGGTCGGGGTGCTGCCGTTGTGCCGCCAGATCCATCGCCGCGGTCCTTTCGCCCGGAGGGCGCTGCACTTCCTCGGCTCCTGGCCCGAGGCGCCGGAGCATATGGACGCCATCGTCGAGGCGACGGGCGCCGCCGGCATCGTCGAGTCGCTGGTGGCCGCCCTGGCGTCGCTGCGCCGGGAGTACGACGCCATCGAACTGCTCGACCTGGCCGAGAAGTCCTTGCTCGAACCGGCGCTCGCGCGGCTGAGCGCCGCGTCGGGCTACGCCTGCCGCACCTGGGTGTGGCAGGAGTGTCCGTACATCACCCTGGTGGGTACCTTCGACAAGTACCTGATGACGCTGACGCAGAAGCACCGCTACAAGGTGCGGCTGTTCGGCAAGCGTCTGGCGGCGGCGCACAAGGTCGAGCTGGAGGTGGCAACCGAGCCATCGCAGGTGAGGCCGGCGCTGGAGGAGATGTTCCGGCTGCACGCGATGCGCTGGACGCTGAAGACCGACGACGTCAGCGGCTTCGACGACCCGGCGGTGCACGCGTTTCACAGGCTGGCGACCGAGCGGCTGGCCGCCGACGGTGCGATCCGGATCTTCCTGTTGCGCTGCGACGGCAGGGCGGTGGCTGCCTGCTATTGCCTCGTCTACGCCGGCCGGATGTACTTCTTCCAGCCCGGGTTCGACCCCGAGTTCCGCAAGCTGCACGTGGGCAAGGTGCTGCTCGCGCGGGTGATCGAGCGGTGCTACGAGGAACGGCTGACCGAGTTCGACTTCCTCCGCGGCACCGAGGAGTACAAGTTCGACTGGACCTCGCAGAAGCGGCCGACGCGCGCCTGCAACGTCGCGCTCACCGCCGGTGCGAAGAGTGCGCACTGGGCGAGCGACGCCATGCGGCGGTTCGAGATCCGCCGCATGGCCCTGAGGCAGCGCCTCGTAGCGCGCCTGAAGTCGACGCCGGCCGGCGCACGGGCCGTCGCCACACTGAAGCGCCTGCTGGGTCGGCCCGGCGCCGCGCCCGCCCCGAGCGACGACTGAGCCGGCGTCGATCCCCCATACCGAAAGACGGATAGAGAGTCCCTTCATGCCGCGGGTCCTGGAACGCGAGGTCGAGCTGTTCATGTCCAAGTACACCGGCCGCGAGTCGGTGTACATGTCCTCGGGCAGGGTCGCGCTGTACTGCGTGCTGACGGTCCTGTTCTCGCCGGGCGAAGCGATCCTCATGTCGCCGGTGAACGACGATGTCATCTTCTTCGTCGTGATGGCGGCCGGGCTGCAGCCCGTCGCCGCTCCGCTGTCGGCCGCGGACGGCAACATCGACGTCAACGCCATACCCGAGCAGACCTGGTCCCGGGTGCGGGGCGTGTTGACGACCAACCTGTACGGCTTCCCCGACGACGTCGTCTCGCTGCGCAGGGAGTGCGACAAACGGGGGCTGCAACTCGTCGAGGACGTGGCGCACGCGATCGAGGCCGAGGTCGATGGCCGGCGACTCGGTACCTTCGGAGCGGCCGGAGCCTTCAGCCTGTCCAAGCACGTCGACGCCTACCGCGGCGGCGTGCTGACGCTGGCCGACGCGAAGCTGCGGCCGGAGGTGGAGCGCGTGCGCTCCCTCGTGATGACCGAGCGCAGCGCGCTGCGGCGTGTCAAGGACAGGACGCGCCCGATTGCCAGGGCGGGCCTGGAGGCGGTCGGCGTGATGGCGCACATCCGCCGGGCACGCGAGACCGCGGCTGCGCGATACACCGAGAGGCCGGCGGGGG
>Ga0073934_10003444_pt1 | contig 29143 bp, 25 predicted proteins | sample LarsenN4metaG_FD_76834 | JGI IMG/M metagenome (GOLD analysis project Ga0073934, IMG submission 76834) | Hot spring sediment bacterial and archeal communities from British Columbia, Canada, to study Microbial Dark Matter (Phase II) - Larsen... ... | reverse complement strand
GGGCTCCGGGGTCTGGGCCACGGCGGGCCCCGCCAGCAGCCCTGCGAACCAGGCGGTCAAGAGCGCGACGAGACGGGCACGGAGGATGGGCATCACAGTGAAATTCGGCACCGGAGCGCGCGAACTTCAGACGCTTGCTCCAGTTCCGGTCAATGGCACAGGTGTGTCAGCTCCGGGGCACCTGGCTCCACGGAACGTCCTTGTCGGGCCGCGGCTCGCCCGGGAGGCCGAGAACCCGCTCGCCGAGGATGTTCTTCATGATGTTGGTCGTCCCGCCCTCGATCGAGTTCGCCTGGACCCGCAGGAACGCCTTCTGGGGCTTGCTGAGATCCATCGCGGTGGTCGGCCGGTCCATCGGGTAGCCGCCCGGGTACAGCATCGCGTCCGGTCCGAGTAGCTCCATGACGAAGTTCATGAGCCGCTGGTTGAGTCCGGCCATCGCCAACTTGGCGACCGAACCTTCGGGTCCGGGTGTGCCCTTCGCACGCCGCTGGGAGGCGCGCACGTTGGTCAGGCGGTTCACCTCGGCGTCGATCCACAGCCGCGCGAGCTGGTCACGCGCCACCGCGTCGCCGTTCTTCGCGCTCTCGCGCCAGGCGTTCATGGCGAGCGCGATTAGCCCGCTGCCACGCGGGCTCACCTGCCCACCGATCGAGACGCGCTCGTTCATCAACGTCGTGAGCGAGACGTGCCAACCCTCGCCGACGTCGCCGAGCCGCTCGTGGTCGGGAATGCGGACGTCGGTCATGTAGACCTCGTTGAACTCGGCCTCGCCGGTCGCCTGCACGAGCGGCCGCACTTCGACGCCGGGCGCGCGCATGTCGATGACGAACATCGTCATGCCCTTGTGCTTCACGGTCTCCGGATCGGTGCGTGCGAGCACGATGCCGAAACGCGCGACGTGCGCGAGCGTCGTCCAGACCTTCTGGCCGTTGAGCACCCACTCGTCGCCGTCGCGGATGGCACGGGTCGCGAGGCTCGCGACGTCGGAACCGGCGCCCGGCTCGGAGAAGAGCTGGCACCAGATCTCCTCACCCGTGAACAACGGCCGGAGGTAGCGATCCTTCTGCGCGCCGGTGCCGTGCACCACGACGGTCGGCGCGCACATGCCGTAACCGATCGGGTTGCGGGCGTACGCGAGCGGCGCGCCCGCGCCGACCAGCCGCGCGTTGATCGTGTTCTGCAGCTTCGGCGACAGGCCAAGGCCGCCGTGACCCTCGGGGAAGTGCACCCACGCGAGCCCGAGGTCGAACTGCGCGCCGAGGAACTCGGCTGGCGGGGTCTGCTTGGGGTCCAGCTTGGCCAGGAGCTCGTCGCAGAGCTCCAGGATGCGGGCTTCGTCGGACACCGGGCGGCCTCCTCAGTACTGGGCCGGGTTCTTGACCGAGCGGTCAAGGATAAGGGCGCGACGCCCGCCGGTGCCAGCGCGGGCCGCCCGGTTCGCGAACATCGCGGCGTGCGCAGGACAGCGGTGCTCGCAGTCGCGGCCGGCGTCGCGGCAACGGCGGTGATCGCCGCGCGGGCGCGGCGCGCGCCGGGCAGGCCGGTTGCCGCGACGGGCGTCGCGGCGCGCAACGCCCGCCTCGCGGCGACCGGCGTGAAGTCGGGTGCCGCGTACGCGCTGCACCGCGCGCGCCGCGCGGCCGCGACGAGCGATGCGCGCCGTGCCGAGCTCGACGCGGCCCACCAGATGCGCACGGCTGCCCAGGTCGCGGAGACCCTCGGCCACATGAAGGGCGCGCTGATGAAGATCGGGCAGATGGCGAGTTATCTCGACGACGGCATACCCGAGGCACTGCGCGACGCGCTCGCCGCACTGCAGCAGGACGCACCGCCGATGTCACCCGAGTTGTGCGCGCAGGTCGTTCGGGAGGAGCTCGGTACGGAGCCCGCCACGCTCTTCGCCGAGTGGAACCCGGTGCCGATCGCGGCGGCGTCGATCGGCCAGGTGCACCGGGCACGCACGCGCTCGGGCATCGAGGTGGCGGTCAAGGTGCAGTATCCAGGCGTGGACGAGGCGATCCGTGCGGACCTCGTGAACACCGATCTGCTGTTCCGCGCGATCGCGCTGATGTTCCCGGGACTCGAGCCGGGGCCACTCGTCGCCGAGCTGCGCGCCCGCCTCACCGAGGAGCTCGACTACACGATCGAGGCCGACAACCAGCGCCTCTTCGCCGATGCGTACGCCCGCCATCCCAACATCCACGTCCCGCGGGTGGTCGACGAGTACTCGTCGCACCGCGTGCTCACGACCGAGCTGGCCACGGGAGCACGGTTCGCCGAGGCCGAGGGTTGGTCGCAAGACGAGCGCAACCTCGCTGCCGAGGCGATCTTCCGCTTCGTGTTCCGCAGCATCTACCGACTCCACGCGTTCAACGGCGACCCGCATCCGGGCAACTACCTCTTCCGGCCCGGCGGCCGTGTGACGTTCCTCGACTTCGGCCTCGTGAAGCGGTATACGCCCACCGAAGTACGACTCTTCGAGAGCCTGATCCAGGCGATGGTGCTCGACCGCGACATCGCGGCGTTCCGCCGTGTGCTCGAGCGCAACGACATCCTGCGACCCGACAGCGACGTGACCGACGACGACGTCAACGCATACTTCGGCCACTTCTACGAGTTCGTGCTCGAAGATCGCCCCGTCACGTTCAGCCCCGAGTACGCATCGGAATCGGTGCGCCGCGTCTTCGACCCCAACGGTCCCTACGCGCACGTCGCCAAGGCCGCGAACGTTCCGCCCGTGCTCGTGGTCTCCCAACGCATCAACCTGGGGCTGCACGCGGTGCTCGGTCGCCTACGCGCCACCGAGAACTTCCGCCGCATCGCCGAGGAGATCTGGCCGATGACGAACGCACCGCCCTCGACGCCCATGGGGGAGGCCGAAGCCGCCTGGAGCCGCCCGTAACGAGGTCGTGCGCTCCGAGGACATCTACGGCAGGCTGGTACCGGCGCGGGAGGGCGGCTTGGGACTCGTAGCGATCGCGACGTGGAGCGACGTGCCGGAGCGCACTCCCGTGGCAGCAGCCGTCGACGGCGTCGACCTCGTGATCGTGCGACGCGGCGACGACCATTCCGTGCTCTACGGACGATGCCTCCACCGAGGCGCGCTGCTCGCGGACGGGCATGTCCGCGGCGACGACATCATCTGCGGGCTGCACGGGTGGGATTACCGGATCGACTCCGGCGTGAGCGCGTACAACAACGCCGAGGTCCTCACGAAGTTCACCTCGGTCGTGCGCGACGGAGAGCTCCTCGTCGACCGCGACGAGGTGACACGCTGGCGGCTCGCGCACCCTCAGCCGTACGACCCGGACGTCTACCAAGGGCTCTACCAGGATCCGCATGTGGTTCCGGAAGAGCCGTTCGTGATGCGCATCCACGAGCTCGCCGCGCACGGGCTCGAGAAGGTCGGACACCACGGACCGGTCGCGGCGATGGGTGTCCCCCGCCAGCAGCTACCGTCGTGGGACCGGATCCAGTTCGTGACCGCGCAGCTCGCACGCCTGCCGTTGCTCGACGACGAGCCAGTCGGCACCGAGGTGTGCCTCGGACCGGGTGCGGCGCGGCCGCTGTGGCTCGACATCCCGATCTTCGTCTCCGACATGTCGTTCGGAGCGCTCTCGCAGGAGGCGAAGACCGCCCTGGCGCGCGGCGCGCAGCTCGCCGGCACGGGGATCTGCTCGGGCGAGGGCGGCATGCTTCCCGAGGAGCAGGCCGAGAACTCGCGGTACCTCTACGAGCTCGCATCCGCCCGGTTCGGATGGTCGTGGGACGTGCTGGCGAAGGTGCAGGCCTTCCACTTCAAGCTCGGGCAGGGCGCGAAGACCGGTACGGGCGGTCACCTGCCCGGCGACAAGGTGCGCGGGAAGATCGCCGAGGTGCGCGGGCTCGACGAGGGCACACCCGCCGTGTCACCGGCGCGCTTCCCCGACTGGCACTCGGTCGACGACTTCCGCGCGTTCGCCGACGACGTGCGCGAGCGCTCGGGTGGCATCCCGATCGGCATCAAGATGTCCGCGCAGCACGTCGAGGCCGATCTCGACGCCGCGCTCGCGGTCGGTGTCGACTACGTCATCGTCGACGGCCGGGGCGGCGGGACGGGCGCGGCGCCACTTCTCTTCCGGGACAACATCTCGGTGCCGACGGTTCCGGCACTCGCGCGCGCCCGCCGCCATCTCGACCGGCTCGGCCGCCGCGACGTGACGCTGATCGCGACCGGCGGGCTGCGCGAGGCGGCCGACTTCGCAAAGGCGCTCGCGCTCGGAGCCGACGCGGTCGCGATCGCGAACTCCGCCATCCAAGCGATCGGCTGCCTCGGGATGCGCGCCTGCCACACGAACAACTGCCCGGTGGGTATCGCGACACAGAAGCCGCACCTGCGGGCGCGGCTGCCGGTCGACGAAGCGGCGCACCGGCTCGACCGGTTCCTGCGCGCAACGGTCGAGCTGATGAAGGTCCTCGCCCGCGCCTGCGGCCACGACCACCTCGCGCAGTTCTCGCTCGACGACCTGACGACGTTCGACCGCGACATGGCGGCGCTCGCGGGCGTGCCGTACGGAGGCGTGGGTGCATAACGACACGGTCGTGTGGCACAAGGTTGCCGGGCTCGACGACCTCGCGGACGGTCGCGTGATGACCGTCGTCGCCGGTCGCAAGAGCATCGCGCTGACGCGCCATCGCGGCCGCTACGGCGCGCTCGACAACCACTGCCCCCACCAGGGAGGCCCGCTCGGCGAAGGATCGATCGAGAACGGCTGGCTGCGGTGCCCGTGGCACGGCTACGACTACGCGCCGCACGACGGAACGCCGCCTCCGGGGTTCAGCGACGCCCCTGCGTGCTTCCCCGTCGAGGAACGTGCCGACGGTGTGTACGTCGGGCTCCCCCTCGAGCGCCCCCGAGCGCGAACCGTGTCCGACGTCATGGTGGAGACGATGTGCGCGTGGGGCGTCAGACACGTCTTCGGCATGGTGGGCCACTCCAACCTCGGGTTCGCGGACGCGATGCGCGCTGCCGAGGGCCGCGGTGAGCTGACGTTCATCGGCATCCGCCACGAGGGCGCGGCCGCATTCGCCGCGTCCGCGTACGGCAAGCTCACGGGACGCCCCGCCGCGTGCTTCGCGATCGCGGGGCCCGGCTCGACGAATCTGCTGACCGGGCTCTACGACGCGAAGGTCGATCGCGCACCGGTGCTCGCCCTCTCCGGCCAGGTGCCGTCGAAGGTTCGCGGACGCGGGGCGTTCCAGGATCTCGATCTCGAAGCCGTGTTCGCCGATGTCACGGTCTACTCCGAGACCGTGCAAGCGGGTTCCGACCACGCCGAGCTGATGAACCTCGCGTGCAAGCGCGCGATCGTCGAGCGGGGTGTCGCGCACCTCGTGCTCCCCGACGAGGTGCAGGTGCTCGCGGCAGCCGAGCACCAGCGAGCAGGGAGCCCGGCCGGGCGCGTGCCGCGCCCAGAGTTTGCACCGCCCGAGGCAGCAGTCGAGGACGCGCTGCGCCTCCTCGCGCATGCGCGCCGGCCCGTCGTCGTCGTAGGCCACGGCGCACGGTTCGACATCGACGACGTGCTCGCGCTCGCGGAGCGACTGCATGCACCCGTCCTCACGACGTTCAAGGCGAAGGGCGTCGTCGCGGACGATCATCCGCTGGGATGCGGTGTGCTCGGCCGCAGTGGGACACCGGTCGCGTCGTGGTTCATGAACGAGTGCGATCTTCTGCTCGTGTTCGGTGCGTCGTTCGCGAACCACACAGGCATCGCGCCGTACAAGCCGACGGTGCAAGTCGACTTCGACCCGGCCGCCCTCGGTCGCTTCCACCCGGTGACGGTGCCCGTGCTCGCACACACTGGAGTCGCGGCCCGCCGGATGCTCGAGGAGGTCGAGGCACGCGCGCTCGCGACCGTGGATCAGCGTCCCGAGGTCGCGCAGCGCCGGGCGATCTGGCGCGCCGAGAAGGAACGGCGCCTCGCCGACGACCGGGGCCGGGGAGTCAACAGTGCGGCGGTGTTCGCGGCCATGACCGCCTTCGTCCCGGACGGCGCGGTGATCGCCGTCGACGTGGGGAACAACACCTACTCGTTCGGGCGATACTTCGAATGTTCGCGACAGTCGGTGCTGATGTCCGGGTATCTCGGATCGATCGGGTTCGGCTTTCCGGCCGCGATGGGAGCGTGGGCGGCGGCACCGGAGCGACCGACAGTCGCGGTGACGGGAGACGGCGGGTTCGGGCAGTACCTCGCGGAGCTCACGACGGCAGTCAAGTACGACATGAACATCACCAACGTCCTGCTGAACAACGCGCAGCTCGGCAAGATCACGAAGGAGCAACGCGCCGCGGAGTGGGACGTGTGGCAAACCTCGCTCCACAATCCGGACTTCGCGGCATACGCGCAACTGTGCGGAGCGTTCGGGCAGCGCGTCACCGAACCTGCCCAGCTCGACGACGCGTTGATGCGCGCCCTCGCGCACGAAGGCCCCGCACTGGTCGAGGTCCTCACCGACGCGGACCTCGTCTGAGGAACGCTCGTTGCCGCGCTCTCACCGCTTCCACCTGCTCTCCGACAACTGACAGCGGGTTCGGCAAGACCTACCGTCTCAGGCGTGAACCTCGACCGCCTCGCGGCGCTCGGCGTGTTCGACCCGGGCGCGCCCGACCGCGACGACCAGGCCGCGTTGCTCGAACAGCTCGTCGCGCTGGGCGCCACGGAGGACGAGCTCGTCGCGGCGTCCGACACGCGCATGCTCGGCGTGCTGGCCCTCGAACTGGCGATGCGGTCACCCGGACCGCGCCGGTCGCTCCGGGACGCCGCCGCGGAGGCCGGGATCGATCCCGACCGCGCGGAACGCTCTGGCGCGCGCTCGGGTTCGGCGACCCGACGAGCGCGCCCCCGGTGCTGGGCGAGGACGACATCGAATTGTTCCGCCTCACCGCGCTGGCCGACAGCCTCATGGGTTCGAGCGCCACGCTCGCGATGGCGCGGCTGATGGGGACGATGACCGCGCGGCTCGCGGAGACGATCGTCGATGCGTTCCGGAGCGAGTTCGAGGTGCCGGAGCGCACCGCCGGCACGCCGTACTCCGAGATCGTCAGCCTGTACGCGACCCTCACACGCGAGACGCTCCCGCGCTTCGGAAACGCGATCGTGGCCGTCTTCCGGCGCCACCTCATGGTCGTCGCGTCGGGCTCGTGGTCCATCGAGGAGCACACCGAAGTCGCGCGGCGCGACCTGACGGTAGGTTTCGTCGATCTCGTCGGCTACACCGCGCACACGGCGACGCTCGCCCCGGAGCGGCTCGCGTCGCTCGTGACGGTGCTGGAGGACACCGTGACCGATCTCGCCGCGCGCCACAACTGCCGCGTCGTGAAGCTCATCGGAGACGGTGCGATGTTCGTCGGCGAACGCCCACCGAAGCGTGCGAGCTCGCGCTCACACTCCTCGAGCGATTCGCGTCCGACCCGGCCGGCCTCCCGCTCCGAGCGGCGCTCGCGTGCGGTCCGGTCGTCAGCGTGCACGGCGACTACTTCGGCGACGTCGTGAACACCGCCGCCCGGCTGCTGACGGTCGTCGTCGTGCCTCAGTCGACGCTTGGGCAGTGCTTGCCCGCGAGCGTGACGAGGCCGCACATGGCCTCGCGCGTCACCTTCCACCGGCCGTTGACGAGCACTGCCTCTCCGAGCTCTCCTGGGAGGTACAAAGAACCCTCTTGCACGATGTCGAACCGGACGGCGGCGCGCGTCGCCGAGACGAACACCACCTCGGTCACGCGCGCGCGCGAGGCAGCCACCTGCTCCGGAAACTGCCGGTCGATCTCGGCTTGCACGTCCTGCCAGCCGCTCGGGTCGGCGACGGCCGCGCCTCGTTCCTCCACGGTCTTCGAGCCGTCGTACGCGAGCTCATAGGCCGCGATGACGGCCGCGCGGGCGGCATCGACCTCCGCCGGCTGTTCCGGTCCCGGCTCGGGCAGGTCGGTGGGCGCGACGCATTCTTCCGGCGTCCCGACAGTCGACGCCATCGCCGCGTTGCCTTCCGCGACGACTGCGCCGCTCGCGTCGAGCGCGTCCACGGCGACCGTCGCCTGGTACAGGTCCTCACCGCTCGTTCCGTCAGGGGCACGTCCGTACAGCACCGCGATGCCGTCGACCACTCCCATGGTGTCGGTCGCGCCGTCCGGGAACGTGGCGCGCACCCTGGCCGCGCCCGCCGGCGCCTGCGCGACGACGATCCACGCGGGCTCGCCCTCCGCAAGTCCCATCCACGACAGCTCCGCGGCGACGGCGCCGTCGCGAACCGCGTCGAAGGTCGCGCCGTGACCGAAGCCCACCGCCGCGTCGGTCGAGACGTCGGCCTGCACGTAGCCGCTCGGGAAACACCAGGCCGGCGGCTCCCACCACGGCGGACCGTACGGCCCACCGGGTGTTGCAGCACGGTAGACACGGATGCGCAGGTCATCCACGTTGCGCGCGAACAAGAACGCGATCGGATCGCTGCTGAGATAGATCGGGTGGTACACGTCGATCGGCTGCCGGCCGCCAAGGTCGGGGCCGAGCGGCCTGGTCGCGCCTCCGTCGAGGTCCTGCGGGACCGTGACGATCGTCGGCGCCGGCCCTGCATCACCGACGACCACGCCGTCGTCGCGCACCGAATCGTCGACCGCGCGGACCGCGCTGGTGTCGTCGCCCGCGCCACGGCGGCCGAGCGCGAAGCCGGCGAGCGGGCCAGCGAGCAGCGCGAGCACGAGCGCGAGCGCGAGCCACCGGGTCCGTGTGCGGTCGCGCTTGGTCAACCGGTCGGTCAAGTCGTCCCAGTCGGGAGCGTCGGCGACGGTGCGCGTCGACTGTGCGAGCGCGCGGCGCAAACGGTCCTCGAAGTCGGTCATGGCTCGATCACCTTCCGTAGTTCCGCGATTGCGCGGTGGAGCAGCGAACCGACAGTGCCGGGGCGGCACCGCAAGAGGGTTGCGATCTCCGCCTCGTTCGCACCGTGCCAGTAGCGCAGCACGATCGCGGCGCGCTGGCGGTACGGCAGGGTGGCAAGGACATCGGAGACCTCGTCGGCGTTCAGATCGACTACCTCGAGACGGAGCGAGCGCAGATGGTGCCGCTGCCGGAGCCGGCGCCGGTGGTACGAGTGACACTCGTTGACCACGACGCGGCGGAGGTACGCGTGCGGATCGCGGGCGCGGTCGAAGGCACCGTGCATGCGCACGAACGCGTCCTGCACGACGTCGCGCGCGACCTCGCGGGAACCGGTGAGCAAGTACGCGAGACGGACCATGTCGCCGTACGCGTCGCGGTAGAGGTCCGCGAACGAGCCCGCCGTGGGCGGCTCGGCCGGCCGGGGACCGTCCCGGCTCACCGTCGGTTCCAGCAACACCCGTTCAGACGTTCGAGCGGCGCGTTTCCTTGCCCGGATCCTCGGTTCACGGCGTGGCGCGGCACGCCGCCCCTCCGCACACGTCGGTGTACGCGCCGTCCGCGCGCAGGAACTCGGACTTCTGGCGCCGGGCGTCCGGGCTGCTCCGCGGGTCGCCGTGCGGGTCCTCACCCTCGCGCGGCGCGCGGTTGACGGTCGGCGGGGCCGGCGCGCCGCTGTCCCACACGACGAGCACCGAGCCCCGGTCGCCCTCCCGCGCGCACTCGAGCCCCCAGTGCGGCTCCGTGTCCGGCAGCCGGCCCGGCTCCGTCGCCGGGCAGTGGATCCGGGCGCCGATCGTCCGAGCCTCGACCTCGGCGGCGTACGGCGACACCTGATGATCACCGAAGGCGACGTGCATCAGGACCTGATGCTCCGGCGTGCCCGGCAGGGGGTCGTCGGTCATGTGGTGCGCGTATCCATTGGCCTCGGCGCGGTCCCACAGCATCTGGATGAGGGAGATGGCGATGCCACGCTCGATCTCGTCGGGGTACGCGGGATCGAACACGGCGCGGTAGGTGTCCCAGTCGATGCTGCGCTGGAGCAGCGTCGAGTAGTTCATCGCGGGCACGCCGAGCACGGCGCGCCTGAAGTCGGTCGCGACTGCGGTGAGGGCGCCACCCATGATCCCGCCCTGACTGTTGCCGTCGTAGAACAGCTCGCTCGTGTCGAGCGTGCCGCGGAACGCGTCGTGACTCGCGAAGCCCTCGGGGTGCTTCATCGCCCGCCCGAGGAACAAGAAGTTCAGGAAGCCCTGCTGCGCGCGGTCGGCGAGCGACGGGAACCGCGACAGGTCGTTGAGGATCTCGACCGCGTTCGGCACGTCCTGCTCCGACATCCCGATCCAGGCCGTCGCGCAGAACACGATGTTGTGCTCCTGCCCCATCGCTCGCACGTTGCCGGCGTTGACCTCGCGCGGGCTCCCCAGCAGGCCGTGCCCGTAGAGCGCGATGCGCGCAGGTACCTCCAGCGCCGCGGGCGGGACGTTGCAGACGAAGGGCGCCCGGAACACGAGATCGCCGTTGCGGCTCGGGAGCGTGCCCGTGTCGGCGCCGACGAAGCGCGTGCCCGGCTGGCCTTCGCCGGTCAGGTACAGCGGCACGTCGACGGTGCCGGTGACGCGGCGAGCCAGATTCTCCTCGGGGTTCTCCTCCACGGCGTCCACGGTGAACGCGGGAGCCGCGTCACCGAGCGCCTCGAACGCGTCGTCGCGGATGTGCAGCATCCGCTCGGTCAGGTTGCGTTCGCTCGCGACCGTGAAGTCCCACGCGAGGTACAGCTCGTCACGCGGCACACCTGCGCCGGCGAGGTCGGCGAACACCTGCTCGTAGCGGTCTCGTGCGGCCTCCAGCAGCGGGTCCCCCGTCTCGCGGCGGTCGCGGTACGCGACGAACGTCTGCGACTGCGCCGCGATCGGCGCACCCGACGCGTCGCGTAGGTCGCGCAGGGCGACGACGATGCGGTGGCCCTCCGGGTAGTTGACCGCCGGGCGTACATACAGCACGCGCGCGTCGTCGTGCTCGACGCTCGCATCGAGCTCGGCCCAGTAGGGGTGACGCTCACCGGTGGTTGCGTCGAGCAGCACCACAGGTGCGTCGTCGGCCAGCGACGCGCCGATGTCGGTGACCGCCGCGATGCCCGACTGCACGGTGTCGAGTCCGGGAACGAACACCGACACGGGCTGACCCGGACTGAAGCCGTCGTTGCGGTTGTGCTCCGTGGGGTCGACGTGCACACCTTGCGCGTTGACCGGCATCGACTCGCGCGGGAAGGCGACCCGCCGCCCGGTGTCGGTGGTGGGATCCGCGACCGTGAACGTGTCGCTCGGGAACGGGAGCAGGCAGTGGCGCGTGTCGAGCGGGTCGCAGCGCTCGACCGGCTGGTCGTCGGGTACGTCGACCTCGATGGGAGGGCCGAGCGCAGGCAGCGTCGTCGTCGCGGCCGACCCGCCACCGTCGTCGCCACTGCACGCCACAGCAACGACGAGCGCAACCGACACGAGTGCGATGAGCTCCCCCCGCCGCTTCACACAGGGGAGCGTACGCTCCCTGCATGGCTGTGAACCTGGTTCCCGGCCGGGTCACCCGGCTCGTCCTCGACCGACCCGAGCGGCGCAACGCGCTGTCGCTCGCCGTCATGCGCGAGCTGATCGGCCATCTCGATCGTGTCTCGGTCGACGCCTCGGTACGGGTCGTGGTCGTCGAAGGCACCGGTCCCGCGTTCTCGGCCGGCCACGACATCGCGGAGATGATCGAGCATCCCGACCAAGCCTTCTACGAGGAACTGTTCTCGACGTGTGTCGAGATGATGCGCCGCATCCGAGCGCTCCCCCAACCGGTGCTCGCGAAGGTGCACGGTGTCGCGACGGCCGCGGGCTGCCAGCTCGTCGCCGCCTGCGATCTCGCCGTCGCCGCCGAAGACGCCCGGTTCGCGACCCCGGGCGTACGGATCGGTTTGTTCTGCTCGACGCCCATGGTGCCCGTCGCGCGCGCGGTCGGGCGCAAGCGCGCGCTCGAGATGCTGCTCACCGGCGAGATGATCGACGCGCGCACCGCGGCCGAGTGGGGTTTGGTGAACCGGGTCGTGCCGGCCGACCAGCTCGACGACGAGGTGCGCGCGCTCGCGGAGCAGATCGCCGAGTCGAGCGCGTCGGTGCTCGCACTGGGCAAGCGGGCGTTCTACGAGCAAGAGCACCTCGCCGAGGCCGACGCGTACGCGCTCACCTGCCCGGTCATGGTCGACAACGCCCGACGCGAAGCGGCACAGGAGGGCATGCGGGCGTTCCTCGCCAAGCGCGCCCCCACCTGGCCCGACTGACACGCAGGTAGCTTCCAAACGCCGTGGCTCTCGTCTCGCTCGCCCCGCTGCGCCATCGCCCGTTCGCGAAGTTGTGGGCCGGTGCCTTCATCTCGAACATCGGGACGTGGATGGAGACGATCGCGCTCGGCGTCTACGTGACCGAGGAGACCGGGCAGGCAGCGTGGACCGGCACGGTCGCCGCGGCCGGGTTCGTGCCGGTCGCGCTGCTCGCCCCGCTCGGCGGCGCGCTGGCCGACCGAGTCCCGCGGCGCGCGCTGCTGATGACGACGACGGCCGCGGAATCCGCGCTCGCGGGCTTGCTCACCCTGTTGTTCGTCGTCGGCCAGCCGTCGGCGCCGGTCATCACCGTGATCGTCTTCGCGGCGGGCGTGGGCGCCGCGCTCGGGTTCCCCGCCTACCAGGCGATGCTGCCGGATCTCGTGCCCGAGGAGGACCTCCCCGGCGCGATGGGACTGTCGTCGGCGCAGTGGAACCTCGGCCGGGTCATCGGACCCGCGCTCGCCGGGCTCGTCGTGAAGTTCCTCGGCTTCGCATGGGCCCTCGGCATCAACGCGCTGAGCTTCCTCGCCGTCGTGGCCGTGCTTGCGACGATGCACCTGCCGAGCCCGGCCCCGCACGCCGGCGAGTCGATCCGTGCGGCCATCGCCGAGGGCGCGCGGTTCGTGCGCCGTGAGGCGGGGTTGCGGATCAGTGTCGCGGCGATGTGCGTGAACACGCTGCTCGCCGCGCCGTTCATCGCGCTGGTGCCTGCCATGGCCGAGAAGGTGTTCGACAACGACGATGCGACCTTCGTCCTCGTCACCGCGCAGGGCATCGGTGCGGTGACGATGGCGCTGTCGCTCGGTTCGCTGGTGCAGCGGTTCGGCGCGCGGCGCGTGCTCCTGACCGTTCTGGCCGCGCTGCCGCCCGCGCTCGTGGCCTACGCGTACGCACCGAACGTCGCGCTCTCGGCGCTCGCGCTCTTCTTCGTCGGCGCCTTCTATCTCGGCGCGTTGTCGTCGTTCATGACGATCGCGCAGCTCCGCGCGCCCGCACGCCTGCGCGGGCGCGTGCTCGCGGTGAACAACGTGGTACTCGGCTCGCTCTATCCGCTCGGTGCAGTCGCGCAAGGCAAGATCGCCGACTCGATCGGCCTGCGTGCGACGACCGCAGGCGCAGCGGTGTTGATGGCGGTGGTGCTCGTCGGCGCCCGCGTGATGCGCCCGGGAATCAGCCGGCCGCTCGAAGCACCCGCCGAGATCCGCGCCGCGTGATCGCGCAGGCGACGGTCGCCACGGCGGCGAAGGCGAGCGCCAGCGCCATCTGAGCGGCCCACCATGCGCCGAACGTGTGGTGCCCCGAGACCGGGCAGCCGACGACGAGCGCCAACAGCACCCACGCCGCGCCCGCGAGCGCGCCGTAGCCGACCCGCGGTCGGCCGTGCAGCACCGCGAGCGAACCGGCGAACGCGAGGCCGAGCAGCACCGTCTCGCCGGCAACCGCTACCGAGACCCACGCGCTCGACGGGTGGTGCGCGGGCGGCTCGAGTGCCGCCGATCCGAGATACGCGGCGACACCGGTGACGATCACGCCGATCGCGAGCCGCACATCCGTCGCAGGCGACGCCGGCCGGGCCTCGCTCGCCGCCCGGCGGTACTCGAGCACTTCGGGCATGGCGTCATCCTCCGTGTCGCGCCGCCGGCGAGCGCCTCCCTGCGCGCCGGTGGATTGATTCTCGGCCACCCGGACCACCGACTCAAGGCGCGAGTAGCGTCCGGCGCGTCTCCAGGAGGTCGTCGATGGCGGTGGTGGAGGTCGAACGGCGGGGGCAGACGGCGCTGGTCACGCTCAACCGCCCGGAAGCCCGCAATGCGATCAGTCCGGAAGTCAGCGAGGCGATGGTCGGCATCCTCGACGATGCGGAGGCGGACCCCGACGTCCGGGCCGTGGTCGTCACGGGTGCGGGTGAGGTGTTCAGCGCGGGCGCCGACCTGAAGGTCGTCGCCGCCGGACGTGCGCTCGACATCGCCCGGGTCAAGGGCGGGTTCGCCGGCATCGTCAGCCGCGACTTCCCGAAGCCTCTCATCGCGGCGGTCAACGGGCCGGCCCTGGCGGGCGGCTTCGAGATCGTGCTCGCATGCGACCTCGCCGTCGCGGCCGACACCGCCCGCTTCGGGATTCCCGAGGCGAAGCGGGGCCTCATGGCTGCGGCCGGCGGGCTGATCCGCCTGCCGAAGCGGGTGTCGCTCGCGATCGCACTCGAGCTGGCGATGACCGGCGACCCCATCGACGCGGGGCGTGCATACCAGCTCGGGCTCGTGAACCGGGTCGTCGCGCCCGGATCCGTTGTCGACGAGGCCCTCGGGCTCGCCGCCCGGATCGCCGAGAACTCGCCCATCGCGGTGCGCATGTCGCGCCGGGTGGTACGCGAGGCGGTCGACCTCGACGAGGCGCAGGCATGGCAGCGCAGCAACGAGCTGTCGGTCGAGGTGTTCGCGAGCGGCGACTCGATCGAGGGCGCCACCGCCTTCGCCGAGAAGCGCCCCCCGGTGTGGAACAGCACGTAGCCCCGGTTCCGCTTCCGACCTTGGGAGCAATCGCTCCTAAGATCGCGGCGTGGTCCGGTGGCGAGTCGAGGAGCTGGCCCGGCGGGCCGACCTGTCGGTCGACACGATCCGCTTCTACCAGAAGCGCCGCCTGCTGCCGCCGCCCGAGCGCGAGGGTCGGGTCGCGTGGTACGGGCCCGAGCACCTCGACCGCCTCGCGCGCATCCGCGAGCTCCGGGCGCAGGGGCTGACGCTCGCGCTCATCGGCCGGGTCCTCAGCGGCGACCTCGACGCTACCGACGCACCGCTCGCGGCCGCGGTGGCGACCGCGGATGCCGAGCCGGTCGCCGAGTTCCTCACGCGCGCGGAGCTCGCCGAGCGTTCAGGCGTGCCGCGCGCGCTGCTCGACGTCGTCGCCGACGAAGGCCTGCTCGTGCCGCGGCAGCACGACGGCGACGCGCGTTACACGAGTGCCGACGTCGCGATCCTGCGCGAGGGGCTCAACCTCCTCGCGCAAGGCTTCCCGCTCGATGCGTTGCTGGCGCTCGCTCGCCGGCACCACGCCGAGACGCGGGCGGTCGCGGAGCAGGCGGTGTCGCTCTTCGACGAGCACGTCCGCCGGCCGTTGCGCGCGTCGGAACTCCCTGAAGACGCCAAGGCACAGCGCCTCGTCGACGCGTTCCGTGTGCTGTTACCGGCTGTCAGCGCGCTCGTCGCGCATCACTTCCGGCGCGTGCTCCTCGACGTCGCGCAGAGCCACCTCGAACAGGTCGGTGACGACGACGAGCTGGCGGCCGCGAACGCCGAGGCCGCGCGGCTCGTGGAGCAGTGGCCGAGGTGAGCGTCCGGCCTGCCCCGCTCCCGGCCGCGGCCGACAAGCGGCGTGCCGTGGAGGAGATGTTCGACCGCATCGCGCCGCGGTACGACCTCCTCAACCGGATCCTCACCTTGCGCATGGACGTCGCCTGGCGGCGCGCCGCCGTGCGCGCGCTCGGCCTGGGCCCGGGCGAGCGCGTCCTCGACGTGGCGTGCGGGACCGGCGACTTCTGTCGCGAGGCGGCCGCGGCGGGCCTGCACCCCATCGGCGTCGACTTCTCCGCCGGCATGCTCGCATCGGCACGCGCCAACGCACCGCTCGTACGCGGCGACGCCCAACAGCTCCCGGTGCGCGACGGCGCAGTCGACGGGATCACGTGCGGGTTCGCCCTGCGCAACCTCACGAACATCGACCTGTTCTTCGCCGAGTGCGCGCGCGTGCTTCGGCCGGGCGGGCGCGTCGCGATCGTCGAGGTGGCGGAGCCGACCGGCCGCGCGGCGCGAGCCGTCCACGGCGCGTGGTTCCGGCGCGTGGTGCCGTTCGTCGGTGGCCTCGTCTCGGACCGCGACGCGTACTCCTACCTGCCTGCGTCGACCGCGTACCTTCCGGGTGCGGCCGCGTTGTTGCTCGCGCTTGCCGGCCACGGCTTCGACCACGTGACCCGCCGGACGCTCGGGTTCGGCGCGGCGCAGCTCGTCACGGGGACGCGGACGTGACGCACGTGACGCACGTCTCGCTCGACGCCCGACCGCGCCTGTGGGCGCGCAGCGAGCCGCTGCCCGACCCCGGCGATCTGCTCGACCACCTCGCGCCCGGTGGCTTCGCGTGGCTCGACCACGACGGCACGGGATTCGTGACGGCCGGCTCGGTGGCGTCGGTACCCGCCGGCCACGTCGAGGCTGCCCTCGCCACGATCGACCACGAGGCCCGGCCCGCCACGCCGCGCGCCGCGGGCCCGCGCGCCGTCGGCGCGCTGCCGTTCGCGGGCGATGCCGCGTTGATCGTTCCCGCCCGCATCGTCGGGCGCGACGACGAGGGACGCGGCTGGGTCACGCGCATCGCCACGCTCGACCCGCCCGCGCCCCTGCAACTGGCCGAGGAAGAACCGCAGCGGTTCGAGGTGTGCCCCGTCACCGGACGCGCCGAGTGGGATGCGATGGTCAACGCGGCGCTGCGGGAGATCGGCCGCGGCGCGCTCGCGAAGGTCGTCCTCGCGCGAGCCGTCGACGTCGCGGCCGACACACCGTTTTGGGTGCGAACGGTCCTCGCCCGGTTGCGCGCGGAGCAGCGTGGGTGCCGCGTCTATGCCGACGGCGGGTTCGTGGGCGCCAGCCCCGAGCTCCTCGTGCGGCGGGACGGCGAAGACGTCGTCGCCCGCCCGCTCGCCGGAACGGGCACCGACGCGCACCAGCTCCTGGGATCCGACAAGGATCGTCGCGAGCACTCGTTCGTCGTCGACGCGGTCGTGCGCACGCTGCAGGCGGCGTGCTCGGACGTCCGCGCCCGTGGGCCGGAGGCCGTCCGCTTCGCGGACGTGACGCACCTCGCGACGACCGTCACGGCACGCGCCCGGTCCACGTCGGCGCTCTCGCTCGCCCGCGCGCTGCACCCGACCCCCGCGGTCGCGGGAACGCCACGCGCGCCGGCGCTCGCGGCGATCGCGCGACTCGAACCGGCCGAGCGCGGCCGCTACGCCGGGCCGTGCGGCTGGGTCGACGCGCGCGGCGACGGCGAGTGGGTCGTCGCGCTGCGCGGCGCCGAGCTCGACGGTGCGCACGCACGCCTGTTCGCCGGCGCGGGCATCGTCGCCGGCTCCGACGCGGGCGCCGAATGGCGGGAGACCCAGGCGAAGCTGCAGCCGATGCTCGCCGCGCTGATTCGCCCGTAGCGCGGACGTTCCTACTCGGCGGCGTCGATCGCCTGGCCGACGGCATCCCACATCGCGCGGTGGCGCGCGGCGCTGTGCTCACGGTCGGCGGAGACGACGAGGACGCGCACACCGTCGTGGGGCTCGTTCACCGCAGCAAGGTCGTCGACACGTTCGGCGCGCGCGCCGTGCGCACGGGAGACGTCGACGAGGTCGACGCGGGTCGGGGTGGCGAACAGGCGCTCGAACTCGGGAAGGTCGCGCTGCGGAAGGTACGTGAAGATCCCGCCCCCGTCGTTGTCGACGACGACGAAGGTGACCGGCGCGTCCGCACCCAGCAAGCCGTTGGTGTCGTGGAGGAAGCACAGATCACCGGCGAAGGCGACGGTGGACCAGCCGGCGTCGGCGACGCCGATCGCGGTCGAGACGAAGCCGTCGATGCCATTCGCACCGCGGTTCGAGAAGACGTGCACTCCCGATCGCGGAGCCATCGCCCACTCGAGCGCGCGTACCGGGAGGCTCGACGCCACGACGAGTGCCGTGCCGTCCCGGAGCATCGCCGACAGGTCGCGCGCGACGAGCGCTTCGCACACTGCCCCCGGCTCGTCGAGCGCGCAGTCGAGCGCGGCTCGGGCCCGCGCCTCGGCCGCGCGCCACGCCTCGAACCAGCGATCGGCGGCCGGCGCGCCGAGCGCGTCGGCGACTGCGGCGAGCAACGCCGCCTCGTCGGCCTCGACCCTGTGCCCGGCGCGCCGTGTGGGGTCGAGCCACACACCGTCGGGGTCGACCAGGATCGTCGGCACTGCGTCCAGCCAGGCGTTCGCCACCTTGCTGGTCAGCGGCGCCCCGACCTGAAGGGCGAGCGTGGGCGTCTGCGCCGCGGCGAACGACCGTGCCCGCAGCAGCGCGTCGTAGGTCGACACCGCGTGCGGGCCGGCGCGCACGCCGGAGACGGCGTCCGCGAGCACCGGCCATCCCGCGGCGGCCGCGAACCGCTCGATCGTCGCGGCGGGTGCGCCGGTGCCCCAGCCCGCGACGAGCACGCCGCGCGGGTTGGTCCGCACGAGCGCCGCGAGCTGCGCGACGGTCGCGTCGTCGGGCGCGCGCCGGGCCCGGTGCGACACGGTCCACGGCACACCGCCGGGGCGGCCGGGCGCTTCGACGAGGGGCGCACCCGTCGGGACGAGCGGCTCACGGAACGGGAGATTGCAGTGCACCGGCCCGGCCGGGGGCCCGGCCGCCTCCGCGACGGCGCGGCTCGCGAACGACCGCCACACCGCCCCCGCATCGGGACGGTCCTCGGGCGGACCGGGGTCCGCGAACCACCGGACAACTCGCCCGTAGAGGTGCGACTGGTCGATCGTCTGCCCGGCGCCGGTGTCACGCAGCTCGGGCGGGCGGTCGGCAGTCGCCACCACGAGCGGCACGCGGCCGTGGTGCGCCTCGACGACCGCCGGGTGGAAGTTCGCGGCCGCCGTCCCCGACGTGCAGCACACGACCGCTGGGCGCCCGCTCCCCCGCGCGATGCCGAGGGAACGGAACGCGGCCGAACGCTCGTCGACGACGACGTGCACGCAGATCCGGTGGTCGCGTGCGAGCGCCAGTGCGAGCGGCGTCGACCGCGATCCGGGTGCGACCACGGCGTGGGTAACGCCCGCGCGCGCCCATTCGTCCACCACCGCGTTGGCGAACGCGGTGTTCGCGTCACGCATGATGGTCGCCGTGGTCGACGTCGTCCTCGTTCCCGGCTTCACGCAGACGGCCGCCTCGTGGGACGCGGTCGCGCCGCTCGTCCCGGACGCGCGCGCCGTCGACATCCCGTTGCGCGCCACGTTCGCCGAGACGGCCGCGGCACTCGGAGCCATGGCCGGTGCGGGTATCTACGTGGGCTACTCGATGGGCGGCCGGCTCAGCCTCCGGCTCGCGCTCGACCGTCCCGATCTCGTGCACGGGCTCGTGCTGGTCAGCGCGTCTCCGGGCATCACCGACGCGGGGGAGCGCGCGGCGCGCGCCCGGAGCGACGAGGCGCTCGCGCAATCGATCGAGCGCGACGGCGTCGCGGTGTTCCTCGACCGCTGGCTCGCGCAACCGATGTTCGCGACGGTCCCGAGCGACGCGCCCGGTCTCGCGGAGCGGTCGACTCTCGACGCGCCGTATGTCGCAGGCTGCCTGCGCGTGCTTGGTGCGGGCCGGATGCACCCGATGTGGGACGAGCTCGGATCGCTCACGATGCCGGTCGCACTGGTCACCGGCACCCTCGACGAGAAGTACGACGCGATCGCGACCGCGATGTGTACGCGCCTTCGCGCGCCGGTCGTCCACGTCCGCCTCGAGGGCGGGCACGCGCTTCCCCTCGAGCAGCCCGTCGCGCTCGCGGCGGTGATCGCCGAGTTCGCAGCCGAGCACGGCTAACTGGCCCACAGTCCGGCAGAGAGCAGCACCGCGAGCACGACCTGGAAGCGCGCCGTCGCGACGAGCGCGGCCACGAGTGCCGGCGCATCGCGTTGTGCTCGCATCGTGCGCGCGGGAGCGATCGCGAGCGGCAGCGCCACGAGTGCGACCGTCGCGCGCGGCTCGTGCAGCGCGACGCCGACCGTCGCAGCCGCGGCGCCCACCATCGTGCCGAGGTAGAGCGCCCGCGCGCGGTGTTCGCCGAGGCGCACTGCGAGCGTCAGCTTGCCTGCAACTCGATCACTCTCGATATCGCGCACGTTGTTCGCGAGCAGGATCCCGCACGCGGGCAAACCCACGGCGAACGCGGCCCACCAGGCGGGTGCTGGGATCCGCTCGTGCTGCACGAATGCGGAACCGATCGTCGCGACGACGCCGAAGAACACGAGCACGGAGATCTCCCCGAAGCCCGCGTATCCGTAGGGTCGCGGGCCACCCGTATAGGTCACCGCGGCGACGATGGCCGCGCCGCCGAGGACGAGCAACCACGGTTCGACGGCGAGCGAGAGCACCAACCCGACGGCGGCGGCGACCCCGAACGCCGCGAGCGCCGCGTTGCGCACCGCCCCGGGCGACGCGAGCCCGCTTGCGACGAGCCGCACGGGGCCGCGCCGCTCCGCGTCGGTACCCCGCACGCCGTCGGAGTAGTCGTTCGCGTAGTTGACGCCGACCTGGAGCCCGAGCGCGACGGCGAGCGCGGCCGCGGCGCGCGCCCAGTTCGTCGGACCGGTGAGGGAGCCGGCCGCAGTACCGACGAGGACGGGCGAGACTGCGGCTCCGAGCGTGCGGGGCCGGGCACCTTGCACCCACGTCTGCAGGTTCGTCACGCCGCTGCCGCTCCAAGATTGTGGGAGTGAGTGCTCCCACGGTTACCGTAGCGAGCGTGCCGCATGCGGACGAAACCGACGTCGTCGCGACGGCCGGGCGGGGACCCGAGGTCGCCGCGGCGGCGGTGCGCATGTGGGACACGGGCCGGGCGATCCTGCCACTCCCGGCCGACGCGCCGGCCGCCGAGATCAGCCGGCTGCTCGAGACGATCCGGCCGACCCACTACCTCGACGACGGCCAGCCGGCCCGGCTGCCGCGTGGCGTCCCCGCGCCGGCGGGGACCGCAGCGATCGTCGCGACGTCGGGCACGAGCGGGGCACCGAAGGGCGTGGAGCTCACGCGTTCGGGCATGGAGGCCATGGCGCGCGGCTACTCCGCCGCCGTGGGTGCCGGGGCCGACGCGCACTGGCTCGCCTGCCTGCCGCTGCACCACGTCGCGAGCCTGGCGCCGATCGCACGCGCGTACGTCACGGGCGTGCGCTGGACGGCCTTTCCGAGCTTCGACCTCGACGAGGTGGCGCGTGCACCGCGCACCATCGGCGCGACGATCGTCTCCGTCGTCCCGACGGTGCTCGCCCGCCTGCTCGACGCGGGCGCGCCGCTCGAGGACTACCGCTGCGTGATCGTCGGCGGCGCGCCGTTCCCGCTCGCGCTTCGCGAACGCGCCGAGGCGCGCGGCGTGCGCGTGGCCGACGCCTACGGGATGACCGAGACGTGGGGTGGCTGGGCGATCGACGGCGCGCCGATCGCCGGAGTGGAGTACCGGCTCGACGGCGACGGCGAGATCCTCGTGCGCGGCGACGTGGTGATGCGGGGCTATCGCCTCGACCCCGCGCAAACCGCGGCCGCGTTCACCACCGACGGGTGGCTGCGCACCGGCGATGTCGGCGCAACGGTCGACGGGCGCGTGCAGGTCTTCGACCGCAAGAAGGACCTGATCATCAGCGGCGGCGTCAACGTCAGCCCCACCGAGGTCGAAGGCGTCCTCGCGCGCCACCCCGACATCGCCGACGTCTGCGTCGTCGGTGTTCCCGACGAGGAGTGGGGCGAGCGCGTCGTCGCGTTCGTGGTGCCGTCGGGCGACCTGGGACCCGACGTGGACGCGTTGCGGGCGTTCGCGCGCGAACAGCTGTCGGCTCCGAAGCTGCCGCGGGAAGTTCGGGTCGTCGCGGAGATCCCGCGCAGCGGCAGCGGCAAGGCCCTCCGCCGGCTGCTGCGCGACACCCGCGCGCTCCGCGAGCGTCCGGCGCGGTGACGGCTCCGCAGGAGCGCAGCGCGCCGCCCGCGGCCTCGATCGTCGGCTTCTTCACGATCGCGACGTTCGCGCTCGCGTTCCCGCTGTCGCCGTCGAAGTGGACGACGCACGTTCCCGGAAACCACGGCGACGCCCTGCTCAACCTGTGGACGCTCGACTGGGTCGGAACCCACGTCGACGACGGTTGGGGTCGGCTCTGGGACACGACGATCTTCACGCCGCGCGCCAACACGCTCGCCTACAGCGAGTCCATGCTCCCAGTCGCGCTGGTCCACCGGGCACTGGCGCTGGTCGTGCAGTCCGACGTCCTGGCGTTCAACCTCGTCTACGTCGCGACGTGGATCTGCTCGGGCTGGTTCACCTATGTCCTCGCCCGCCGGATCACCGGCAGCCCCGGGGCCGCGCTCGTAGCAGGCCTCGTCTTCACGTTCTCGGCTCCCCGCCTCGTGCACTACGGGTTCCTCCAGCTCGGGTTCGCCTGGATGCTCCCCGCCGTCGTGCTGCTCGTCCTGCGGGTGTTCGAAACGCGGCGCATCGTGTGGGGCGCGGCGCTCGGAGCGACGGCGGCGCTGCTCGCGCTGTCGAGCAGCTACTACGGCGTCGTCGTCCTCGTCGCGCTCGGTGCGCTCGTCCCGACGATGCTCGTGCTGCAACGCAGCGAGTGGCGCGCCGTCATCGCGCCGCTCGGAGTGGCGGCGGTCGTGGGCGCGGTACTGGTCGCGCCCGTCGTCTACCAGTACCGCGAGCTCCAGGACGATCCGCACTTCCAGCGCGAGCCCGAGATCGGGGCGGCCGTCGACGACTTCCTGCGCGTCTCACCCGACAACTACGTGCTCAACGAGCTCGGCGTGTTCGCGTCGCGCTCCAGACCGGAGTCGGCGACGATCGAGCAACGCCTGTTCCCCGGGGTCGCGGCGATCGTGCTCGCCGGCATCGGCGTGGTCGTGATGGCGCGTGATCGGCGGTCGCACGCCGCCGTCCTCGCGATGCTCCCCGCTGCCGCGCTGCTCCTGGTGCTGTCGTTCGGAGAACGGCTCGTGATCGGCCGGCGAAGCTGGAAGGTGCCGTGGTCGGGTGCTTGGGAAGCACCGGGGCTCGAGAGCATTCGCGTTCCCGCCCGGTTCGTCGTGTTCCCGCTGCTCGTGCTCGCGCTGGTCAGTGCCGCAGGCCTCGCGGCGCTGCTCGCACGGCTGCCGTCGGCACACGCCCGGGGCGCGCTCCTGGGTGGCGTCGTGCTGCTGCTCGGCGTCGAAACCGCGAGCGCGCTCCAGTTCGCGCGCGCGCCCGACGACGATGGGTCGACGGCGGTCAACGAAGCGCTCGACGAACGCGCGCCGGGAGTCGTGGTCGAGCTGCCGCTCCGCTCGCCGGAGGACGGCGCGGCCTGGGCCTTCGTGGAGATGCCCCGCCAGTACCTGTCGCGCATCGACGGCAACGAACGCCTGAACGGCTACAGCGGCTTCGCGCCACCCGACCAGGGCCACCTCGCCAACGCGCTCGACACGTTCCCGTCGGCCGAGTCGCTCGACGTGTTGCGCGCTCGCGAGGTTCGCTACGTGGTCTTGCGCATGTCGCTCCCGGTCGGGCTCGCCTCGTACGAGCGCGAGGCGATCGTCGCGGCCGGCCTGGGCGCGTACACCGAGGACGAGGCGGCCGCGATCGTCGCCGACCTCCCCGCCGGTGTACGCGCGCTCGGTCGCTACGGTGATGCGTACCTGCTCGAAGTCACCGCGGCAGCCGGCGGAAGCACGTGACCGCCGAGAGGAACCGCACCGCGCGCCTCGCGCCGGCGAACAGCGGCGCGGCAGTCTCGATCACCCACTCGCGCACAGGCTCGCGGCGCTCGCCCGCCGCGACGGCGTTGCTCTGCGAGCAGACGTAGTCGACGAACGCGTCGAAGTCCATGTCCTGGTCGTTGTCGAAGAACTCCTCGGCGACCGCTTCGAACAACTCGCCGGGGGCGATGCCAGTCTCGCCGGTGGAACGGCTGCGAGGCGGGAGCGGGTAGCGCTCCGAGAACCGCCGGCCCCACTCGTCGGCTTCCGGCACGTCCCGGATCGCGCAGAGGAAGTAGTGGTCGTAGAGGACGAGCCAACCACCCGGGCGCAGCACTCGGTGCATCTCGGCGAAGAACCGGCCCTGGTCGAACCAATGGACGGCCGAAGCGACGGTCGCCCCGTCGAACGAAGCGCGCGCGAACGGCATCGACTCGGCCGCAGCTCGCACGTACGACACGTTGTCGAGCATCGGCGCGACGCTCAACATCGCAGGCGACACCTCGCACCCCGCGACCCGATCGGCAACGTCCGCCAGCGCGCGCGTCGAAAGACCGGTCCCGCACGCCACATCGAGCGCGGCTGCCGCACGCGTGACGCCGAGGAGCGCCAGCGCACGCCCCAGCGTCACCGGATGGTGATAAGGGCGCCCACGCGCGTACTGCACGCCAATGCCCTCGGCGGCGAAGGGATTGTCAATCGTCACGCAATGCCTCCTTCCAGGTGCGAAAGCGCGCGTGCGTGCGGCCGTCGGGACCGAGTCCCTCGCCGGAGCCGTCGGCGTACAGACGGAAGGTCCACTGGCGCGCCAGGTCGTCGGCCGCGACCGCGACGTAGCGGGCGTCGCCGCCGCGCGCCGGGCCCGCGCGCCACAGCAGGTAACGGCCGATGCGCCGCTTGTACGCGACGAGGTCGATCCCGAGATCGCTGCCAAGCGTCCGCACCATCGGCGGCGCCTCGATCCAACGCGTCGCGGGAATGAGGAACTCGCGTTGCGGCGTCGGCGGCAACTCGTCGGTGTGCCAGTCACGATCGGTGGGTGGACGCGCTTCGGCAGGGATCGGCATCGGCGTGGAATGATCCCACGGTGGCTCGCCGGGTTGCCGACCTCCAGACGCCGGCCCTCGTGGTCGACACGCACGCGCTCGCACACAATCTCGACACGATGGCGTCGGCGCGACCGGGTGCCCTGCTCCGGCCGCACGTCAAGGCGCACAAGTGCACGGCGCTCGCCCGCGAGCAGGCGGCCCGGGGCCACCGCTCGTTCACCGGCGCGACCCCCCGCGAGCTCGCGGGGCTCGCGGCAGCCGGCCTCGGTGACGACCTCTTGCTGGCGAACGAGACGGTCGACGAGGAACGCCTCGCGGCGCTCGTCCGCACCGGCGCGCGTGTCACCGTGGCGGTGGACTCGACGGCGACGATCGACGCGGCCGCGCGTGCCGGTGTGCGGGAGGTGCTCGTCGACGTGAACGTGGGCATGCCGCGCTGTGGGTGCGCGCCCGACCGGGCAGGCGCGATCGCCGACAAGGCGCGCGCCGCCGCGCTCGCCGTACGCGGCGTGATGGGCTACGAGGGTCAAGTCGTCGGGCTCCCCGACCGCGCCGATCGGGTCGCGAAGACCAAAGGCGCGATGGACGCGCTCGCGCGGGCGCACGAAGCGACCGGGGGTGACGTCGTCTCCGCGGGCGGCACGGGGACCTACGACGTGAACGAGCTCGCGACCGAGGTGCAGGCCGGCTCCTACGCGTTGATGGACACTGCGTACGCGGCGCTCGACCTGCCGTTCGACATCGCGCTGCGTGTCGTGGCGACCGTCGTGCACGTCGCACCCAAGTACGCCGTGGCCGACTGCGGACTCAAGGCGCTCGGCATGGACCACGGCAACCCCGACGTCGAGCACGGCACGGTGTGGTTCTGCTCCGACGAGCACGTCACGTTCGCGCCGGACGCGGCCGTGCAGGTCGGCGATCGGGTGCTCGTGCGGCCCGCGCACGTCGACCCCACCGTTGCGTACCACGACCGGATGCACCTCGCCGACGGCGCCGACCTCGACGCTCGTGTCGTCGACGAGTGGGCAGTCGACCTCCGCGGCTGGCGCGTCTGAGCGCGGACGCGCGTCCTTGGCAACTCCTGCCAGGGCATGCGAGACTCCCCGCACGCCCGGGACGGGGGGGTCGCATGAGTGAAGACGACGGCCACACGGACGCGGTCACCGCCCCACGCGACCCGCGCGAGGGGGGCCACCGGCCTCCCGCCGGGTTCCTCGTCTTGCTCGCGATCCTCGGGATCGCGGCCGCCGGGTGGGGTGTGGTCACCACCGTCGACGCGCTCGAGAGCGATCCCGACTGCGGATCGTACGGCTACGGCGGCTACGGCGGTTACGGCTGCCCGCCCGACCACACCGACGGCACCATCGACGTGCAGCCGTCGACCGACCTCGTCGACCGCCAGTCCGTGACGCTCACCGGCGGGAACTTCGACCCGAACACGCTCTTCGGTGCTGCGCAATGCGATGCCGCGCTCGCGCCCGAGCTACAAAGCGTCGACGCGTGCGACCTCAGGACGTCGGTGATCGGCTACACGGATGCCGAGGGGAACATCGAGCTCACCATGCGCGTCCGGCGGGTGATCGTCGTCCAAGGTCAGGAGATCGACTGCGCACAACCGGGAGCGTGCATCGTCGGTGGCGCGACGCTTGCAGGCCCGTACACGCCCGTCGAGGCGTCGTTCGTCGAGATCGCGTTCGATCCTGCAGTGCCCGCCGTGCCGCCCCTCACCGTCGAGATCACTGTCGAGGCCGTGAGCGCGCAGCAGATCTCGGGACTCGCGACCTGCAACCGCGACGCGCAGCTGTCGGTGAACGCGCAGGTCAGCCAGACGAAGGGCGGCCACACCGCCTTCGCGTACGGCTACAGCGCATCGTCGACGGCGTGCGGGACGGCACCGGTGCGGTGGGTCGCCCCGCTCTTCAGCTCGTCCGGGCGGCTGAGCGGTGGGGCGGCCGACTATGAGGCGTACGCGTACGCATTCGACGGGTTCGACACCGCGTTCGACGAGGCAGAGGGAACGACCCGGCTCCGCGGGTCACCGCTTGCGCGCGTCGAACCCGCCCGGATCGACGGGGCGACGATCACCGTCGACGTCGTCGGATCCCGCCGCGAAGGGACGACGCTGGTGGTCGACGTGCTCGTGACATGCGATCGACCGAGCGACTTCGGATATGTCTCCGTGCAGCTCGCGCAGTGGGTCGGCCGGGAGCAGGTGTTCGGCTACGGGAACCTCCCACTCGAGTCGTGCGACGGCGCCACGCAAGTCGCGGTGCCGATCACGCCGGACAATGGGGTCTTCGCAGGTGGGCCGGCCCTCGCGCGCGCGTTCGCGGCTGTCGAGACGTTCACGCCGCCGAGCACCTGGTTCTACGACAGCGCGTCGGTGATCGAACCGCTCAGGCTGCACGGGGTGACCCGATCGCGGGTGACGCTTGCACCCAACCCCACGTCGAGGATCACGATCGAGGCTGCAACCCCGACAGCGGTGACGGGGTCGGTCCTGTGCGCCGAGCCTGCGAGCGTGTACCTCTACGCAGAGGTCGAGCAGCTCGCGGGTCGCAGACTGCGCACGGCGTACGGCGGACCGGAGATCGCCTGTGACGGGAGCACCCCCTTCACCGTCGGGATCAACGGCGACCTCGCCGGAGGCACCGCGACCGCCCTCGTCTACGGGAGTGCGTACCGGCGAATCCCGGGCGATCCCTTCCCGACGTACGAGTATCTCTGGAACGACTACCAGGCCGCCGGCGTCAACGTTCGACGCTGACCACGAACTGCTGTCCCGGGCGCGCTACGGACTGACCGTCGGTGCGCTCGCGGTCGTGTTCGCGGCGTGGGCGGTCGTCGGCTCGTCGTGGGTCTTTCCCGAGCTGAGCGCGAACTCCGATGAGGGCGTGTACCTGCTGCAAGCCGACGCGATCGCCGCGGGGCGGCTCGCTCCCGATGCGCCCGCTCAGGATCCCGAGGCCTACCTCCCGTGGTTCGCGGTCGTACGCGACAGCTCGTACGTCGTCAAGTACACGCCGGTCCATGCCGCGGTGCTCGCCGCCGCCGACGTCGGGTTCGGCTCGCCGCGCGTCGCGCTCGCCGCGATCGCGGCTACCCAGGTCGTCCTGATCACCGCGCTCGCACGCGAGCTCGGTGCGCGAAGGAACGCCGCACTGCTCGCCGCAGCGCTCTTCGTGATCTCGCCGATCGCGCTGCTGCTGTCGATCACGTTCCTCGCGTACGGAACGAGCCTCGTGCTGCTGCTCGCGACCACGCTCGCGGCGCTGCGCGCCGTCCGCCGGCGCAGCCGTGCGGCGGCCGCCGTCGCGGGCGCACTGTGGGGTGTGGCGACGTTCGCGCGGCCCTATGACGGCGTGCTCGTCGCACTGATCGTCGTCGCCGGCGTGGCGTTCGCGATGCGCCGGCAGGTGCGTGACCTCGCTGCCCCGTTCGCGTGGGCACTGGTGGGAGCAGTCGCGCCCGTCGTGCTGTTCCTGCTCTACAACCGGGCAGCCACCGGCGACCTCCTGCAACTCCCGTTCACGCAGTTGGACCCTCGCGACCGGCTCGGCTTCGGATTGCGTGCGGCGCTCCCGACGGACGCGCCCCTCGACTACACACCCGCGCGCGCGGTAGCCGCGCTCGGACGCAACCTGCTGCTGCTGGTCGCCTGGACGGGCGGCGGTCTGTTGACGTGCGCGCTCGCGATCGAGGCGCTCGCGCGTCGCCGGTTGCGCGGCGGCGCGGTGCTCGTCGCCCTGCTCGCCGTGTGGCCGGCCGGCTACCTGTTGTTCTGGGGGACGTACCTCACGGCGTACGTCTGGGACGGCGCGCTCTTTCTCGGGCCGTACTACTACTTCCCGATGGTGGCGGCGCTCGCGATCGCGGCCGCAGTGACGCTCGGCGAGCTGTGGCGGCGGCGACCGTTGTCCGGTCTCGTGGCGGCCGCCGGTGCCGTCGTCCTCAGCGCCGCAGTCGCGGTCCCCGCGCTGCGCGACCAACTCGATCGAACGTCGCAACGGGTGGCCGTCGCCGACGCGGTTGCCGCGAACGTCGGACACGACGCACTCGTCTTCGTCCCGCCCCTCTACGGCAACTACCTGCAGAACCCGTTCTCGTTCCTTCGCAACACGGCCGAGCTCGACGGCGAGATCGTCTACGCGCTCGATCGGGGCGATGCCGCGAACCGCGCCGTCCAGGCCGCGCATCGGGCGCGCACGGCGTACCGCCTCGTCCTCGGGAACGGCTGGTCCGACCAGCCCGGCTTCCAGCCCGACGTCCGGATCGAGCGGCTCCCGCCGATCGGGCGGCATCCGGAGCGCGAGCCCTAACCTGCGCGGCATGGACGACCTCGC
>Ga0073934_10003443_pt1 | contig 29147 bp, 35 predicted proteins | sample LarsenN4metaG_FD_76834 | JGI IMG/M metagenome (GOLD analysis project Ga0073934, IMG submission 76834) | Hot spring sediment bacterial and archeal communities from British Columbia, Canada, to study Microbial Dark Matter (Phase II) - Larsen... ... | reverse complement strand
GATGAGCTGTTCTCGGCACCATTGCACTGGGGCTTTGTGACGTTAGGGTGGTGCGGGTTGTTCGGGGCCGCGGGCGGCGTGGCGGCGCAGATTGTCAGCCGGATGTCGAACCTGGCGGACGTGATCTGGAACGGCGCGCCGAAGAGCATCCTGGATCCGTTCCCCAGCCAGGTGAACCCCAACGCCAAGGCCGGGTACTAAGTAATCGTCGTTGGTAGTCAGTGAGCGGCCCGGAGCCCCGATCAAGGGGTTCCGGGCCGAACTGTTTGTGGGCCAGAAATTTCAAAACCAACGTGCCCTCTTGCACCAGGCAATTTATCCTGCCTAGAATAATCAAGACTATCTGTTAACCGGTTCATGGTCTGAGAGTTGATACTAGGAAGGAGGAGTCATATGTTTAGAGAACGTACTTGTCCGACCTGCAACACTGAGAAGGCTCAACAGATCGGCGACATTCTCCGTCAGACGCCGTCCAAGGAGGCATTAGGTCAACTGCCGACTTCCTATCATCCTCCCAAGGCGCCTTGGGCTTATTTGCAAGGATTTTTACTCGGTATACCGGTGAATGCGGCTGTGATGCTGAGCCTGGCGTCTCCCCAGGGGTCGGAATCCGAAATGGCAATAGCCGATTTGGCATCATCCGTCGCCTTCCTAGGAGTATGGGTCGGGTATGGAGCCCTAAAGACTAAGAACTACACTCAGAAACTCAATGAATGGAAGGATACGATCGCGTCGAAGTTCCTGTGCCGGAAATGCAGTCATGCGTTTGAAGGGTGATTTCTCCCTTGATCGACCGACAGACGTGAGGTTGACACAGTCGCCGGCTCCCTAAGCGAACCCGTCAGCAGTAATGAAGGTCTGTAGAAGATCTCGCCTGCGGATCAGCTGTAGGAAAGCACCACATTGGTGTTCAAGCTGGTCCGTGTGATCGTGGCGTTGTCTATTCGGCGGGTGCTGGTGTCCCCAACATTGCCGCAATGAAGAGGTCGTCTGACTAAGCCCCTGGCGGGAGCAACAGATAGAGGCCGATAATAATGATGGGGGCCGCGATGAGCATCGCTTTTTTCCCGAACGCGTCATTCACGTCGTAAATTAAGATCGCTCCGATGATTGTATAATAAATCGCTCCAATTCCTCGATACGATCCATGGCTAACTTCCTCTGCCAACGCAAGCGTGGGTCCGAGAGTCGTGAGCGCGATTAAGAGACTGAGAACGCGGTGCATAGCATACCCTCCTTTTGCACTGTTTTGCCTCGGTCGAACAACAGACACGACCAAGTGAGATAAGTTGCCCATGGAGCGAAACAGCCCGATCAGAGTTCTTAGAACATCAAGACTCGCAATGTCTGCATGACATCATGTGTTCCTAAGCACAACTCCATCATAACGAGTTATATCGGCGGGCCTACCAGGGAAGACCCGAGAGTCAGTGCTCGCAGTCAGCATCAAGCAACCGGACCGATGCTAGGTGAAACCCGGAAACCGAGTTCTTCATCCGGTCTGCTTGGGTTTTGTACTCTTCGTTGAAGAAAGAGGACGAGGGGCCACGCCCCCAGAGAAGGCTGGGAAGGTCAAAGTTTTGGTAGGAAGGAAGCGGGAACTTTCGAATTACTTGAGGATTCAGATTCTCAGCTAACCCCCACCCTCTAACGTGGTGTCCCCAACGGGATTTGAACCCGTGTTACTGCCTTGAAAGGGCAATGTCCTAGGCCAGGCTAGACGATGGGGACGTGCCGCTATGGGTAAGAGAACAGCACTCTTACCACACTCGAAGCGGCTCTGTCACTAGGACTGCTTCGCGGGTGCCTGCGATCTGCGAAGCTTCTTGTTAGAGGCATGGGATGGGGCGTGGAGTCATGATGATTTGCTAGCGAACAGGTCTATAGACCGGCAACTCCAGATCCATTTTTTTGAAGGTGCCGTACCCCTGGTCTTTTTGGGAGAGAATAGGCTCACGGGTCGGCCAGAGAATCCCCAAGTCGGGATCATTCCACAAGATGCCGTGTTCATCTTTCGGAGAATAATAAGCCGTGCACTTATACAGGAACGTCGCCGTCTCGCTTGTGACACAAAAGCCATGCGCGCATCCGGGGGGGATGTACATCTGGTGAAGGTTTTGACTCGACAGCTCGATCCCATACCATTTGCCGAACGTCGGGGACCCCTTTCGAATATCGGCGACGACGTCGAAGACAGTCCCCTCCAGGGCCATGACCAGTTTTCCTTGTGCGTGCGGTTCCTGAAAATGGAGACCTCGTACCGTGTTACGGACCGATCGTGAGCAGTTATCTTGAACGAAGTGCTCCGTGATACCGGCGTCACGGTAGCGTTGCTCGTGATACGTTTCCGTGAACCACCCTCGACGATCGGACATGACCGACGGTTCGAGCAAGAGCACACCAGGAATGTCAATCTGCGTCACACGCACGGCGTCCTCTATTCATGACGTCGGATTGGAATCGCGAGGTGGACGGCCGGGAGGATCGACGACCGTAGGACGGTCGGGATACAATTGCCCCAATCGATCGATCAAAGGAAGGGCTTCAGGTGTGCTGGTCATGCGAGCCTCACTCACTGGATGGTCCCACACCAGAGTAGTGATGTTGGCGTCGAGGAGAAGCGATCGGATCGTAGCAGCACAGGCATCGAGGGTGAGTTCCGTTCCTCCTCGCAGATCAAGCACGCGTTCCTTCGGATTCGTGGGTGGTGCCTCGGTGTGAAGGAGCGCCCAACAGCGATCAAAGATCGTCTGCCGTAGTTCCGGCGAGACATTGATCGTCTTCAGATCTGCCGTGCAGAGCGCGGACACGAACAGGACGAACTGGAGATCTGGCATTCCAGGATTTTGAACATCGAGAGATGGCATGGCCGTCCATTATCAGGAGAGATACCGGGCGAGTCAACATCGGATGACGGAGAGGTTCAGAGCGTGTGCATGTATGAGGAACGAATATGGTAACCATCGTACTGACCGGGCAATTGCAAACCGTGGATGGCGAATGTGACCTGGCATGCGAAATCGAGCGATCGATGTCGGTTCGTCAGCTGATCCAGCGACAAGGAATTCAGCTTCGGCATCTGCTGCAACTTTTACGGGAGAAGAAAGTACTCGTGACCATCAATAAGAAGATTGCCAGCGAGGACTCACTGGTTCATGATGGGGACTCGATTCGTCTGATCGGACACGACGGGATGGGAGGCAGTGGACTTGGCCCATTGCACAGCTGACTGGTCTGAAATAAACCGGGGACCGAGATCTGTTTGATCTCGGCCCCTATATATGTGCAGAGTCGCGGATAAAGTCTCTATGAACCGGCGCTGCAACAATGCCAGGACAGAACGTCTCGCTACTTTTTGCCGAGAATTGCGTCCTTGGCAGCTTTAGCGACACGGAACTTGACCACTCGCTTTGCCGGGATCTTGATTTCCTCACCGGTCTGGGGATTACGGCCGATGCGCGCTTTGCGGTTCGCCAGCTTGAGCTTGCCGATGCCCGGCACCGTGAACACATTCTTGGCTTCACGATAGGCCAGGGCCGCCAGATCATCAAGAATCTGAACCGCCCCCTTCTTCGTGATACCGGCTTTCCCGGCGAGGTAATCTGCAATCTGCGATTTCGTCATTGATTTTGCCATTCGTGAACCTCCTTGAGGGTAAGAGATTAAGTAAGTCGGTATGTTGCCTGACGCGCTTCGTGTAAACACATCCTGGCGGGTCGTGAGTCGCCGGTGTGCTCGTGCTCACATCATGAAAACCCGCGAGAGTGTAGCCAAGAGTCGGAGGAGTGTCAACGAGAAAAACGCGCATCTGGCGTGGAGAAATGCAGACACTACCTCTTGCGGTCCGTGCAAATGGAAGGGTAGAGTAGAGCTAGATGGACCTCGCACATCAACATAAACGGCTCTTGACGATGGTGAAAGTGAATGGGTAAAGACCTGCCTGTATTACCCCTAGGTGCATCCAGCCAGACGTCAGAACAGCATGAGAGCTTTCTTTACTCACGAGTGTTCTGCCAAAAAGAGAACTCGCCTCCGCTCAGGCTGTTGATCGATTTTCTTAAGTCCCGTGGCCAAAGTCCTCTTCTTCCGTCCAATTTAGAGGACGGAGCGCTGGAGGAATGGGCGTGGGTTCAAGTGGCATTGGGCTACCAGCGAGAGCGGAAGCCGGTCCACCTCTTTTGCGTACGTGATCGCGGCAGCTATCGAGATGTCTACGACCAGGAGAAAAAACTGTTCTTGGACCTCCTCACCGCTCACTCGGACATCGAAACGCAACTCGTGATTGAATATGTGGCGCGGTGTCGGTTTATCCTGACGACGCGGATGGCAGAAAACGATGTGACCGATGAGGGCTATGATTTCAATGGGTGGATCCTCGAGTTCTATCAAGAACAGTGCAACGGCATCGTGCAAATCGACAAGCAAGGCTTCTTCTCCCCCAAAGGCGAACTGATCGTGGATATGTCGGTCTCGGACGAAGACTAACGTGTCAAGGGCACCTTCAACGCTGTTTGAAAAGACTACTCGGTGGTTTGAACGTTCGAAAGCCTCTCTTCTGGGCCATCTTCCCTGTGGACAAGGCTGTTCCAACTGTTGTGTTGGACTGTTTCCCGTGACCATCTTGGACCGACAGGAAATCCAGCGAGGTCTCCGAACGCTTCCGGATGAACAGCGGAAGAGGATCGAACAGACAGCATCGGAGCAAGTCGCTGCTCTTACAACCGCCGCGCCATATCTGAACACGAATCGTTTCATCGACCGGTGGCGGGAAGAGGATATTGATCGATTCACTGAACGGTTCGAGGCATGGCCTTGTCCCGCATTAGAGAAGGATGGAGGATGTGGTCTCTATGAATTCCGCCCGCTCGTCTGCCGTTCCATGGGCATCCCTGCGGAGAGCGATGGTGTTCTATCCGGAGCCTGTGCTGTCCAAACGGCAGTCCCAGTCATCCGGCTGTCCAAAGCTCTTCGCGAGGAAGAAAACCTTCTCGCTGAGATGGAAGCGGAGGAGCTGGCCGCTGTTCGTCAGCATGATGGAGCTCAGGGCGAAGAGCTGTTCTTGCCATTTGCGTTCCTACCTGACGTTGGAACGGAAAAGACCACGGACACGACCTAGACAGCTTATTTCTCGCTGTGCTAAGGTGACGTTCCTTGGTTGCAGGAGCGCCTGTAGCTCAGCTGGATAGAGCATCAGCCTCCGGAGCTGAGGGCCACAGGTTCAAATCCTGTCAGGCGCACCAAACCGCCTCTGATAGTTGGTCTCGACAATTCAATACCGGTGGGGCCGTTAGCTCAGTTGGTAGAGCAGCTGACTCTTAATCAGCGGGCCGTAGGTTCGACCCCTACACGGCCCACCAAACCAAGCTCGCTCGTACCGTGCGCTATTCTTCTATTGATGCGCACGGATAAAACTCTCCAGGGTCTTGTTTCCCAGCTTCGATACAATCTCGCTTGCGCGTACAGGCGGCTCATCGGGCGCAGCCCTCTTCTTTAACGCCGCCGGATAGACACCTTCAGTAGACCTGTTTCTAAACCGCATTTCGCGCATAACCGCCGGTTCATTAGGCACAGCCTTTCCTCATTGACGACGGTATCCAACTACCTTTCTTGACCGTTTCGTACGAGTCGAGCCTCCGCGTCGGCGCTCATGAGCATCCCGGAGCCCATTCCCTCCTGGCGAAATGTGCTCGACTGACGAAGGCGCCGCGCGAACTCGTCACGAGAGCATCGCCGGAAGACCGGGTCGTCGAAGAGAGGCGAAGGCGATCGATACATTTCCGACCTCGGTCCACGAGATCATCGCAATCTCCAGCTCGGTGCAGCAAGATTGGAGCAGCAGGAATACACCGAGAAACAGAGCAATGATGCCGGGCCAGATCATCGAGAGAGCACCGAGAACTAGGACGAGCGTTATCGCCGCCAACGTCTGCTGGACGAACTGATTCTTGACTATGATCATAGGTCCTCCCTCGTTTGCTCTCGACTGGAACACAGAACTATTCCTGATTGAATGAGTTACACCATATTCCTAGAGAGACATAACGAATAGCTAGGAAAACTACTAGACCCTATCTCAAGATTGAGAGGGTAGTTGACTCTAGGCGACCGATACGACCGGCACGCGCCGTGGCTGGAGCATCATCCTGATGCCGCCTTTCGGCCGCAAGGTGACCATGAGTTCCGGCTCGACAGTTTCTTGAGCCAGTTGCAAATCATAGCGGCGACCGATGAGGGCCAGCAGAAGCGGCCCTTCGACTGACGCAAAATGGAGACCCACGCAGGTGCGCGGTCCCGCGCCGAACGGCATATAGGCATAGCGAGAACTTGGCCGCTCGCCCTCCAGCCATCGCTCCGGCTGAAATTGTTCAGGAGTCGTCCAAAAATCCGGATGTCTGTGCAGATTGTATGTGCCCACCAAGACGAACGCGCCTGCCGGCAGTGATAAGCCGCCGACCGTTGTATTGGTTGCGGCTTTACGATGGACCGCCGGTGCCGGTGGATACATGCGCAGCGACTCCTCGAAGATGGCGCGCGTATAGGGGAGGTGCTGAAGGTCGTCAGCATGCGGTGTTCTTCCCTGGAGCACCCGGTCTACTTCTTCATGAAACCGGGCCTTCGCCTCTGGGTGAGTTGCCAAAAGATACCAGGTCCAAGCGAGCGCGTTGGCGGTGGTCTCGTGGCCCGCAGCAAAGATGGTCAACGCTTCATCGCGCAGTTCCTGGTCGGTCAGTCCCTCACCGGTTTCTTCGTCGCGAGCCTGAAGCAGTAGATCCAGCAGATCATCATGGTGTGTCCCGCTTTGGCGCCGTTCAGCGAGCAATCCATACATCAGTCTGTCCAAGAACTGCATGGCGGCACGAAATTCACGGTTGCGCGCGGTGGGCATCCATAGCGGGAGAAACAGGGGATTACTGAACGAGTCAAAGGCGTACTTGATGCTGACGCGGAGGGCATGGCTGACCTTCTCGATGTGTTGGGTCATGCTGGTGCTGAACATCGTTTGGGAGATCACTTCGAGGGCCATCTGCATCATTTCCGCGGTGATATCAATCGTGCCCCCCTCCCTGTCTTTCCACGCGCCCACGCGCTGCTCGCCCACCTGAGCCATGCGATCGGCCATCGCGGCCATCCGAGATCGGTGAAAGATCGGCTGGATGATCCGTCGATGCCGTTTCCAGACCTCACCCGAACTCGTCACCAAGCCATTCCCTAACACCAGGGCCAGGCCATGTGGACGACGAGGGTTGTACACCTTCACGAAGCAGTCAGATTGTTTGACGAGAATGTCTTCGGCGAGATCGGGATGACTGAACAAATAGAATGTCTTCGGGCCCAGTCGAAAGCGGAGCGCATCGCCGTACTGGCGCCACCAGGCCGAGAGGGACTCCAACGGACGCTGCCTGAATGCACCCAGGTGGCCGAGCAGCGGCACCGCGCCGGGCACATCGACAAGCGTGAAGGAGGGAGGCGAGTCCGGCATGAGGGCGGACCGTATCACATTAGGTCAGGGGCAGCAAACGCAGATGGGACGTTGTTGGAGATAGATGATACCCAAGCGGGGTGGAATGACGTGAGTTGAGCGCATTCGCGATGCGGTTGCGGGTCGTAGCTTTTGGGTTGGGCGCTCCCGATCTATGATAGCTGAACGATCTGGTTCAGGCGCGGTGCGAGTCGCTTTGCGGTCCGGCCTCGCAGTAATGCAATCGCAGGGCGCGAAGCGCCTCGGAAGTTTCCTCGAGGATTCTCCGAACAACGTCCGGCTTTCTCGTCACATCGATTCCAAGCTTGGCAATGATCTCCTTATAGCTCGATCCCTTACGGTGCGCCGATCCGGTGGAACGCAGAGTCTGCAAATCCCGAAAGAGCTGTATAACTGACTGGCATTCAGCAAATTGTGTTGCTTTGAGAAAACCAGCTAGCTTTGAGATGCCCTTGGCACCCTCCTCAACGACGCCAGCTCGTGCCGCCAATTCCTTCTCGTTTAGTGAGTCAATGAGAAGTTTGGCTAGAAGTCCTATCTGCTCATCAAGTTCGGCTTGAGAGTTTGTGACTGGCATCCGTACTGTATCGAGTAGGTACGCGTCGGCGGGTGAAGGCGCAAGAAATAGTGGCCACCCATGCTTTTTTTCCCAATCGCGTGTAATGCGTTTGTACTCATGATGGAAAATGAGATCGGGGGCGCTAGCATCGGTAAACTGTGAGAGGAAGCTTCGTCTAAAGTTCGTCTCACTTATTCCGCCATCTGGTACGACATTAAACTGACGCCAATGTAATCTTTCTTCATACGGAAGGTCGCGTCCCAGGTCACCAAGGAAAACAGCCACGTGTGATTCAAGGTTGTTATCGATTTGGCAACTCCAGAGGCTTAGGCAAGCCAATTGACCATCTGAAACGCTGTACCGTTCAGGCTCAGCAAAGTACTTTCCCAGCACCTCACGGCGAAAAAATACAGGTGTCAGGTAATGTGGTGCACTCGGATTAGCACCGAAGTAGTTAGAAAGTTTGTCTGGATTTGATGTGTGTTGTACTTCCTTTCCCTCCTCATCAACCCCAATGATAAATACCACATCTTCTTGAGCGCCATCATCAGTAAATGGCCAGATGCCTGCTTTTTCCATTGGAGGCGGGGCAAGGATGACTTTTGCAAGAAGTCTTGAGAACGTCTGGAAATTATCCTGGAAATCACATTCAACGACATTTCTCCTCCAGCGGCTCAAGGCACCTACCTCGATTCGCTCGAACTCATCCGGTGGTAGGTTACCCAAAGAGATCAGGGAGTACCGAACCGAATCGACGAAGATCGCTATATACATGCCATTTCCAGCTTGAAACTGGCGCAGGTATTTGAGCTGAACCTGTACCTCCTTCGGCTTCACCCGTACCACTTGAATCTCTCTCCCCGATGAGTCAAATGACAGTAGAAACCCTCGTGACTTGTCCTCCGCCAGGTCGTGGAAAAGCCGAAATTCCTCGTCCACTTCTACGTACTTTGGAAATGCGCCGTGGAACGACCGGTATAAAATCAGTGGCCTCACACCATCACTTCGTCCAAATCGGTGATAAGTAGTTACCTCTTTGCCTTCAGCTTGGCCTCGACTGAAGCCTGGTTTCCCATCGCCTATCCGGAGGTCCCATCCATCATGCTCAAGTGCCCTAGAAACAGCATTGCCATCGAGCAATGCACACCACATACTAAACTGATGCGGGTAGTTATCCCCGATAGAGTACAACGTCTGCCACTGTTCCTTTCCGATCTTCGGCAGCAGATCGTCAATCACATCGCGCTGTAACAGGAACTCAAGAGTGCCTGGTTTGGGAGTCATGAGACGAGGCCATTCTAGTCATAAACTTCTCTGCATAAGATGAACGGAAACTGCTGTATTACTGGAACTTCAAACCGACCACTGAGGTGCCTCCAAAGAGACCTGATATCAAACTACAAGTTGCCTAGAGGACTTACTGAGTTCAGATCTAACTTGTTTGGCCATAGGCGAGCTGTCTGGTCGTCCGAAAGTTTCCAGAAATTAATTAGAGGCTGGGTGTCTCGAAAGATGCTCAAAAGTGTAGGTGTCATAAGAATCTCCTTGTAGACGTGTCGTGAAAGCGCTTCTGCCTGCCTGGTCCGATGGTTGGCGGCCTTTAAACGCCCCTCGGTATTCGCCTTTGGAAATAGGTCGTCCCAATCTGTAAGGTGTTCAACCCTTCCCCTTAACTCGTACATCGAATCAAGCACCTGCTCTAATCTTGGGTCAGGCAGAGTAAAAGTGCGGCACCTGTCTTTGAACTGTTTCTTCCCTTTCCCCTTCTCAGTAATTAGCAGGGCGTCAATAGACCGCACGAACTGATGCAAGCGATCATAATCGTTCGCCTCTGCCATAGCTTGGTGGAAAGCTTTCACACCTCGTCTTAATTGGATGAACTCTCCAGGTGTTGAATAGATTGTTTCCATTGATTCGAATATCCTTCGTGTCTGGACGACTGCCTCGTCGTTGACCACGTAAGGCGAGTTGCCTGAGCCGACATAGAACGTCGGCATTCTCGCGACTTGGCGGACCGCTATATGACCGTCTTGATTGGCGCCGGTTAATTGGCGCCGGTTAATATGTTCATGTTCCCGTAACTTGGAACTCCAAGCACAAGAAGCGAATATAACAATTTTAGAACTGTCTCTTGCAGTTTCTGATTTTCAGCATCGAGAATCCCAGGGTTTACGCTTGGCGCAGCCGTAAACAATACGAGATCAGCTTTCAATATTTCATCAGATCGAAGTGTCCCTAGCCACTCTTGCCACATGGAGTCGACTTTGAACGGCAGTTGAGGGAGTAAGAAAAGGTCTTCCACAACCTTTGCTTGGCTTTCAAACGCTGAGGTCGAGCGGGAGAAGGTGATTGCAGCAAACTTGGAGTTATTTCCTATTTCCATTTGAACGATGAACTACCCACAGCCAGAAATATTTGATTTTGAATCGGGCGATAGGATACGTCAAAGCCCAATAAAAAGCGATGAATGCGCTTACGAACTGAGGTGAGTTTGTGCTCCGGGTTAAAGGTAACGCCTACCGGACTTCAGTTGCAGCACTGTCGCCGCCGTTAACAACCGCCTCAATCCGCAGGCTCTCACGTTCCACGAGGGTTAGGCGTTTAAGCCCCTTTGGCGGACAGATGGGCATGCTACGTATGTGCCACCCTGGGTATTGCCTGTGGATTCGTATTCGCTGGACCCACTACAATGTCTCTTCTTTGCCACCTCACATTCGCCCTTTATAAAATAGTTTTACAAACTGCCTAAGGAGAGTCTTAATAGTTCGTGATTTGAGGGAGGCGGCTATTGCACGATTCATGACGAAGAAGAAAGGAAAAGCACTGGTTCCTAGGAAGCTAGAAGCCCTTGCTCATTACATTTGTTATAAGTGCCAAGATCCTACGATTCTCGGGTCTACGAAGCTGAACAAAATCCTCTGGTACTCGGATGTGATTTCCCTCAAGCTTCGGGGGGAAACGATCACCGGTGAGACCTACGTGAAGCGTCAGTATGGTCCTGTTCCACGACATATCCTGGATGTCATCAAGCGGCTTGAGAAGCGAGGGGATATCGTTGTCAGGCCATCCGACTACCATGGCTATTCAAAACGTGACTTCATCGCTATGACGAAACCTGATTTTTCCATATTCTCACCGGAGGAAATCAGTATCGTCGACGATGTGCTGAGAGAGGTCTGTTATAACCACACGGCTACATCGATCAGCCTGTCGACACATGACGATATCTGGAAGTTGGCGGATATCGGAGAGGAGATTCCCTTGGAGACGGCCTTCGCCTCGGAGTTCGGGGAAATCTCCGAGGACGACGTGAGATGGGCTAAGCGGAAATTGAGCAAGATCGCCTGAGGCATGGCTATCCTCAGGACCGTTCGCGTCGCGCCGGCGACTCAAGAGTATCTCAGCGCCCACGGAACCAGAGACCCCTTATTGAAGAAAGTTGTTTCGGGCCTCGTCTGGCGACTGGAACGCGAACCTGAACCTATCGGCTACCTATCCCCGGGTATAACCCACCGACCTATCTTTTGAAGCTTCCGTATCGTCTTCCGGTACCCCGTATTCTAAGAATTGCCTATGAGGATCGTGGCGACGAATTCGTGATCGTCTTAGCCGAAGTGGAGAAACTCAGCGAAGTGGATGAATAGAAACCTTATTGTACGAAATCTGACAGGCAGCCACTTCTAATAGGCGAATGCTCAAACGGAGCTGATCCGTACCCGCGCTTTAGATCGTATTGAGCTGCCTGCCAGGCCATTGCCAAATAGCTCAATTTGCGGTCGCCATGTACCCGCCCCTTGGGAAATGCATCTCGTGATGGTATCCTGACTCCTTTAGTACTTGTTCGCCAGCGCGTCTGTTGTCCCGAAAACAACCTGAACACCTGCTAGGAGCAGGAGATCTATGGCCGGCTCCACACGCATGTCGCAGTTTGCGAAGCAGGACCTCTGGACCAGGGATCTGACGACCATGTCATGGCTCCAACGGTTGGGCACTCAGGCGCTTCGGCTCGCGACTGCCGTCGGCATGGAGTTCCGCCATCGCCTGCTCGATGCGCGGGCCGCCGGTCTGGTCTACACGACGTTGCTCTCGTTGGTCCCGTTTCTCGCGGTGATGTTCTCCGTGCTGAAGGCCTTCGATGTCCACCATGTGATCGAACCGTTCTTGGCACAGGCCCTAGAACCGTTAGGTCCACGGAGCAAGGAGATCACGTCCACCATCGTTGGATTCGTGGATAATATCAAAATGGGCGTCCTGGGGGTGTTCGGGATTGCCGGCCTGTTCTATACGACCTATTCGCTGATCGACAAGATCGAGCAGGCTTTGAATGCAATATGGCAGGTAAAGCAGGGACGCACCTGGGACCGGAAGTTCACCGACTATTTGAGCGCGGTCCTCGTGGGACCGGTGCTCGTGGTGAGCGCGTTCGGCCTGCTGGCTTCACTCCAAAGCCATACGTTGGTCCAACACCTTGTGCAAATGGAGCCCTTTGGGACGCTGCTGGTGTGGAGCGGCGAAGTGATTCCCTTTGTGATGCTCTGTGCCGTGTTCACCTTCTTCTACAAGATGATCCCGAATACCACTGTCCATATACGCTCCGCGGCCGTTGGAGGCGTCTCGGCAGCCATCCTCTGGGTCATCGCCGGTGAGGCCTTTGCCAAATTCGTCGCGGCCTCCGCCAATTACAGCGCGATCTATTCGAGTTTCGCCGTGCTCATGTTGTTTCTGCTGTGGCTCTATACCGGATGGATGATCGTGCTGATTGGGGCGCAGTTCTCCTTTTTCCACCAATATCCGACGGCCTATTTATCCCGCCTGCTGTGGGAACAGGGCACGTATGTGTTTCGTGAACAACTGGCCCTGAAAGTCTTGCGAGTTCTGGGGCATCACTACCTCAAAGGGGATCGTCCGTTGAAGCTGCCGGAGCTGTCGAGCGAACTGAATATGCCCCTGTCTCTGGTGGAGGAAGAAGTCGAACGTCTCGTCGCAAACGGGTTTGTGGGCCGCCTTCAGGAACCGGAAGGGGTGAGTCTCATTAAGTCGCCGGACCTCATTTTCGTGAAAGATGTCCTGGATTCGGTTCGCAACGGAACCCCACCGTGGATATTGCCCCACCTCGAGACCAGTGATCCAGTGTCCGCCCTCTTGCGTCGTCGGGATAAAGCGGTGGAACGAGCCTTGGTCGGGGAGACCGTGCAATCGCTCCTCCAAGATCAACCGTCATCCCGATCCACTGAGTCTTGATTGTGTAGGGGGTAGGCATCTAACCGTTACGGCTGCGCATCTACTTGTGGTTTGGCCCGGTCCTGGCCGAATGATCGCACGTAGAGCAACACCTGCCAGGCTTCTTCTTCGGTCAGAATGAGCGGAATAAAGGGTGCCATCGCTGTGCCTTTGCTGCCGTTCTTTAAAATCCACAGAAGTTCGCCGTCCGTTCTGGCCGCTTGCCAGTCCTTATCGGTGAAATCGCGCGGCAAGGGACCTTTAAGCGTGCCCGGCTCAATGTCGCCTCCCAATCCCTTGCCGTCTCTCCCGTGGCAGGTCACACAGAATGCTTTCCCCTGAAAGAGCTTCTTTCCCTTTTCAATCGTGTCCTCAGTGGCAGGAAGCGGATTCTTCCACGTTCTCGCTTCCGAAAGTTGATCAATAGGGACTCGTGGTTTGAGAACGGCTTCATCGGTTCCCAAGGCAGAGACAGTCGATGAGGCGAATACCACTGCCGTCAATACTGTCCGGATCATAGACTGACGCACTACGCTTCCTCTCATGTCGCCTTCTCGTGGTCACATAACACTACGCTGGTTTCCTCAGCTTAAGGGAGCGGACCTGGTGAGTCCCAAGCGATCAGCTTACTTGTCAGAATACCCTGGGAATTTATGTCCGAGTGATTGCGGGAAACTCACCGAACCATCTGGAAATTCCTGTCCATGCTGCCACAGATGGTAGATCACACCGTCCGTCCCTGCTGCGGCTTCCGCCACCTTGGCGGCCTGGTCAGGCGCCATATCCAGGACTTGGACTCGGCCTGTCGCGATCTCTACCTTATGATCATGGAAGTGCCGGTGCCACTGAATGGCGGGAAGCTTGCGAGTCAGATCTTTGGCGACAAAATACTCGACTCCGACCAAAGGGGCCTTGGGATCGGTGGATTCAAAGAGCAGACATTGAAGAATCTTGTCGGAGATCCCCTTGCAGTAATGATGGAAGGGGCCGCCCGGTGTGCCGTCCGCCATCATATGCGGTGCCTGGACATGAATGTCGTATCCGACGGCCGGACTCGTCGGGTCGCCCGCCATCGCCTGGATGGCCACTCCACCACACCCGACCGCAGCGATTGCAACAACGGCTAACAGACCTTTTCTCATCACAAAAACCTCCTCGCCTGAGGAGCCCTCGCCTAGCCCATCTAGGTAGAGAACACCTCCACATTCGATGGACGATTAGAGGTCGCGTCGTCCCAAAAGGATTCGACTATTTCTAGAACAAAGGGCTGCGAGCCTGCGTAGAGTAGGAACTATGAAGGGAGCCTGGAAGAGGAAGGAGAATCGGGCCTGGTTGGAGTAATAAGTTGTTGAGCTTGCGGATCAATCTTGCCCTGGGCATCCATCATCTCAAACATCAGACAACACTTCAGTCGGCCGCACACGCCCAGCATGCGAGGGTCGTCGATCGGCAGGTCGAGTTTTTTCGCTTGTTTGGCCGAGATAGGCTTCACATCGATCAGGAAACTCGCGCAACACAATACCAGCCCGCAGGTATCGATGCCGCCAAGCCTCCTGGCCTCTTCGCGTACCCCGACTTGGCGCATTTCAATTCGACCGCCGAAGCGACGTGCCAGGTCTCTGACGAGTTCTCGGAAATCGATCCGGTCCTCGGCCGTGTAGACAAAGGTGAGCTGCCGGCGATCCATGGCCCCATAGGCTTCGACCAGCTTCAGATGGATGCCAAGTTCCATCGCTTTCGTTCGGCAATAAGCGGCAGCCTCTTGGGAAAGCCGCTCAAGCCTGCCGATCAATGCCGTTTCTTCTTCATTAGGCTTGCGTAAAATGGATTTCATCGCCCGCATGGGCGGAATAAAGGGCGTTACGTAGGGTTCCGTGTAGACGATCCCATACGTGACTTCACCTTCCACCTCGATCAAGACCGGGTCACCGTTGCGCAATGGCACTCCGGTTGAGTCCAGCTTCTTGACCTCTCCACGGTTCCGGACCTTGACTCCTACCAGGCGGACCCATTGGGGATAGGCATGGGCAAATTCTTCAGCAAGGGTAGATTCCACAGGGCGATCATACACAAATTTCGCCCACGGGGGAACTGGTAAGAGCGGTCCAGCGGTCGAGTGGGACCTCAGTTTTTCAGGACGGAAAACCTGTAAGCAATGGATAAACAAGAATAAAATGATCAATACTCAGCCTGCCTTGTTGTGGTAGGCTAAGGCAGCGGTAGGAGGAAGATGGGGTGAACGATGGGGACAATGGTCAGAGAACGAAAGAAGATGTTGCGCATTCCCAATCAAGTTGTCCTTCCGTTCGGCTACCGGATTTCGGTTCGACAGTTATCCGATGCGGAAATGGATAAGCGTGACCCAAATGCCGATGGAATTTGGGATGATGATACGAAGACCATCTATGTACGGAAGCGCCTTCCTGTAACCCGTCGCCGATATATTCTTGCACATGAGCTTGGCCACGCCTGGCTGGACTGGCAACATCGGTATATGGACGATGGAAAAGCCAGTACCTAGTCAGTGCATGACTAGGGCTTACGCTAGCAGGATGTTGGAAAAGTCCTCCAGCCTCGTTTTCGCAAGACACAAGCCGCCTCACCATCTCGGCGGCGTTCAATGGGCTGCTAAGTGGAGGATGTGCTTCCACTCCTGGGGAGTGACCGGCTGAACTGATAGGCGCGATCCCTTCTTCAAGAGGACCATGCCTTTCAGTGCGGTTTCTTTGCGCAATTCATCCAGCGTGACGGGGCGGGAAAATTTTCTGACATACTTGATGTCGACCATGTCCCATCTGGGTTGGGAAGGTTTGCTCTCGGGATCGTAGTGTTTGTCCTTCTTGTCGAATTGCGTCGGATCAGGATAGGCAGTTTTGACGACCTCCGCGATGCCGACGACCGCCGGTGGATCAGCGTTGCTGTGGTAGAAGAGGACTTGATCGCCAAGTGCCATGCTGCGCATGAAATTACGAGCTTGGTAGTTGCGTACTCCGTCCCAACAGGTTGTCCGGCTGGGAGAACCTATCAAGTCGTCAATCGAGAATGTGGAAGGCTCCGACTTCATCAACCAATACCCTTTTGGTCTCATTCCTTCCTCTTCTTTCTGAAGTCACGTTCTCGTATCACGGAGGTGAGAGGCGGTAGACTCCACCACCTTTATGATCAAGCACGTAGAGCTCGCCTTCGGCATCTTCGCCAAACGACGAAATCAGCAATGTGCTCTTGAGTATCGGATGCGGCTCGTTGGCCGTCTCGCCCTTATGAAGCGCGAAAATCTCTCCGCTGCAGAAATCTCCATACACGTATGCTCCGATGAGACCTTGAACGAGTCGTCCGCGATAGACATAGCCACCGATGATCGAACAGCGGCCTTGAGCATGGAAATATTCTGAAACCGGCAGGCTGAAGGGGGTGGTCTGGCAATCGGTGGATGGAAGAAAACAATGTGTGCCTTCCATCACACGCCAGCCGTAATTGCCACCGCGGGTCACCAGATCGATTTCTTCCCATTTGTATTGACCGACATCGGCCACCCAGAGGTTCCCGGTTTTGACGTCGAATGCAAAGCGCCAGGGGTTCCGTAACCCAACGGCATAGATTTCCGGACGGCCACCTCCCTTGGCGAACGGGTTGTTCATCGGGATGCCATAGGGATCACCTCGATCCACATCGATCCGCAGGATCTTGCCGAGCAAGTCCTCAGGATTTTGTGCACGGTTGTCGGGATCGCCCTTTGATCCGCCATCGCCGAGGCCGATGTACAAGTAGCCGTCTGGTCCGAAGGCGACCATTCCGCCATTGTGATTGGGATAGGGTTGCGGAACGATCAGCAAAATCCGTTCTTTCTGAGAGGCCGACGTGACAGTTGGTCCGCGACGGTACTCAGCCACGACTGTCGCGCCATCCGGTTTCCTTGTGTAATTGACGAAGAAGCGTCCGTTTTGGCGATAGTCCGGATGAAACGCGAGGCCCAGCAAACCACGCTCTCCACCAAAAAGGACCTGTTTTGTGATGTCAAGGAACGGAGCAGGAAGGAGCGCTGGCCCTTCGAGCACACGGATACGACCGGGTTGCTCAACGACAAAAAGATGCGGAGACCCATCACCGGCATGTGTGAGGAAGACAGGATTCTCAAGACCTTCGGTCACCACTGGAGTTACTGTGACGATACCTCGTCTTTCTGCACTCGTTGTCGATTCAGCCCACCCTGTACCGACCTGCAAGTTGAAGGCTTGGATCAGGATGAACCCCAAGGAAGGTAATAACAAGGGTAACATGTATCAACGTCCTTCTTGGGAACGTGACTCAATGAACTCGATCAGAGCCTGATAGGTCAGCTCCCTTGTTTGAGCTTTGGTCATGCTCCGACCATCAAGGTTTCCTTCGAGCCAGATGCGGGTAGAGATCGGTTCGACTGCTTCATCACAGAGAGTCCACATGTCATGGAGAAAATGTTCCGGTATACCGACTTGGATACCTTCCGATTCGATACGATCATCCAATAGAGCGAGGAGATCGGAAAAGGCCTGATCGGGGCGATAAGGCAGGGGGGTGAAGCCGAACTGTTCTTGGGAACGCTGCTCTTGCGTTGCTTGATCAACCAGGTCTCGCATGTATTCTTTGAGCAGACCAATAACATGGCCAGAAAACATGATTGGCCGTCCCATGCGCTATTATCGAGCTTTCCGGTTGAAGGAGCAAGATCAGCCCAGCCAAGATCAGCCCAGCATGGAGAGCGAAACTGCATGTGGCTATTGGTATGGCGTCGTATGGCGGAGAAAATGAGAGGCGGTGATTGGGCGGGGGTACACCTCGCTGACTCGGTATGAGCGACGACCTCTCGCTGGCTATCTCATGTTCGGCAGGGTCGGTGTACCCGCGCACATGAAATCTACGCCTTTTCATAAGACGTGCAAGGCCCAAAGATGGCCTTATGTGGGAGTCCATTTGGGGTAAGGAAACGAACCGGTAGGATCTGCCATGATCCGGTGCCTCATAGAGATCTGAAGGTTAACCATAGCGATGTAGATATCAATGGGGACCATCAAACGCAGATACGTCTCTGTCGGAATGTCAGCGGCCATGGATCCATGGCCCTTGATTCAACGTGCACCGGCATATTAGTTTCTATCCGTTATCAAGGAACACCAAACAAGCCCGAAGATGATTCCCCACACAACCGAGCGCTTCGAAATTGCGCTCAACACGTCCGCTGGTCAAATTACCACTGCCGTGGAAGTGCCGACCGGATTTGTGCCTGTCTCTGCTATTGTTCCCCTGATGCGGCGTTTGGGTGAAGAGGCCCAGGCACTCGAAGTTGCGCGTTCTGCTGATGCGGGCAAAATAGTCTCGTGCCATAAGGGGTGTGCGGCATGCTGCCGAATGTTGGTGCCTCTCTCGGCTCCGGAAGCATTTGCGTTACGTGAATGGATCCGCTCGTGTCCAACCGATCAACAGGACCGTATCTCGGCTCGGTTCGCAACCACAAAATCCCAGCTGCAGTCGCACGGGATCTGGCAGCGTCTCTCAGAGATGTGCGAGGCTTCTACGCAGCTCAATGATGATGCACTGGAAGAACTGAATCGCGAGTACTATGCTCTGCGGATGCCTTGCCCGTTCTTGGAAGAAGAGGTGTGTACGATCTATGACGAGCGTCCCGCGGCTTGTCGCGAGCTGCTGGTGACGTCGCCTCCGGAGCGTTGTGACGATCTGATCAACAGTCCTGTTGAGCCCATTTCAGCGCCTGTCCGGGTCAGCACGGTGTTGGGGTTACTGTGGCAACAACTGGCGACATCTCCAACGGGTTTGATTCCACTTCCGCTGATCTTTGATTGGACGGAACGCCATCAGGTCGACAATCAGCTGACATGGAAAGGGACAGAGTTACTCGATCAGGCGTTGGACAAGGTGTGGCGCTTTGTATGCCAGTCATTTTCGGGAACCCGCAGTGACACTGCTTCCTGACTCATAGAACGGCGGTATCTTCAATGACGAAGAGGAGAGATTGCATGCAACAGCCTGTAGTGGTGTGTTTGGATCTAGAAGGAGTGCTCGTGCCGGAGATCTGGATCAATGTGGCAGTGAAGACGGGCATCGATGAATTGAAGATCACGACCCGCGAGATGCCGGACTACGATAAGCTCATGAGGCAGCGGTTAGACATACTCGATCGGCACGCGTTGAAGATCGGAGACATTCAAGATGTGATTGCCAAGATGGGTCCGTTAGAAGGGGCGATGGATTTCCTCGCGTGGCTGCGGGAGCGCTGCCAGGTCATTATTTTGTCCGACACGTTCTATCAGTTCGCCCAACCTCTCATGCGACAGCTGGGCTTTCCGACGTTGTTCTGCAATCAGCTGGAAATCAACGAGAACGGCCGCATCGTGAACTACCACATGAGAATGCAGGACCCTAAGAAGCATGCAGTAGCCGCGCTCAAGTCACTGAACTTCTTTACGATGGCTGCCGGCGATTCGTACAACGACACCGCGATGCTGAGCGAAGCCCATGCCGGATTTTTCTTTCGGCCCCCCGAGCATTTACCGAAAGAATTTCCTCGATTTTCTGTGACGCAGAACTATGGGGAACTTCAGGAACGGTTTGCCAAGGCAGGTAGTTTCACATGAGTGGATGTATTTGAGGGGACAACGGGCTTTGGATTGGTCTAGACTGCTGTGTGAGGCGCAGCCTAGAAGTTTATCCAGAGCTGGGCATAGGCCCAATCCTGTCCAACTGCACGACGGCCCAAGTTGTGGGAAATATACGGACCAGGCCATAGGTGACCATAGCCGGCTTGAAAGGCGACCATCCCGCTCATGAAGAAATGAGTCCAGACGACATCGACTTCGTCGCCGACATGGGTCACGGTATTGTCCGGCCGTGAGAAGACATAGACGCCCTGGCTTGCGCGATACCAATTATCTCGGGCATTGGCCAGGTGGAGATTCGTATACCAGATTTCAATGTGATCAGTGGATGTGGGTCTGGCTTGGAAGTTGCCGGAAAAGCTCATCATGTTTTTCCACGCCATGACATCCATGTATCCCATGTGGATGTGATTAGTCGGAAAGAAGTTTTCAAACGTATTTGCGGTTTTACAATCACCATAGGCAGCATTTAGCGTGCAATTGGCACGGCCGTCTCCCGAGGCATAGTCAAAATTGAACGCGATCCGAGGTTTTCCTGGCCAGTTGAAGGCGGTATACCCGATCCAGTTTCTGGTTGCCCAGGCATTGATATGGAGACATTTTCCTTCCCCTCCGGGATCGCCGCACAGGCTGCTTGCACTCGGAGCGGTGTCACCCATCTGCCCGAATTGATAGACCACTTCGCTGGAGGCATCGAAATAGCCCTTCTTCATGGCCACTCGTCCCCCAATGGTATGGCGGGTTTGATTGCCGTGCTTCGGCGTGCCGAGACCCTGAGAAGAAATATCTCCTCCACCCAGATTGTTCTTATAGTAAACATAGAAAGGTTCGATGAGAAACCCGGGGACCGTCTTGATCTGATTGTATAAGATGAAGAAATCAGCATCACCGGCTGCATTTTTTGCCGGACTTGTCGGGCTGGCTATTCCGTTGGTGATGTTCGGGTTTCCGCTCCCGAGAGGTGCCCCTTGCAGGAGGTCGGTTTCTGCCGTCCGAAACCAGCCGGCATGGGTATCCATGATGCTGTGGCTGTACTGCACCATGACGCCGTCAAAGGAGAAGCCTGTATTGGCCCAATCGAAGTGACCGAACAGACTCTGATCACCGAACACGACATATTGCCGGCCGGCCTTTAAGCCCAACCCCTGTACGCCGGCAAAGTTGCGGATCAACATGTAGCCGGCCCGTATACCGAGTGAACAGACGGGTCCTCCTCCCTGGCTTGGCGTAGAACCACAAGTATGAATTATGGGGTCGCCGTTATTTCCCGCCCCTCCGGCGCCGACCGGCGTACCGTTTCCACCCCAGGTCCGAGAATCGATGAATTCGAGGTAAAAATTGACATCGGGTGACAGATCGTAGCCGATGCCCAATCGGGTCATCTGTTGGACGAATTGATCATTGGCTTTTCCGGCAAGGTTGTTCACCGTGGCGCCGGCATTGACAACGTTGCAGTTTCCAGCAGCCCCGATGCCACCACCGAAACAGACGTTGTTGCGGTATTCAGGCCGTACCCGAAGATCGGCGCGCATCCAAAGATTTTTGAGGTCGAAGTTTCTGCCGATTTTGGGGTCGAACGGTTCGTAGGCTTCTTTTTGCGGGATACCTCGTCCAATGACGATCGGGTTGGTAATCTTTTCCCCTTCAGGCAATTGAAAGGCGCTTTGTGCCGGGCCGCAAACGGTCAATGGTCCGATGGCCGCCGTCAGGGTCATGAGGAAGATTGTCCTCCAGCGTCTCCGAACCGTCGGTCTAGGAATCGTTCTTACAGTATCCATACCCGGAACAAGAAACGAATCGACTCGCGCCGGTCAGTCAGCACGAGGAAAGAATGGATAACGAGATGCCGGTCTAGAATAGAATCGTCAATGAGAGGGTTCGATGAGAGGAGGAAAATCTCTGTTGCCCGTATCCTCTTCCTGAAACCACCGCACTGATCATCTCGAGTTACACGTGATCCGACTTGCTAAGAGACGCTGAGGCCTCCTCCGGTTGTTTACCAGCAGCAGTGATTTCTTCTTCGGCTTCTTTCATGGAAGCTTGAAAATCCTGTTCGACCATTTTGACTTCTTGCTGAATCATGTTGAGTTCCGGCTCCACTGACTTACGAAGATCGTCAGCCGTATCTTTAAAGCCTTTAATGGCCTTTCCGACTTGACGACCGACTTCTGGAAGTTGTTTCGGACCAAACAGAAGAAAAGCGATCACCAGAATAATTAAGATCTCGCTGGCTCCCAATCCAAACATGATTCAGGGTAGTTATGGTAATGCCGTTAATTTGCCGCTGTCCAGTCGTCACAACACACTCAGGCCTTTTACCCTTGTTTCACCTGGCCCGGTTGCGGTGCGTGTTGGGTGGGCGATGGTGTGGCTTGTGATTGGTCGTTGGCCTGATTCGCCGAGGCGGCCTGCGGCTGGGCCTGCTGAGGCTGTTCGGCCGGCGGTGTCACGTCAATGGCATCGGCCTCGTGCACCGACTTCTTGAAGCCTTTGATGGCTTTTCCGAGGCCTTCTCCCAATTGGGGCAGTTTGCCGGCGCCGAATATGATCAAGACAATGATCAGAATCAGCAATAATTCCATCCACCCAAACGAACCGAACATCTTAACCTCAAATGAATGCGATAAGTATGGATTGCGACTGACGGAGGCATTGTTCTCCATCGGTCGAGTTGGTGCGAAGGCTATAGGAAGATCACAGGACAAGTCAAGAAGAAGGAGGTGGCCCACGGCGTCAGAAGGGTTGAATAATTCCGCCTCCGAGAACATGGTCGCCTTCGTAGAAGACGGCGGATTGGCCAGGGCTTAATGCCCGTTGAGCGTCTCGGAACTGAACGCGGATGCTTGAGGAGGTCAATGGCGACAGAATGGCAAGTGTCGGAGGTGTTGCGTAGCGGACTTTGACCTGAACCTCGGTCGGACCCTCCAAGAGGTGAGACGCAAAGACATTGAGGTCGCTCACCGTACACTCTTGTCTGTGCAAAGATTGCTCGGGGCCGAGGATGACGGTATTGGTTGCCGGACGCACTTGTTGAACATAGAGCCGGCGTCCAGTGGCCACGCCAAGACCTCGTCGTTGGCCTGGCGTGTAGAACGCAATGCCGTCGTGTTGGCCCAGGGGCTTCCCTGTTTCATCGATAAAGAGGCCGGGTTTCTTAGCTTCCGGAGCTGCCTTCTCGATGAAGGTACGGTAGTCTCCTTGAGTGACAAAGCAGATCTCCTGACTTTCCTTCAGCTCATCGGCCGGGAGACCTAAGGCCTCGGCTTCTCTCCATACATTGGATTTGACCAGGTTGCCCAGAGGGAAGAGGAGTCTGGGTAACCAATGAGGGTTGAGGCGATAGAGAAAGTAGGTTTGATCTTTGCGCTCGTCTGTGGCTCTCGCAAGGACGGAAGTGCCCAGATTGGTCTGGAGACGTGCGTAGTGTCCTGTCGCTACGTAAGTGAATCCTCGCGAGGCGGCGAGGTCAATGAGGGTCCGAATCTTCACTCTTTCGTTACAGCGGACACAGGGATTGGGTGTCGTGCCGGTGGTATAGCTCTGGAGAAAATCGTCAATGACTCCTTTCCGAAAGGTATCACGAGTATCGATCACTTCGTGAGAGATGTTGAGAAGTTTGGCGACGTGCTTGGCGATCCCTACCTTACAACATCCCCGTTCTTGCCACTTTTTGGAGGCTGATACGGTTTTATCCTCGTGTTCCCATACCTGGAGGGTAATGCCGTGGACCTTGTAGCCCTGGCGAACGAGCAATGCGGCGGCGACAGAGCTATCAACTCCGCCGCTCATACCGAGAAGGACGGTTGGGCGAGTCATAGGAGCAGCATTGTACCGGGAAAAGTCGATGAAGGGCTAGAGGTCTGCCGCCCGAGCTTTGCCGCGATGGGATGCCAAGTCGTGAACATTCTTAGGTGGCGATGAGGTTTCCTCAACCCATTTATGGGCTCCCATGTCACACATGCCGTGGAAGTGCGCGCCATCCTCAATAGAGATCCCCGGAGTGCGGATATCGCCGATGAGGATTCCGGGCTTAAGAATTTGAATTTTTGCAGTGGCCGTGACCGTGCCGTTGACCTTGCCGCTGGTCATCAGGGTGCCGGCTGAAAGAATTCCTTTAATGACCGCTTGCTCTCCAATAATGAGAGTCCCGGTGGTGTGGACTTCGCCTTCAACGCGGCCGTCGATGCGGATGGTCCCATCAAAGTTGAGAATACCCTTAAAATCGACTCCTTTTCCAAGAAACGTAAAATTATCGCTGTTGCTCGGGTCTTGAGCACGTTTGTCACCTAGAGCCCACATCTGCTTTCCTTGCTCCTTGTGAAAAGAAACCGACGAGGCACTGTCCTCAAATGGTATCGAACAGCAGGGGGAGGTTGGTTCGATGAGAAGACGCCTCCCTCCTTTGTTGTCTAGTGTATCACATGACTAAGCGGAGACCTTCCTGATGGGTGGCTCACTCGGACTTCCAACGGAATGCAGAGGTATTGTGTCACGTTGGGAGTTGGGGGTAGCTTGTTCCATTTCCAAGGTGCCGTTAAAGAGGACGCCTTCTTCCATGGAGAGCATCGGTGTGATGACTCCGCCATTGATAGTCGCAGGAGCCCGCAGCTTCATTTTGTCTCGGACACGAATATCACCTGTGATCTTCCCTTTACAAACGACGGTGCCGGCCGTAACTTTGGCTGTAATAACAGCTTCTTCGCCGACCAAGAGGATGCCATCTGTGTGGATTTCTCCCTCGAGAGTGCCATCGATTCGGACAGTCCCGTTGTAGGTGATGATACCCTTGAATACGACACCCTTGCCGACAAAGGCGCTGACATCTTGCCCGGGGTCATGCCGCATGGATTCCAGGCTGGAGCCATTACCCTCAAGGTCAATCTCGTCGGAACGCCTACCGTCTTGTTTGTCCTTCCACATACGCTCGCCTCCTCTCACGATATGCAATAGCGGGGCTCGATTAAAGAGCGGAGTCCTTATCGTTAGGGAACTATCGGTCTGTTCCGTTGAGATATTTAGCGTCCAGACACTTAAAAAGCAATAAGATCCGCTTTTTGGACGAGCATGGAGGACCGTGGTCATGAAGAGGGCTAACTCAAAAGCGTCTCCACAACTCCGTCAAGTTCATCAGAGGAAAAATAGTGAATGACGACCTTTCCTCCTTGCTTGTGTGGGTGGATCGTCACCTTCGTGCCAAGACGTTTCTGTAACCGGGTTTCGAGATCAGCCCATGGTGAACTGCGTGGACTCTTGGGCTGACGCTTCTTTCCTGCGAGGGAGAGTTCCACGAGCTTTTCAGTCTCTCTGACTGAAAGAGTTCCAGCAGCCACCATGTTGCCGATCCTGAGTTGCTCCCCCGTGGATTGAAGGCCGAGAAGAGCTTTCGCATGACCCGTTGTCAGGGTCCCCTCTTCAACGAGTTCCTGTACCTGTGGGTGAAGATGGACGAGTCGAACGAAGTTTGCGACGGAGGAACGATCGCGACCGACTTTTACGGCTATGGCCTCTTGTGTAAGGCCGAATTCGTTCATCATACGCGAATACGCCCGTGCAATCTCCATCGGATTCAGGTCTTCTCGTTGGAGATTCTCAACCAATGCCAGTAAGAGAGCCTCTTGATCACTGCAATTGCGAATGACGACGGGGATGGTATCCAGGCCGGCTTCCTTCGATGCGCGCCATCGGCGTTCTCCGGCGATCAATTCGTAGATGCCATCACCTTTTCGGCGTACCATAATCGGCTGAAGAACGCCGTTCTCTTTGATGGAAGCCGTCAGTTCAGCAAGTTCTTCTGGCGGAAAGGTGTGCCGCGGTTGATAGCGATTGGGTACAATATTCTCGATCCGTATCCGCTGGACATCGGCCGGCTCCGTAGGGTGGCTGACTTTGGAGGATGGGAGAAGGGCACCAAGTCCTTTACCGAGGGCTTTTTTCTCCATGGCCAATAAACTCCTTAGCTAAATGTACGTATGACTGCGAACCAGCGGATGCCACGTTGTACAAGATTCCCGGTCGGCCATAACTCGGAGCTTCTGCAAGCGAGACATTGCGCGGGATGACGGCTTGATACACCTTATCGATGAAGTGAGACCGTATTTGTTCTGCTACCTGTCTGGATAAGCTATTGCGCGAGTCAAACATCGTCAAGACAATTCCCTCCAGATCTAGGCTGGAGTTAAACGATTGACGGACCAGATCGATGCTTCCGATAAGCCTGGTGAGACCTTCCATCGCGTAATATTCGCATTGGACCGGGATCAGAACCGAATCTGCGGCAGTAAGGGCGTTGATAGTGAGAATTCCGAGAGCGGGCGGGCAATCCAGAAAAACAAAGTCGTATTTCTCTCTGACCTCCCCAATGATCGTCCTGAGATGGCCTTCGCGCCCTTCAACGTTGGCAAGTTCAACTTCAGCCCCGGCAAGATCAGCGTTGGCTGGCACCAGAGAGAGTCCTGGAACCGATGTCTCAATTAAAGATTCTTGGATCGTGCTGGATTCAACAAGGCAGCTATACGTCGTAGTCTTCAGGGATTCGTGATCAATACCGAGACCGCTCGTCGCGTTTCCTTGTGGGTCCATATCGATGAGCAGTACGGATCTTCCCTCAAGAGCTATTGCCGAGGAGAGATTTATTGCCGTCGTCGTCTTGCCCACACCACCTTTTTGATTTGCAATCGCAATGACCTTTCCCATGCAGGAAGCTCCTAGCGACAGACTTGTTCCACGTGGAACATAAGGGATGATTTATGCTAAAGGAGTGACAATAGAAACAACTCTCTGCCCATACTCTTTCTGAAGTCTAAATTGATATTCGTTTATCAATCGCCAGTTAGAACCAAGATGTGATCTGTTGATCGGTTGTGATGAGTAAAGAATGGCTTTCCCTCCTTGTCGAAGAAGCCTGATACCTTTGCGCAAGATCAGGTCATGTTTCAACGCACGAGTAGTTATGTAGTCAAATGATCCCCATGATAGACGTTCGTTCAGGAACCTCTCTAGGGTTCCATCGAAAATATCGACATTTTTGAGCCGAAGGAGGCCAATAATGAAGTGAAGAAAGGAAGATCTCTTTCGAGCTGGCTCAACAAGAGTAATATTTAGGTCTGGTCTCGAAATTTTTAGAGGAATTCCAGGGAATCCAGCTCCTGTACCAACATCGAGCAGTTTGGCCCTAATCATAATGTCATCCGCTCGGAGCGCGGCAAGAGAGTCCACAAAGTGCTTGATGATAATCTCATCGTCGAGCTTAATACTTGTCAGGTTGAATGATTGATTCCAGAGTTGCAGCTGCTTAAGGTACACCATGAATTGTTGCACCTGTTCGGTGCTAAGTTGGACGCCAATTTCAGCTGAGCTTTCCTGCAGCAGTAAGGAAGGTGAGCTCACTTGTTCCACGTGGAACAATTACGCTGATGCCGGAGAGAGGTCAATAGGGAAAATAAGTTCTGGTTGAATATTATGAGACCAAATGTCGCGTAGGAATGAGTTGGCGTCTACTCTTTTCTATTGCAACCAAAAGCAAGGATATGGCGGCTGGAGTCACGCCTGATATTCTCGATGCCTGGCCTACTGTTTCCGGTCTTATTCTGTTGAACTTCTCTCGAACTTCCCTAGAAAAGCCTAAAACCGTGTTGTAATTGAACGTGGGAGGAATCAATTTTTGCTCAAGTTTCTTAAATTTTTCGACTTGCTGGATCTGCCGACGTACATAACCTTCGTACTTAATCTGAAGCTCGACTTCTTCGCTAATTTCACTCTCAGGAATGAAGGGCATTCCAAAAACTGTGAGGAGTTCTTGATAGTTCGATTCCTGCCGGCGAAGCAGTTGTGCCATGGTCATGGCAGACGAGGCGCTCTCGAGATATGTACCTTTGGTCTGCGCTCGGATCTCTTCGGTAAATAGTGGTTTTGTTGTATTCAGCTGCTCGATCTCTTTTTCGATCAGATGCTTCTTCCGCAAGAACTTCTCGTAAGTTTCCTCGGGGATCAGACCGACATTATATCCAACCGGCATGAGTCGAAGGTCCGCATTATTGTACCGGAGAAGCAAGCGGTACTCAGCTCTTGATGTGAACATTCGATATGGTTCGTAGGCATCTTTCGTAATGAGGTCATCAATGAGCACCCCGATATAGGCTTGGGATCGATCCAGGATGAGAGGAGGTTTTTCCCGCAACTTCAGGACGGCATTAATCCCGGCGATTAACCCCTGTGCTGCTGCTTCTTCATACCCAGAAGTGCCGTTGATCTGTCCGGCGTGATAGAGACCTCCGATCTGTTTGGTTTCAAGTGTTCGGTAGAGTTGACGAGGGGGAAAATAATCGTACTCAATCGCATAGCCTGGTTTGAGGATTTTAGCATCTTCTAAACCAGGGATTGTTTTTAACATAGCAACCTGAACATCGACCGGCAGGCTGGTTGAAATACCGTTTGGATAAAATTCGATCGAGTCCAGTCCTTCCGGCTCAATAAAAATCTGGTGACGTTCCTTCTCGGAAAAACGTACGACCTTGTCTTCGATAGAGGGACAGTACCGAGGCCCAGTAGAATCGATGACACCACTATAGAGAGGTGAGCGATCGAGATTCTTTCGAATGATGTCGTGTGTCTCTCGGCTGGTATAGGTCAAGTGACAGAGAACTTGTCTGGTCGTGATGTGTTGGGTGTGATACGAAAAAGGGCGAGGAGGAGTATCACCGGGCTGAGGGATCATGACCGAGAAATCAATCGTAGCCTTGTCCAATCGAGGAGGGGTCCCGGTCTTGAGGCGTCCGACTTCAAACCCGAGATCTCGCATGCAGTCCGAAAGATGTTCGGCTGAGGCTTCTCCCGCGCGACCGGCCGGGAAATGGTTCAGTCCGATATGGATAAGACCCTTAAGGAAAGTACCTGATGTCAGTATGACGGCCTTGGTATCGATTCTCTCACCCGATCCCGTCACAATCCCGGTGACCGTACCTCCGGTCACCAGCAATCGATCCACGACTCCTTCAGCAAGGGAGAGGTGCTCTTGCGAGGCAAGGGTCTCCTGCATAGCCATGCGATACAGCGATTTGTCGCATTGGGCGCGTAACGCACGAACCGCCGGTCCTTTGCTTGTGTTGATGAATCTGAATTGAATCCCGGAGCGATCCGTGTTCCGCCCCATCTCACCGCCAAGCGCATCAATTTCCTTCACGAGGTGCCCCTTGGCAATCCCGCCAACTGCGGGATTACACGACATCTGTGCGATTCGGCTCCG
>Ga0073934_10003442_pt1 | contig 29161 bp, 28 predicted proteins | sample LarsenN4metaG_FD_76834 | JGI IMG/M metagenome (GOLD analysis project Ga0073934, IMG submission 76834) | Hot spring sediment bacterial and archeal communities from British Columbia, Canada, to study Microbial Dark Matter (Phase II) - Larsen... ... | reverse complement strand
CTGAACGAGGCGTTCGCCGCGCAAGCGCTCGCGGTCGGCAAGGAGCTTGGGTGGGATCCAGAGAAGGTCAACGTCAATGGCGGCGCCATCGCCATCGGACATCCGATCGGCGCCTCCGGCGCGCGCATTCTGACGACGCTTCTCTTTGAAATGGACCGGTCAAATGCGAAAAAGGGTCTTGCGACGCTATGCATCGGCGGCGGCATGGGCATCGCCATGTGCGTCGAGCGTATGTAAATCGAACGTCAGTCGGCGATCGTCCTTGGGGAGGCGCTATGCTTGGCTGGATCAGGAGAGTCTTAGGCCGTGAAGGCCCGCCTCGCCGCGATGAGCCGGGACGAAAGCGGTGTCCGACATGCAACGGTTCCGGGAGATGCCAGACCTGCGGCGGGAAAGGTTGCTCCAACTGCAACAAGCGCGGCGAATGCTGGATGTGCCACGGAAGCGGCGAGATTCCGGTTTGAAAGCTAATTTCGCATTGTGAGGGAGAAACGAAATGACCACAAGAAAAGCGATCGTCACCGGCGGCACGCGCGGCATTGGCGGCGCAATTTCGATCGCGCTAAAAGAGGCGGGCTGCACGGTCGCGGCGACTTACGCTGGCAATGACGATGCGGCTCGGAAATTCAAGGCGGAAGCCGGCATCAACGTCTTCAAGTGGGATGTCGGCGACTATGACGCCTGCAAGGCGGGCGTTGCCGAGATTGAGAAAACGCAAGGTCCGACGGACATCCTCGTTAACAATGCCGGGATCACCCGCGACGGCTTTTTCCATAAGATGAAGCCGGAGCAGTGGCGAGAGGTCATTCGCGCCGATCTCGACAGCGTCTTCAACATGTCGCACCAGGTATTCCCAGGGATGCGCGAACGCGGCTTCGGGCGCATCATCAACATCACCTCGGTGAACGGACAAAAAGGGCAGGCCGGTCAGACGAACTATTCCGCGGCGAAAGCCGGCATGATCGGCTTCACGAGGGCGCTGGCGCAGGAAGGCGCGTTCAAGGGCGTAACGGTCAACGCCATTGCGCCAGGCTATATCGCGACCGACATGGTCGCGGCGGTCGATGAGTCCGTTATGCAAAAGATCATCGCCCAGATACCCGTGGGCCGGCTCGGCGAAGCCGAAGAAATCGCCCGCTGCGTCGTCTTTTTGGCCGAGGACAAAGCGGGCTTCATCACCGGCTCGGTCATTACGGCGAATGGCGGCCAATACTTCGCGGGGTAGGCGGGTTTTTTGGCCGCGCGACCCCGGATATTCAGGGGGGCGGCGCCAGGATACCCCGCCGCCGCCCGCTTTTTGCCCCAAAATCCTGTAAGCAGGGTGGCGTCCGGAGCTGCGTCTTGCTCCGGCATTGCGGGGCGCGAGATGGCCTTTCGACTTCATATGGCGCTGCTTCTTGCGGCGCTGACCGTGGGCGCTCCGGCGATGGCGCAGAGCGCCCGCCCGTCATCGCTTCGCGCCGATCCTTTTTCCGCTCTTGTCGGAAAGCGTCAGTCGGCGGCGGAACGGGAAGCCGCGAGCGCCGCCGTTGAACGCTATCTCGTCGCGACCGACGACCGCGTTTTTCTGTTTCAGTCGGATGCGCGGGAAGGCCGGATCAAGTTTCTTTGCGGCGATGGCGATATCCGGATTGATTGCATCATCGATGATGAAACGCCGGCGGAGGAAATCCATCAGCTGATGCAAGTGCGCGCTTCGCGCGGAGACGTCGCTTGGAACGATCTTCACGGCGAAACGGTCTTGCGAGTCGCCGCTTATGGCGGCGTGACTGTCTTCTGGCCAGGCTCTGCGCGCGGGCTCGCGGCTTCGAAGTCTTATAGTGAAGACCCATCCCTCGTCCTTCCCTTCGCGACGATTTCAACAGCGCAAAAGCGCGCTCAGGCCGCCACCGCCATTATCAGTGCGCGCGTCGGCGCGCCGATCACCTTCAACATCGGCGTACCTCAGCCGGATGCGGCAGGCGGCGCATCGGTCCTTGCGGATGCGGTAGTCAGGGCCGCGAGCGGCGTTGCAAGAGTTGCGGAAGATCCGACGGGCGCGCGCGTCATCGCGGCGCGAATAAAGCGGGTCGAATTCGCCGCGGGTCAGCCGGGGATCGGCCTCCGGAAGGGCGTACTCAACGTCGAGTACAACCCGGCGCTTGACATAGAGGGTCGGCCGTCCTCCGCCGCCATCGCGAAATTTCTTGAAGATTCGCTTTGAATTTGCCGATTGTTAGGGGCGGCGGCGTCTAAAATGCGCCGCATTGGCTTGGAATTCTCGAAACATGCTGCGGAAAGCCGCCTTCATCATCGCGCTCATAGCGTTCTGCGCCGGCGCTGGCGCAGCGTCGAGCCAATCCTTGCGCGATCTTCGGGCGCAGGACGCCGATAATGCCGCGCTTGCGCGCGAGGCTTCCTATACGAGCGAGGTTTGCGGGCGTTCCATTTCAGCGCGCATTGATTGGGCGGCGTCGAGAAACTGGCCGGCCGACGAAAGCCTTGCCGCGGCCTGCGACGGTCCGCTCGGCGCCGTAGAAGCCGTCTGCCGCGCTGGCCGGAAAAACCTTGTCAGGAGCTTTGTGTGCGCCGGCGATGGAACGGGGCCGGATCTTTCCGGCGGCGTGCTTCGTTATGGCGCATCGCCCGACGAAAACGGGTTTGACGTAACGAAGGCGCTATTGGACGGCGCCGGCTGACGGATTGCGCGCCCTCTTATAGTGACGGCGGTTCGGGCGCGCCTTGGCGGCAAGGTCGGCGGCTCTTTCGTTCGATTTCTCGCATTCCCGATAAAGCTGGTATTCGCCCGACTTCAGCTGCAAGGGCCAGCCGAGCGCGGCGCCGGCGATGCGGCGAACCCCATAATGGCCGGCGGCCTGGCGCGTGAAAAAGGGATTGTTGAGATGCGGCCGCGCCAGCGCGCAAAGGTCGGCGCGCGCCGCGCCGATGATCATGTTGACCTGTTCGGGCAGCGTGATGTCGCCGACGGCGATCGTTGGAATTTTCACCGCGTGCTTGATGAATTCGGCAAAGGGCGTCTGCCACATGCGGCCATAGACCGGTTTTTGCCATTTGACCGTCTGGCCTGACGAGGCGTGGATGATGTCGACGCCCGCCGCCTTGAACGCCTCGGAATAAAGGCGGATGTCTTCGAGCGTCGCCCCGCCCGGCGCCCAGTCGCTGCAGGAGAATCGCGCCGACATCGGCCGATCCGCCGGCCAGACCGCCCGCATCGCTTCGAAAACCTCGAGCGGAAATCGGACGCGCTTCGCCGCATCGCCGCCATAGCCGTCGACGCGAACATTCGTTAGCGGCGAAAGGAAGCTGGCGAGGAGATAGCCGTGCGCGCAGTGCAGCTCGATCATGTCGAAGCCGGCGCGCGCGGCGCGCTTCGTCGACGCGACGAAATCGGCAATGACGCGATCCATGCCGGCGCGGTCGAGTTCCGCGGGCGTCTTGGAAACGCCGCCGATATAGGGAATGGCCGAGGCTGAAACGAGCGGCCAATTGCCGTCATTCATCGGCATGTCTTCGCCGTCGGCCGGCGTCTTCGTCGAACCTTTGCGTCCCGCATGGCCGAGTTGCAGCGCGATTTTCGAAGGCGTCGTCTGGTGGATGAAATCGACAAGACGCTTCCAGTCCGCCTCCTGCCGGTCGCTCCAAAATCCCGTGCACGCGGTCGTAATGCGCGCGTCGGGCGTCGGGCAGGTCATTTCCGTGAAGATGAGGCCGGCGCCGCCGACGGCGCGCGCCGCGTAATGCGAGAAATGCCAGTCATTGATGTCGCCGTCGATCGATGAATACTGCGCCATCGGCGCCATGGCGACGCGATTAGGAATTGTCAGCCCGCGCAGATCGAACGGCGTAAACATCGGCGTCGGCTTTTCTCGCGCAACGTCCCGGCCGGTTTGACGGCGATAGCGGTCGTAGAATTCCGCTTCAACGTCTTCAAGGAACGCCGCATCGCGTAGCTTGATGTTGTCCCAGGTGAGCGCTTTGGCGCGCGACATCAGCGCGAACGCGAACTCGCCGCGTTCCTTCTCCCAATGCATCGGCATGTCTTCAAAGAACTTGAGCGACACCTCAGCGTTGTGCTGCGTCACCTCGACCGGAGTCCGGCGCTCCCTCTCATAGGCGGCGAGCGCGTCGGGAATGTTGGGCGCGCAATCGACGACGGCGTCCGAGAGCGCAATCGCGCATTCCATCGCTAGCTTGGTCCCGGAGCCGATCGACCAGTGCGCGGTCGCCTTGCAGTCGCCGAGGACGGCGATCTTGCCGACGCTCCACTTTGCGCACTGGACCTTCGGGAAATTGCGCCAGATCGAGCGATTGATCTGGAGCCGGTGGCCCTGAAGCTCCGCTGCGAAAATCCCTTCAAGCGTCCGCGCGCTTTCCTCTTCGCTCATACCCTCAAAGCCGTAGGCGGCCCATGTCTCCGGCGTCGTCTCGATCACCCAGGTCGAGGCGCCTTCCTCATATTGATAGGTGTGCGCGCAGAAATATCCCTTGTCGGTCTTGCGGAAGAAGAACGTGAAAGCGTCGAGCGGCCGCGTCGAGCCCATCCAGGCGAATTTGTTGCGCTTGTTCTCGATCGTGACGCCAAGCTCTTTCTCGTATTTTTTTCGTATCTGGCTGTTGACGCCGTCGGCCGCGAGGATGAGGTCGCTGTCTGCAAAGCGTTGTTCGAACGTCGCCGGGTCGATCGGCGCCTCGAAATGGAGGTTTACGCCCTCATCGCGGCATCGCTTTTGCAGGAGCTGCAACAGCGTCTTCCGCGAACATCCGGCGAAGCCGTTGCCGCCGATGACCGTTCGGTTTCCTTCATGTTCAATGACGATGTCCTGCCAATAGGCGAAATGATCCTTGATCATCTCATAGGATTTCGGATCGCGGCTCAGGAATTCATCGAGCGTTTCGTCGGAAAAAACGACGCCGAAGCCGAACGTGTCGTCGGGACGGTTCTGTTCGTAAACGTCGACGACAGCGTCCCTCATCCGCTTTTTCGTCAAAAGCGCGAAGTAAAGCCCGCCCGGGCCGCCGCCGATGACCGCGATTTTCATGATATGACCGCCGTCGTTTCGATCTCGACTTTCGCTTCGTCTTCGACGAGCGCGACGACCTGAACGAGCGCCATGCAGGGATAGACATTGCCGAAGATCTCGCGCCAGGCGGCCCCGATCGCCTTCGCCTGCGCGAGATACTCCCGCTTGTCCGTGACGTAACAGGTCATGCGTACGATATCCGCCGGCTCGGCGCCGCCTTCTTTGAGAATCGCGCGGGTGTTGATGAGCGCCTGTCGAAACTGACCCGTGAGGTCTCTGGCGGAGAATTTCTCCTCTTCATTCCAGCCGACGACGCCAGCGGTGAAGACCATGCGCCCGGTTGCGGCAATGCCGTTCGAATAACCCCGGGGCCGCGGCCAGCCGTCGGGCAGCAGCACTTTGCGCGTCACGCTTCGCCTCCCATGAAGGTCTGGAGATGCTGGCGCGCGATGACGATCTTTTGGACTTCGGACGCGCCTTCATAGATTCGAAGCGCGCGGATGTCGCGATAGAGCTCCTCGACTTTCGATCCCTTTTTGACGCCGAGCCCGCCATGAAGCTGGAGCGCCTTGTCGATCACGGATTGCGCCCGATCAGTCGCAAAGAGCTTCGCCATCGCCGCCTCGCGCGTGACGCGCGCGTTCTTTGCGTCTTTTGTCCAGGCGGCGCGGTAAACAAGAAGAGCGGCGGCGTCGATGTCGAGCGCCATTTCGGCAAGAAGGCTCTGCGCGATCGGCTGGTCGGCGAGCGTCGCGCCGAACATCTGACGCGTCGTCGCCCGCTTCGTCGCCTCCTCAAGCGCGCGCCGCGCAAATCCGAGCGCCGCGGCGCCGACCGTCGTCCGAAAAATGTCGAGCGTGCCGAGCGCGATCTTGAGGCCATCGCCTTCCGCGCCGATCCGACGATCGGCCGGGACGGCGCAATCCTTGAACCGCAGGCGGCCGAGCGGATGGGGCGCGATGACGTCGATGCGTTCGGCGACCGAAAAGCCCCTGATATTGGCGTCGAGGACTATCGCCGTCACGCCCTTCGGTCCCTCGCCCGTGCGGGCGAAGAGCGTGTAAAAGTCCGCGATGCCGCCGTTCGAAATCCATGTCTTTTCGCCGTCGACCGCGTAGCCGTCGGGCGTTCTTCGGAGCGATGTCGTCATCGCCGCGACGTCGGAGCCGGCGTTCTCCTCCGACAGCGCGAAGGCGGCGATCTTCTCCCCGGCGACGACGGCGGGCAGATACTTTTTCCTGAGCTCTTCGGAGCCGAATGTTGAAATCGCGCCAGAGCCCAATCCCTGCATGGCGAAGGCGAAATCGGCGAGTCCTGAATGGCGCGCCAGCGTTTCACGGATTAGCGACAGCGAGCGGACGTCGAGCGATTTCAGGGCGCCGCCGAATTCCCGCGGCGCGCAATAGCTGAGCCAGCCGTCGCGACCAAGCGCTCTGACAAGCGCACGGCAGGTTTCATCGACGTTCTCATGGGCGCCGGGCGCATCGACAATCGGAGGAAGCGCCGTCGCCGCCCAGTCATCGAGCCGTTCCGCCAGCGATCTATGATGCGCTTCGAAGAACGGCCAGTCGAGAAAACTCTTGTCCGCCATCAGTCGCCTCCGAAAACCGGCTTTTCCTTCGCGACGAAAGCGTCATAGGCGCGCCTGAAGTCATTGGTTTTCATGCAGATCGCCTGCGCCTGCGCTTCCGCTTCAATCGCCGTGTCGAGACTCATGTCCCATTCCATATTGAGCTGGTTCTTGGTGACGCCGTTGGCGAAGGTCGGACCGGAGGCGAGCTTCCTCGCCATCGCCATCGCGTGCTCCTCGAGTTTTTCGGCCGGAACTACCTCATTGAAAAAGCCCCAGGCGAGGCCTTCCTCAGCCGACATCGGCCGGCCGAAAAAAAGCAGTTCCGACGCGCGTCCCTGGCCGATAATGCGCGGCAGGATGGCGCAGGCGCCCATGTCGCAGCCAGCGAGCCCGACGCGATTGAAAAGAAACGCGGTCTTCGCGTCCGGCGTCGCGTAGCGCAGATCCGACGACATCGCGATAATCGCGCCCGCGCCGACCGAAACGCCGTCGACTGCGGCGATGATCGGCTGCGGGCAATGCCGCATCGCCTTCACGAGATCGCCGGTCATGCGCGTGAACTTCAAGAGCTCCGGCATTCCCATTTTGACGAGCGGGCCGATAATGTCGTGGACGTCGCCGCCGGAACAGAAATTGCCGCCTTCTCCGCCGAAGACGACGACCTTGACGTCATTCGCATCGACAAGCGCGCGAAACGCGTCGCGAAGCTCCGCATAGGACTCGAACGTCAAGGGGTTCTTGCGTTCCGGCCGGTCGAGCGACACGCGCGCGACGCCGTCCTTGAATGTCCATTTGAAATGTTTCGGCGTGAAAGTCGCGGGATTCATGCAGCGTCCTTCTTTGTTCGGGCGATTTTATCCGGTTCGATTTCAGAAAGCAGGCGGCGCAGCGTTTTCAGTTGCGCCGGCGTCAGGGAGGCGAAGGCGTCGTCGATCCACGCCCGATGTTCGGCGGCCATGTCGGCGAAAATCTTCACGCCCTTTTTCGTCAGGGAGAAAATTGCGGCGCGGCCGTCACGGGGATCGGCTGTCCGCTTGACGAGTCCTTCTCGAATGAGCGGGGCCGTCACTTGCGTCGTCGCGCCGTCGGAAACCATCAAGCGTTCGGTGAGCGCGCCGGCGCGAAGCCCCTCGGGACCGGCGCGATCAAGCGCCGAGAGCACGTCAAAGCGCGAAATCGAATGGCCGAAACGGTTGCGAAAGCCTGCGTCGACCGCCTTTTCAAGGCCTCGCGAGGCGCTGAGAAGCGCGAGCCAGGCGCGAACGGCCTCCCGATCGTCGGTCACGAAATCAACTCCCCGCCGTCGATGATGATCGACTGCCCGTCGACGGAAGCGGCGGCCTCGCTTGCAAGATATAAGGCTGCGGCGGCGACTTCCTCGGGCTTAACGAGGCGTCCCAATGGATTATCCCGTGCGAGAAGCCGCTTTCCCGCCTCAACGTCGCCGCCGACTTTTTCGGCGAGGCGGTCGACGGCGCGGGCGATCAGCGGCGTATCTGTGAAGCCGGGGCAAATAGCGTTGAAAGTGACGCCCGATTTCGCATGTTCGAGCGCGAGCGTCTTCACCCAGCCGAGAACGCCGTGCTTGGCAGCGGCATAGGCGCCGACATACGGATAGGCGCGATAGGCGGCGGTCGACGCGATGGCGATGAAGCGTCCGAAACCGCGCTCTATCATGCCGGGAACAAACGCCTGCGCGCAGGAAAAGACGCTCGTCAGATTGACGGCGAGCGCTTTATCCCAAACCGCGCGCGAGGTCTTGAGCGTCGGCGCCGTCGGAGCAGCGCCCGCATTGGCGACGAATATGTCGATCGGGCCGGCGGCTTTCGCGAGCGCAGCGACCGAGGCTTCGTCCGTAACGTCGACCGGGTAGGATGGAAGGCCTGTCTCCTTCAGCTTCTTGCTGTCGCGCCCGGCGACGGCGACGTTGTAACCCGCGTCCGCAAGGCCTCGCGCGATTGCAAGGCCGATGCCCGAGCCGCCGCCCGTTACAAGCGCGCGCTTCTTATTTCCGACGCTTGACCGTGAAGTCACCCGCCTACTCCTCGTGATTTATTTTAGATATAAAGTAACTGTCGTCAAGCCGTCCGGCGCTGATATTTCAGGTCTAAATCAGCTCGGATTTCCGCCCATCCGGCGATAACAGGCGAGGAAGGCCTCATAGGCGGCGGCGCACCGGTCAGGTTCGCGCGCCGTGAGCGCGTGATAGGCCGTCATCCGATCAAGGAACGTCGCCGGCGACAACCCGAGCGTTAACGCAGCCCGGACAAGCGCGCCGGAAAGATTGAGCGTCTTCGTCGCGTGAAAGCCGGTCCAGTAATAAGCCGCGATTTCCGCGTCGGCGCCTTCGAAATGGCGCGCCGACACGCGCCGCGCCGCCGCATAAACGACAAGGATTGCGGACGATTCATGCGCCGGAAGCTGGAACGCGCGGGCGGTCACGGGAGCGATCATAAGGAAAATCCGCGCCCTGCGCGACGCCCCTGCTTGACCCGCTCCGCATCGGGGGCCACATCGATTTCCGCGTCAGGCGGTCGGACGGCTGCTCCCTAAGGGGAGAGGAAAGTCCGGGCTCCAAGGAGAAAGGGCGCCGGGTAACGCCCGGCCGGTTTTTCCAGAGATGGGAAACCCGAGGGATAGCGTCACAGAGATTGAACCGCCCCGCTTGCGGGGTAAGGGTGAAAAGGTGCGGTAAGAGCGCACCGCTCGTCCGGCGACGGATGAGGCATGGCAAGCCCCGCCCGGAGCAATGCCGAATAGGGACCGCACGCCCGCAAGGGCCGGGGCGTCTCCGCCTCGAGCGGTCCGGGTTGGCAGCTGGAGACGCCGCGCAAGCGTCGTCCAAGAGGAATGGCCGTCCCTTCGCAGGAAGGACAGAACCCGGCTTACAGACCGCCTGACGCGCCGCTGCGGCGCAGCAAGAAGCGCTGCATTGCATGGGGCTGAATGGGGGCGTAGCTTTCGTTTCGCGTTGCGGCCCCGGGGGTTTTGCCGCAGGTCGGGGAGATCATAACACGGAAATTTGTGGCGTTTTGAATAGGGGAGGTCTGCATGCGGAAGATTGTGCGGATTTTTGCTGTTTTGGCGCTTTGCGCCGGCGGGACCGCCGTCGCGCAGCCCGCGGAGGAAACGTTCGCGGAGGCGTTGCGCCGGGCCCTTGAGGAAGCGGCGCGGAGCGGCGAAGGCTGTGTCGACGGCGCCTGTCCGGAGAACCGCAGCGAAACCGTTCTTCCAAACGCCGCGCTCGGCGATTTCCTGGAGACGCTGCCGCCGGACGCCAGCCTTGCGCCGCCTGCGCCAGCCGCTGTCAAAGTGACGTCCGTTTCCTCCGATTCCATTTATCGCGAACGGGTAGAAAGCTCAGTCACATCGGGCGAACGGGGGATCAATCAGCCGCTGCAGGATGAATCCCGCGTGCTCGTTATGTTTCGCCCGAACTTGACGCCGGCGGAAGCGGCGCAGGCGCTGTCCGATTACAGCCTTAAGGTCGTCAAGACATTGCCGCTGATCGGCGCTGTCTCGGTCGACGGCAGCGCCGCCATTCAGCGCTTCGGCTACGCCTCTCAGACATCGGCGACGACGCTCGACAAAATTCACAAGTCGCCGGTCAACCGCCTCGTAAACCGCCTTCGCCGGGACCGCCGGTTCGAGGCGGTCACGGTCGACGCCGCGCTTACCCCCGCGCAGATCAAATCAGTCATCGAACCGCGTTTGCGTCCGCAAGGCGCGCCGGGGATCGGCGCCGGGGGCTCGGCCACTGCTGCGACCGAGCGCAAGGATTGGGGGCTGGCGGCGGCGCAGATCACCCCCGCCATGTGGGACCTGTTGACAATCCCGGTTACAGTCGGGGTCATCGACGACGGATTTGCGGTCCATGAGGACCTTCCCTTCGCGCCGGGCTCGGAGACCGGGGGGAGAGACCGCGACCATGGAAATCACGTCGCTGGAATCATGTGTGCGACGCATGACAACGGCATCGGGATCATGGGCGTCCTGCCCAACTGCAAAGTCAAGGCGGCGATCGCGTCGATCGAAGTCGCGGAGCCGGAGCTGACCGGAAGTTCCGGTGACGACGTCGAAGATGAGATTGGAAACCTGACGACGCTGCTCGCCGAATATGTCGGCGCCGTCCTGCTGTTCATAGAGGCCAATCCGGACGCCAAGGTCATCAATCTCTCCCTTGGCTATAACTGGATGCCGAATTACGGCATCGATCCTCGCAAGAGGAAGTACAAGCGCGTCCGGAGGGAAGTCAAAAACCAGGGAGTCTTCATCCGCGCGATTCTCGCGGTCGCAAAAACGAGGGACATTGTCATTTTCAGCGCCGCCGGCAATGACAGCACCAACCTTTCAAAGCCGCTCGAGGCGATGTGGGCGAGCCCTTTCAATTACGGTTCTTTGGAAATCGAGAAGCTCGACGGATGGACGAACGGGATCATCGTCGAATCCTATGCCGAGAATTTGAAGCGCTCGAATTTCTCGAATGTCGGAGGCCATATCGCGTGCCCCGGATCGGACATCTTGAGTACTACTGCGCTTTCGCCGCGTTCCATCGGCGAATTGTCCGGAACCTCAATGGCCTCGCCCTACTGCGCCGCCGCTTTTGCGGGCCTCCGCTCGATGTTCGGGCAGCTGACGGTGCGCCAGCTGCTCGCATGCTTCCTCAATCCGCCCAAGGAGATCGGCGGCCGGGTGCCGCGAATGGATCTTGAAGACGCCTTTGAAAAATGCCGGAACCTCTGATGACCGGGAACGGCCGCTTGAGGGCCGTTGCCTGCGCGCTGGTCGCCGTTTTCTGCGGCGCCTGCGCGTCGTCGCGCTATCCCTCGTTCGATCGGCAGACGGCGGGCGTCTTTCTGGAAGCGCGGGATGAACCGGGCGTCGCCGCCGCCCTCGCCGAGCCGACATGGGCGGTGACTACGGAAGGGTTGGCGCTCATCAAGGAATTTGAAGGCGATGAGCGTAAACTCGGCTTCGAGCCAAGGTGTACGGACGATCTATCGCTTCATTGCCCTTATAACGACGCGGCGCATTACTGCACGATCGGTTATGGGCACCTGATCGACTTTCGACCGTGCGGCGAAATCGAGGAAAGACTGGACGACCTCGGGTTCAGAACGGGAATCGACGATGAACGCGCGACCGAGCTCCTCGCCGACGATCTTGTCAATGCGCAACTTGGGGTCGAACGGCATATCGTCGGGGGCGTGATAGGCATTTCCGGCCTCACTGAGTTCCAATACGACGCCCTGACGAGCTTCGTATTCAATGTGGGCGCAGGCAATTTCGGGAGATCGACGCTGCTTGAGCGCCTGAAAACGAGGTCGCGCCTTGACGAGAACGAAGACATCGCCTTTCAATTCCGCCGCTGGACGAAAGCCGGCGGCGTCAGACTCGCCGGCCTTGTCACGCGACGATGCAGGGAAGCGACGCATTTCTTCACGGGATTTGATCTCGAAAGCGAGGCTTGCGGCGGGGTCTCCGCATCAGCGCTTGACGGCGACGCGCTCGTCGACATTCGCGCCGGCGAACAATAGGCCGGACGGCCTGCGACCAAGCGACTTCAGCCGCGAGGATTGAGCGACATGCCGTCATTCGACATCGTTTCGGACGTCGACCTCACCGAAGCCGAGAACGCCGTCGCCAATTTGATGCGCGAAATCGGGACGCGCTACGACTTCAAGGGCTCGAAGTCGACTGTTGAAATCAAGGAAGGCGTCGTCACCATTAGCGCCGACGATGATCTCAAGCTGAAGCAGATGCACGAGCTGTTGCAGGGGCATATGCAGCGGCGCGGCATTGCGCCCGGTTCGCTCGACTACCAGAAGGAGGAGAAAGCGGCGGGCCAGTCGGTCCGGCAGCTCGTGAAGATTAAACAGGGCATCGACAAGGATCTCGCCAAAAGGATCGTGAAGGAGATCAAGGACGCCAAATTCAAGGTCCAGGCGTCGATCCAGGGCGACGAACTGCGCATTTCCGGCAAAAAGCGCGACGACCTTCAAGAGACGATCGCCTTCGTGAAGGCGTTGAAAATCGAACAGCCCTTGCAATTCAAGAACTTCCGCGATTGAACGAGATCGGTTAAGCCGGGATCGTCATTCCGGAGGGGATCTTCATGGCCGACATAGACGCCGCCATGCTCGACATCATCAAGGGCCACGCGGTCGGCCTCACAAGCGGGCCGACCCGCGACACGCTGATCACCGATCTCGGCATCGACTCCTTTTCGATCGTTGAAATCGTTTACGAGGTCGAGGAAAAGCTCGGCATCGAGGTGCCGTTCAACGCGAACGAGAATCCCCTCGGCGACATGAAGACGGTCGGCGATCTCATCGACGCCGTGAAGAAGCTCGCGGGCAAAGAGTAAATGTCGCGCCGCGTCGTCGTCACCGGCCTCGGCGGGGTCTGCGCCACCGGCGCCAATGTCGCCGAATTCTGGGCGAACGCGAAGAAGGGCTATTGCGGCATCTCGCGACGGACGCTGACGGCGGAGGAATATTCGCTGACGCTTCCGATCGCGCCGATCGACGGATTTGAGACGCGCATTGAAGGTCTTGGCCGCGACATGACGCGCGCCGACCGCTTCACGCAACTTGCGATCGCGGCGGCGGACGAGGCGATCGCCGACGCCGGCGTCGATTTCGCCTCGGGCCTTGGCGCGAGGACCGCAGCGATCATCGGCACCGGGATCGGCGGTCAAACGACCATCGAACAAGGCTATGTCGGCATGATGCGGCACGGCCGGCGCCCGCATCCCTTGTCGATTCTGAAATTCATTCCGAACGCGCCGTCGAGCTGGATGTCGATTCGTTACGGATTGAACGGGCCGGCGTTCGCGATTTCCTCGGCCTGCGCGTCCGGCGCGCATTCGATCGGCGTCGCCGCCGATTTGATCCGAGCGGGCGCCGCCGACGCCGCGCTCGCCGGCGCTTCCGAAGCGATCATGACCTATGGCGCGCTAGAAACCTGGAAGGCGATGCACATTCTGTCGGACGAGCTTTGCCGGCCGTTTTCGAAAAACCGCAAGGGCCTCGTGATCGGCGAGGGCGCAGGCGTTCTCGTGCTCGAAGACCATGCAGCCGCGAAAAGGCGCGGCGCGAAAATCTACGCCGAACTCGGCGGCTTCGGGATGAATGCCGACGGCAAAGACATGATCAATCCCGCGGTCGAGGGCGCGGCCGGCGCGATGAAGCTCGCGCTGTCCGGCGTCGGCTCGGTCGACCCGGCGGCCGTCTACATCAATGCGCACGGAACGGGCACGCTTCTCAACGATCCGACCGAAACGAAGGCGATCCGCGCGACATTTGGCGCCGACGCGGATAAGGTCGTCGTCTCGTCGACGAAATCAATGCATGGGCATCTTCTCGGCGCCGCGGGCGCCATTGAGGCGATCGCGGCGCTGAAAGCGTTGCACGAAGGCGTCGTTCCTCCGACGATCAATTACGACGAGCCGGATCCCGCCTGCGATCTCGACTACTGCCCGAACGAAGCGCGCGCGCGCCGGATCGACCTCGTTATCTCGAATTCGTTCGCGTTCGGCGGCTTGAACGCGGTCCTCGCCTTCCGTCGGGTCTAGAGCTTCGCGCCATGATTCGGAACCGGGGCGCTTCCCCAGTCATTGTTTGTCGCGGCGTTTTCGCGCTGAACCGCGCACACTTCACCGCACGCCGCTCTAGGCTCAGGCGGCGGCTTCTTTCGGCGGATCAAGCCGCGCGTGAAGGTTCGATCGCAGGAACACGAAGAGCGCGATCATCACGGTAAGGCCGACATAGCGTACGACGTAGACGCCGAGATCGTCGACAAACGTCTTTCCGAGCGCCGCAATCGAAGAGTAGATCGAATGGATGTCGGAGCCCGCGAGCGCCATGCCGGCGATCGGCCAGATGAGGCGGTCGATGAAAAGAGCGATCGCGCCGAGGAACCAGGACGATCGCTTTTTCCGAACGATGATTGCGATCGTGAAAGTGATCAGGAAAGCGCGGATGACGTCGCCGCCGGAAAAGCCGAGGCTGATGATGTTTTTAAGGTCTTCCATGGGGCCTCCCTGACCTGACGATAACGCGCCACCATGGTTAATGACGGGTAAAGCGGCGTCCTTGGCCCGCAAGAAACGGGTCGATCCGCCTCGCGCCGCGCCCCATAAACGGCGTATGAGCAATGTCATGGATCTCCGTCCGCCGCCCGCCCTGCAACGCATTGACGGCTATGCGCCGATCGCGCGCGCGATCGACTTTCTCGTCGCCAACGCCGAGGCTCTTCCAAGCCTTGAGGACGTCGCCGAGGTCGTCGGAATGAGCCCCTCGCATTTCCAGCGCGTATTCAAGGAAGGGGCGGGCGTTTCGCCGAAGCGCTTCTTGCAGTTCATGGCGGCGAGGGAAGCGCGCCGCGCTATGGATGAGGGCGGCAGCGTCATGGACGCGGCTTTCGCCGCGGGCCTGTCGGGGCCTTCTCGCCTGCACGATCTCTTTCTCGTCGCCGAGGCGATGACGCCGGGGGCCTATCGCCGCAAAGGCGAGGGCGAAACGATCCGCTACGCCGAAGTGGACGGTCCTTTCGGCAAGGCGCTCATCGGCGCGACCGGAAAAGGCGTCTCATGGCTTTCCTTCACGGAGCCTGACGGTCTTTCGCGCTCGCTTTTGGAAATGAAACGCGACTGGCCGGCGGCGACCTTCATTGAGGATGCGCGCACCATCGCGCCGATCGCCGAGCGCGCCTTCGCCTTCGCCAAGGGCGGCGCGCTCGACCGCCCGCTCGGCCTTTATGTTCAGGGTACGAACTTTCAGCTCAAAGTGTGGGAGGCGCTGCTGAAGATCCCGCCGGGCGCTTGCGTCACCTATGGCGACCTTGCAAGGGCCGTCGGCGCCCCGAAGGCCTCGCGCGCCGTTGGCGCCGCGGTCGGCGCCAACATGATTTCGCTGCTTATTCCCTGCCATCGAGTGATCCTCTCCACCGGCGTCGTCCACAACTACCGCTGGGGAGCGCCGCGCAAGCGGGCGCTCCTCGCGATGGAAGAGGCGATGACGAACGCGGCGTAAAAAACGCGGCGCAATCGCAAGGACTTCATCCTTGAGCGACGGAGCGTTGCGCCGATCGCCTCAATCGCTATATATCCGGCGATCCCCGCGCAGGCCTCCGGAAAAGGCGGCCTGCGTTCTCATTTCGTTCCCTACAAATCTCGAGGGAGACGCGCTTGATGTTCATCTCGCCCGCCTATGCGCAGGCCGCCGGCGCCGCCGCGCCAAACCCGCTCTTGCAGCTCCTGCCCTTCGTCCTCGTTTTCATCTTCTTCTATTTCCTCATCATCAGGCCGCAGAACCAAGCGCGCAAGAAGCACCAGGAGATGATCTCGAATGTGAAGCGCGGCGATGTCGTCGTCACGTCGGGCGGGCTTATTGGGAAGATCACGAAGGTGCTTGAAGGCGACGAGGTCATGGTCGAACTTGCAGACAATGTTGTCGTCAAAGTCGTGAAATCGACGCTGAGCGACATTCGCAGCAAGCCGTCTCCTGCCGCCAACGACCAATAGAAAGGACGGAACGGCGCGAACCGCTCCGCGTTTTCGATGCTGCAATACCGACTCTGGCAGAAGATCCTGATCGTCGGATCGGTGATCCTCGCCGCCATTCTCGCGATCCCGAATTTTTTCACGAAGGAAGAAGTCGCCCTTTGGCCCGGCTTTGCGCCGAAAGGCCGGATCGCCCTCGGCCTTGATCTGCAGGGCGGATCCTATCTGCTGCTCGGCGTCGATACCGAGAAAGTGATTGACGATCGTCTGACGGCGATGCGCCAGGAAATCCAGCGCGCGATGCGCCCGACGGGCGGGCGCGAACGCATCGCGCTTGAAGCCGCGCCGACGCTGAACCCGGCCGCCGATTCAATCACGCTCCGCGTGCGCGATGCGGCGCAGGTCGAGGATGCAGCCAAACGCGTGCGCGATCTGACGCGCGCCGGCGCCGTCATCGGCGCCGGCGTCCGGCCCTACGACGTCGCGGTCACGGGCTCGCGCATTGACGTCGTGATGCACCCTGAGGCGAAGCGCGCCTTCGGCCAGGAGGCGCTTGCGGATTCGATCGAGGTCGTCCGACGGCGGATCGATCCCGCAGGCAACAAGGAGGTGCTGATCCAGCCGCAAGGCGCCGACCGCATCGTCGTGCAAGCGCCGGGCGACAACGATCCCGAGGCCCTCAAGCAGATCATCAACCGCACCGGCCAGCTTTCCTTTCACCGCGTCGACGTATCGGTCTCGCCCGAAGATCAGGCGGCGGGCCTGCTGCCGCCGAACCGGATCGTCGTGCCGATCGCGGCGACAGAAGGCGGCGGCGCGCTCGTTCTCTGGGAGGAGCCCGAAGTCACGGGCGACATGGTCGAAAGCGCGTCGGCCGGCCTTAACAGCGACGGCGGCGGATTTCAGATCAATTTCTCCTTCGACAGCCGCGGCGCGCGCCGCTTCGCCGATTATACGCGCGAACATATCGGTGAGCTCTTTGCGATCGTTCTCGACAACGAGGTCATCTCCTACCCGCGCATCCAATCGGCGATCACCGGGGGAGGGGGACGCATCACCGGCAACTTCTCGCCAGAAGAGGCGAACCGCATTGCGACGCTTATCCGGTCGGGCGCGCTTCCCGCGCCATTGACGACCCTTGATCAGCGCACCGTTGGTCCCGATCTCGGCGCCGACTCGATCCGCGCTGGCGGCATCGCGTCGATCATTGCGTTCGGCCTCGTCGTTCTCTTCATGATCGTGACTTACGGCCGCTTCGGCGTCTATGCGAACATTGCGCTCATCGCGAACCTCATCCTCCTCTTCGGGGTCCTCTCGATCCTTGGTTCAACGCTGACCCTTCCCGGCATTGCCGGCATCGTCCTTACCATCGGCATGGCGGTCGACGCGAACGTCCTTATCTACGAGCGCATCCGCGAGGAGATCGCCGGCGGAAAGACGCCGATCCAGGCGACTGAGCTCGGCTTTTCGAAGGCGTTTAGCGCCATCGCCGACTCGAATATCACGACCTTGCTCGCCGCCTGGATCATGCTGATGCTCGGCGCGGGGCCAGTCCGCGGTTTCGCGCTGACGCTCGCAGTCGGCGTCGTCACGTCGGTCTTCTCCGCGATCGTCATTACGCGGCTCATCGCCGGACAGTACCTGCTGTCAAAGCGGCCGAAGACGATCACGCTCTAGGAATTCGCGCCATGAAGCTTCTAAAGCTCATTCCCGACGATACGAACTTCCCCTTCACCAAATACCGCTGGCATGCGCTCGTCGTCACGCTCGCCGCGTTCTTCGGCTCGCTCTTCGCGATCTTCGCAGCGCCCGGACTCAATTTCGGCGTCGATTTCCGGGGCGGCATCACGATTGAAGCGCACGATACGGCGCCGATCGATCTATCGACGGTGCGTCAGGCGGTTGGCGCGCTGAACCTTGGCGCGTTCAAGGTCCAGGAGTTCGGCGCGCCCACCCAGATCGTCGTCGCGCTTGAGGCGACGCCCGTCGAAGGACAGGCGGCCGACGCCGGCCAGCAAGAGATCGCCACGCGTGTCAGGGAAGCTATTATAGCGGCGCTCGGCGACGATGTGAAATTCGAGCGCCAAGAGGTCGTTGGGCCGACCGTCTCGGGAGAACTCACGCAGCGCGGCTTCCTGGCCGTCGGGCTCGCGACGACGATGATGCTCGTCTATATCTGGTTTCGCTTCCAGCTGCAGTGGGGCGCGGGCGCGGTTCTCGGCGTCATCCATGACACGGTCATCACCGTCGGCCTTATCGCGCTCTTCCAGTTCACCTTCGACCTCAATGTCGTCGCCGCAATTCTGACGGTCATCGGCTATTCGGTGAACGATACTGTTGTTGTTTACGACCGCATTCGCGAGAACCTCCGCAAGTACAAGAAAATGCCGCTCGCCGAACTCATCGACCTGTCACTCAACGAGACCCTGACGCGAACGGTTGTCACCGGCGGAACTTCGATCCTCGCCCTCGCGGCGCTCGTCGCATTCGGGGGCGAAGTCCTTCGCGGCTTTTGCTTCGCGATCATGTTCGGCATCATTGTTGGCACCTATTCGTCGCTCTTTGTTGCGGCGCCGTTCCTGCTGCTGACCGGGGTTAAGCGCGACTGGGCGAAGGTCAAAGGCGCCGCGCCGGCGCAGGCCTGAACCTGTCCGCGATACGAGGGGCGGTGCGGAAATAGCACGCCGGCTGGACCTTCGACGGCCCTAGGCCGCAACCGGTTGACTTTGCCATTGGGGACCATAAAGTCGCCTCGAACCGCGAAAAATCGCGGAACGACAAGATAAGACTGAGGGCTATCAAAGACCGGCGCCTGCGATGTCGCTCGAGAATGGGCAGACAGCAGGGGCTATTCCATGAAGAACGACATTGCGGCGCCGCGGAGGCTTGCGGCTTTCCGTCGGGCGCTGGCGGCCGGCGCGTCGGTTGCGGCGATCGGACTTGCGAGCCTGGCGCTGGCGCAGGACGACGACGTCGACCAGATCCCGACCAGCGGCGCGGAAGATCAGGCGGGCGGGGCGCCTGACGAGATCGTCGTCACCGGCTCGCGCATTCCAAGGAAAGAATTCTCAAGCGCGGCGCCCGTTCAGGTCGTGCAAGGCGATATCGCGCGGGAGTCGGGACTTCTCGATATCGACGAGATCTTGCAGACGTCGCCTCAAGCGACCGGCTTTCAGATCGACCAGTCCTTTTCACCTTTCGTTCTCGACAACGGGCCCGGCGCGACGCAGGTCGCGTTCCGCGGTCTTGACCCGGAGCGCACGCTCGTTCTCATCAACGGGCGACGCATGGCCCCGGCAGGGGTCGGCGGGGCGCCGACGACGCCCGACTTGACGCTGATCCCGACGATTCTCATCGATCGCATTGAGAACCTCTTCGACGGGGCCTCATCCGTTTACGGATCGGACGCGATCGCCGGCGTCTCGAACGTCATTCTTCGTCGCGACTTCGACGGCTTCCAGATCGACGCCGACGCGGCGCTGCCGCTTCAGGGCGGCGGCGAGCAGTACACGGTCGCCGCGTCCTGGGGCATTACCGGCGATAACGGCTTCATCGGTTTCGGCGCGGAGTACCAGACGAACAATCGCGTCGCCCGCCGCCAGCGCGACTATCTCGGCCGTTGCGAGCAGGAGCTTTATGTCGACGAGAACGGCGAAATCCTCAATCAGGACATCGACTACAATCCGGGCGTGACAATCAATGAGTGCGTGCAGTTTCCGCTGACGAACCGCATCTTCATTCCGCTCGGCTTCGGCTCGGTCTATTACACGCCCGGAACGTCGAATGTCGGCATTCCGAACTTCTCGGAAACGCAGCTCGGGGGGACGTTCGACTTCGACGGCGACGGCCTGCAGGACGTCGACTTCAAGGACCCGTTCTACGCTTACGACGCCAGCGAAACCGCGCAGAACGGCGATTTCCTGCCGTCGAACCAAACGTTCTCGATCTACGCCTACGGCGAATATGAAACCGGAAAAGCCGGCAACATCACGCCGTTCTTCGAGGCGATGTATTCAAACCGCCAGACGCAGCAATACACGCCCGGCGCGCAATTCTTCAATAACGTCCCGGCGACCAACCCATACAATCCCTGCAACATCGACCTCGCCGACAACGGAACGCCCGGTGATCCGTCGGACGACTATCCGATCAATCCGAACGGCGTGAACTGCCTTGCGATTTTCGGCGTCAACTTCGGTTCGATCGGCGACATTCAGCCGATCCTCAACATCAACGGCGACCGGGACGCGCGCGACGTTGAGGTTTCGCAGTTCCGCTTCGTCGGCGGCCTTAAGGGCGAACTGCCCTGGCTTGACGGCGTTCTCGGATTTGAAGGGTTCACCTGGGAGGGCTCCGCGAGCTATTCCCGCTCGACAGGCACGGACGTCTTCCAGGGCATCGACCAGGACCGCCTCGACCTCTCGCTCAACACCTCAGTCCGAAATCCCGACGGGAGCGTCACCTGCGGCGGAGCGGTTCCGCAGACCGTGCCTTGCGTCCCGGTCAATCTTTTCGCGCCCAATCTCTATGTCGAGGGCGGCGGGTTCTTGACGCCGGAAGAGGCGGCGTACCTCTTCGTGCCGGCGGATTTCACGACAACAGTCGAGCAGACGCTCGCGCAGGTGTTCGTCGTCGGCGACATCGCCAAGCTGCCGTGGAACGACAATCCGCTCTCGATCGTGCTCGGCGGCGAGTGGCGGGAGGACGCGATTGATTCGCGGCCGTCGGCGATCGTGCGCGACGGGCGGCTCCACAACCGCGCCTCGGATCGGGGCGCGACCGGCAAACGTGATCTTTATGAGTTCTTTACCGAACTCAATGCGGACATCCTCTCCGACATGCCGGGCGTCGAGCTTTTGAACGTAAACGCCGCGGCGCGGTGGACGGAAGAGAGCAATTACGGTTCGGCTTGGACCTACAGCCTTAAAGGCATTTACAAGCCGATCGACTGGCTCACCTTCCGCGGGACTTACGGAACGTCGTTCCGTGCGCCGAATGCCCGCGAGCAGTTCTTGCTCGGCGGCACAGGCTTCAACAACATCACGGACCCCTGCATCGTGCCGCTCGCGGCGCGCATTCCAAGCGGCAATCCGGCGGTCCCGCCGACCTATGACGCGACGCAGGACGCAAGATCGGCGTTCACCATCTCGCAATGCCAGGCGCAGGGCGTCGATCCGTTCAGCCTCGGCATCACCACGGCGCCGGAAGTCAATCCGATCCAGAACGTCGAGATCTTGACCGGCGGCTCGGATCAGCTCGAAGATGAGGAATCGCGCGCCTACACGGCGGGCATCGTCGTCGATCAGCCCTGGACCGATGCCTTCGGCCTCACCGTTTCAGCGACTTACTACGACGTGCTGGTGAAGGATTCGGTCGAAGAGCCCGGCCTCAGCGATGTTCTCGACAATTGCTACGAAATCCAGTCGGGCGCCTCGGACGGATTCTGCACGCGCGTCACGCGCGACATGGACGGATTCATCTCGCTTCTTGACACGAGCTTTATCAATATCGGCCGCCTCACGTCGCGGGGCGTCGACTACAACCTTCTCTTGACGAAGGAGTTTGAAGCGGGCGGCAGGCCGTTCGACTTGTCGATCGACGTCCGGCTTTCCCAGCTTCTTGAACAGGAGTTCGAGGTCCTCGGGGCTGTCGACGACAACAAGGGGGAAACCGAGGCGCCGACTTGGCGCGGCAACGCGAATCTACTCCTGAGCACCGGCGACTACCGAATGAACTGGTTCACGCGGTGGATCGGCAAGGGCGCCGAGGACGAACCCGGCCTCGGATTCGACCTTGCGTGTCCGGATCCGGCCGTTCGTCCGAACGCGACGGGCGTGACCTGCCAGCCGGTCTACTTCACCGGCAATTACTTCGTGCACAACGTCTCGCTGACCTGGGCGCCCGGCGACTGGGTGTTCACCGCCGGCCTCCGCAACGTGTTTGATCGCGGGCCCGAGCTCGTCGATGCGGACGGCGTACTGACTTCGGTCTACAACGTCCCCGTCGGCGTCGGCTATGAACTCCACGGCCGAACCGCCTTCGTGTCGGCCCGCATGGCCTTTTAGAGCGGCGTGCGCTGAAGTGTGCGCGGTTCAGCGCGTAAACGCCGCGACAAACAATGACTAGAGCAAGCGCCCCGATTCCGAATCATGGCGCGAAGCTCTAGCGCCCTGCGAGGGCTTACGCTGGACAGCCGGGGTCATCCGACCCCGCCTCTTTCACGCGCGGAAGGCGGCGCATCGCTCATGGCCGACAAAGGCATTGATTGTCGAATTCCAAGTTGATCACGTGATTGATGAAGGCGGCGATATGCTTCGCGCGGCATTTGCGCGCGTCGAGGGAATAGGCGTGCTCCCAGACGTCCATGCACAGGAGCGGAGCGGCATCTTCGTCCGTAAGCGGTGCTTCGGCGTCGGACGTCTTGCGGATTTCGAGCCGGCCTCCGACAGCCACGAGCCACGCCCAGCCCGAGCCGTACGGCGATTTGCAGGCCTTGGCGAATACGGCGCAAAACGATTAATTGCCGCCGAAAGCGCAAGCGATCGTCGTCACGATGTCGCCGCATCTTGTTTGCCTTGATAATGGCGATGCATCTCCGCGGAAATGTGCGGGGCAGGCGCGTCAATGCGATAGGGCGGATCCGGAAATTCGACTGGCGTCTTGCGCCCCTTTGACCGACGGCGCTGTAGCCGCTAGGAGCGGCGGGCGATTGTCGGACAGTTTAGCGCTTGCAGGGTTCCAGAAGCGACGAATACTGCGTCGACCTCATCGCGAAGGGCGATGAGGATTTTCATCTCACGCTGCCGTACGCGCCCGCGAGGGACCGCCCGCGTCTCGCGGCTCTCTTCGCCCTTCAAGTCGAACTCCGCCGCATTCCGGACGCGGTCAGCGAACCGCCGCTCGGCGAGATCCGTCTTCACTGGTGGCGCGAGGCGCTCGACGAGATCGCCGCCGGCAATCGTCCCCGCGCGCATCCGGTCGTCAAAGCGCTCGCCGCCGCGGACGCTGTCGACGTCTTCTCGCGCCAGCTCCTAGAGCGCCTCATCGACGCCAGGGCGCGGGTTCTTTATGCGCCGCGGTATGGCGGGCTGCCGGAACTCGCGGCGTTCCTTGCAGAGGCGGAAGCGCCGATGGCGTCGCTCGCTCTCGGGCGCGGCGGGCTTGAAGACGCCGCCAATGCTTACGCGCTCGCGCGCTTTGCGCCCCTCATGGCTCCGCTGCTTGCTGGCGAGGCGGCGAACGAAGCGTTGCGACGGGGCAGGGCGGTCCGGGCGACGTTGAAGACTCTGTCTGCAGAGGATGCAGGAAGGGTCGCTTTTCTGTTCTTGACGCTCGGATACGCCGTGCGGAGCGCAAGGCCGTGGACCATCATCAAGCGGTTAACCATGCTTCGGGGGATGATGACCGGAGACTGCTGAAGGCGAGACGCAAATTTTTGCGCATGACGGCGACGGAAATCCCTGCTCTCAAACGTTATGGCTTAGCAACCCGACGGAAGTCGGCGCACGGATTTCATTGGACGAATGTCGAAGCGGATGGGGAATTTCCGGAGATCACACGGCGCACGCGTGCGCGTGAAAGCGCGTTTGGCGCGCGCGGCATCGCGCGCGGTTATGGTTAACGCAACGGCGCATACGGCGCCGAAATTCGTAACGATCGGCGCAGCTGTTGACATCGTGACAGCGCGGATGCGTCGAACGGGCCGACAAACAGCTGAAAGACGCGCCGATCTCCGGCGCACGGGAAGCGCCGCGCATGGCGTTCTTGCGTCCAATTGTCGGCGCCGCTTTCAGCGTCCCTTCATCGTGCTGCGGCACAGTAAACCTGAGGATTTTCGCCAAATTGCGCAAAGCCGAGGGGACGCGCCGCAGATGCCGCTCAAGACATACGCAAAGACCGCAGAGCCGGGGTTTTCTACCGAAACAATCGATCCGACGCGCGCGGCGTCCGGGGCCCAGCGCTGGCGGCGCGCGCTTTCGGAAAGTCTCGGCCAGGATCCTGGCGCCGCGCTCGACGAGCCCCGGCGAATGCTCGCGATGCTGAAGATATTCGGCTCGACACGGCGCCTTGCCGATCTCTGTTTTAAATACCCCGTCTTCGCCGGCCAGGCGTTTCTCGAGGGGCCGAGCCAGGTGCTCGCCGAAGCCGCGCGCGATCTAACGGCGCTCAACGGCGGTCTCGGCGGCCCCGACGCGCTTCATAACGCGCTCGCGCCGATCAAGAACCGCGCCGATATCGCCCTGGCGGTCGCCGAAATTTCCGGACATTGGACGTCGGCCGAGGCGACGGCGGCGCGTACGGATCTCGCCGAGCGGATCGTCGAGACGGCGCTTTCCTGGCTTGTTCGCGGCGCCGTCAGCCGCGGCGAGTTGCCGATGACTCTTGATGAAGGCGCCCTGCGGGGCGTCTTCGCGCTCGCGGGCGGCGACTTCGCGCATGAAGACCTTGCGCCTTACGGGCCGCTCGACGTCGTCGTCGTTTTCAATCCGGCCGCCTTCGAGGCTTCGGCGGCGCGCGCGGCCGAACGCGCTTTTGTTAGAATCGGCGCCGAATTCCGCGAAGCCTTCGAAGGAAAGCCCGGCGACTATCCGCTCTACGCAGTCCAGACGCCGTTCGGGAATGGCGTCAATGGCGCGGGGTTCGCGGACTCCGTCCTTCGCGTGACGGCGACGCTCGGAAATCCGCAGCAGAATCCGGCGAAGCGATGGATCGCGGCTTCCCGCGTCGTCGCCGGCGACCGTCGTTGCGGCGGAGAGTTCCTCGAGAGCGTTGAAGAGATCGTCTGGGGCAAGGGGGAGCTGCTCGGCGAGAATGGACGGGCGGAACTCGTCAAGTCGACCGATGATCCGCGTCACCCGTTCCGCGGGGCGGCGAACCTCCTCCGATGGAGCCTCGGCCGCTCGCGGCCGGTCTTCCGGGTCGCCTCGGCGCGCGAAGCGTTCAAGACCGCGGCGGAGACGGGCGCGATCGCGCCGGATATCGCCGCGCGGCTTTCCGTCGGCGCTGAGTTCGCGCAGAGCCTTGTTTCGCGCGCGCAGATCATGAAAGGCGCCGCGGCGTTCGGCGCGCTCGCCGCGGACGAGGAGGACGCGCTCGCGACTTTGTGCGGCTATTCGGACTACGCCGCGCTTGCCGCGGCCCGCGACGGCGCTATCGCGGACGCCAGAAACGCGCTGACGCGCCTTCTCGAAGGACCGCGCGCCGACTTCGCGCGGTTTCGTTCCGGAGAGCGCAATCCAGACGACGTCGACAAGCTCGAGGATCTCGGCTTTCGCAACGGCGCCAATCTGTCGAACATGGTCGACGGCTGGGCGGAGCTGTGCGCCGCGGGCGGCGAGGCCAGGTTCTCTGAAATCGCGCCGGGTCTCCTGACCGCGTTCGGCGAGTCGCAGCATCCTGACGAAGCGGTCCGCCTTTTCGACCGGATCTTGAGGGCTGAGGACGGCTGCGTCCGGAAAGTGCACGCCAGCACGCGCGCCGGCGTTCGCGACGGCCTCATCGACGCGCTCGGCTGCTTTGGCGCGGCGATCGAGCCGCTCGTCGAACGCCGAGAAACCTGCGCCGCTCTCTTTGAGCCGCGCGGCGCCGAAACGCCGAAGAACGGCAAGGAATGGCTCGCGCGACACGCGCCGCCGAAAGACAAGGCCGGCGCGTCCGGCATCGCCGGCTGGCGGCGCGAGCAAATCGCCCGCATCGCGCTTTGTTCGGCGTCGGGCGACATGACGTTCGACGCCGCGGCCTCGGCGCTCGGCGCCGTCCATCTCGCGGCGATGCAAAGGCTCTTCGATGCGGCCGTCCGCGAGATCGACGCCGGCGCTGAAGTCGCGCTCCACGTCTTTGACGGCCCCGCGCGCGGCATACCGGGCTATGGTACGCCGCTCGGCTTCATCTCCTTGAGAGCCGGCGAAACCGCCGAAGCGATCGCGCGCTGTTTTGTCGATTCGCTGGACGCGCTTGGCGAAGGCGTGTTTGCGGCGGCGCCCGACGTATCGCACCGGCCGGGCGGCATCGCCGGCGCGCTCGCGCCGGAGCCGGCGCAGATCAAGAGCTATATTCAGTCGGAAGCGGTCGCGCAGGATCAGATCCTTCTCGCGCGCGCGCGCGTCATCGCCGGCCCTGAAAAGGCCCAGAACGCCGCACAGGCGACGCTGCGCGGCGCCGTCGCCAATCCGAAGCGAGCCGAAATTCTCCTTCGCGACCTCGATCGCGCGCGCGCTCAGCGGCTGCGTCGCGATCGCGCCGGATCGCCATGGGACATTGAACAGTCCGAGGGCGGATTATTTGACGTCGAACTGATTATCTCGACGCTCATCTATCGACACGCTGGGGCGCAGCCGGCGCTTCAGATCGGCGCGCCGGCGGACGCACTCGATCACATGGCGCGAGCCGGGATCATCACGGTCGAAGTCGCCGAAACGCTGAAAGGCGCCAGGGCCTTCTGGACTCGCCTTGCGACAGCGCGCGCACTGGCGCGTTGGAGCGATCCGCAGCGTGAACCGGTGCGCCCGCGCTTTGCAAAGCTTCTCGCCAAGGCGGCGGAGGTCGACAGCTTTGCGCAGGTGCGCCCGATCATGCGCGGCTACGCGGAAGAGGTTTCGCGCCTTTACGCGCAACTCGTGCTCGGACGTCCGTCAATCGGTCTTGCCGCCAACGCCTGACCGCCCGGAGTAGGCGAGCGCGTAGACCCTCAAGGCCGAGGCAAGGCTCGCAGGCGGCGATTGCTTCGTTCGCGCCTGGTCGATCTCGGCGACGAGGGCCGGAAGCGTCAGGCCGTGCGATCTCGCGACGCCTTTGAGCGCGGCCCAGAACTCCGGTTCGAGCAGGATGCTCGTCCGGTGGCCTTTGATGGAGATCGATCGCTTGCGCACGCCGGCGCTGGCCTAGCAGACGCCGCGCGCTGCGAGAACCGGCGCCCTCGGCTCAGCCGCGGGTCCAGTTATCAAGGCCGTGCGCCTTGATCTTCTGGGTCGCCATATTGATCCCGTCGATGATGCCGGCCATGTGCGAGACCGCCTCCGCATCGCACTGCGCGAGTTCGGCGCCGAGCGACTTGTAAAGCGCCTCGATATCGATGCCGTGCGCGAAGAGGAACTGCGCCAGAACGAGACGCGTCTGGCTCGGCGATTTGGTATCGGCCATGGTTAACACCCCAATTGGACCCTACTGACAGCAGACAGCGGCGGACGATGCCCGCCGGGACTGCGCCTTGTCCAGCAAGAACTGGTCCAGACCGGCGGGAAGCGGACTGAATTTGGGACGGACGGCGGATGCGGCCGCTCGCGCCCTGGTTCCTCGCGGGCCCCACTCTCCCGCTTCCCTTATTTCCGTATGGCGGCGCGGCGCCATAGACTCATTAACGGCGATCCGGGCGTGTTGACGGTTCCCGCCGCTGGAACGATGCTTGGGGGCTGGCGCGATCGGCTGGGGTCGGCTTTAGCGAAAGGTTGCCGACGCATGACGCCGAAGCCGAAACAGCTGGGGCTGATGATGTGCACGGCGCTTGTCGTCGGCAACATGATCGGGTCCGGCATCTTTCTCCTGCCGGCGACGCTTGCGCCTTACGGCTGGAATTCGATTTTCGGTTGGCTGCTGACAATCGTCGGCGGGTTGCTGCTGGCCGTGGTCTTCGCAACGCTGGCGCGGAATTTTCCTCGCGCGGGAGGCCCCTATGCGTTCACGCAGGAGGCGTTCGGCCCGGCAGCCGGATTCCTCGTCGCCTGGACCTACTGGGTTTCGATCTGGGTCGGCAACGCCGCGATCGCCACCGGCTCCGTCAGCTATTTGAGCGTCTTTTTCCCATCGCTCGCGACGACGACCGGCCTTCACGCGGGCGTCACGGTGGCGATCATCTGGGCGCTGACGCTGGTCAATATCCGCGGGGCGTTCCTTGCAGGCGGCGTGCAGCTCGTGACGACAATCCTGAAACTCCTACCACTTGTCGCCGTCATCGCGCTAGGCGCGCTTGTCGTCGCCGGCGACGGCGGGGCGAGCGTTGCGCCGTTCGATCCGTCGGCGATCGCGCTCGCGCCCGTGACGGCCGCGGCGACGCTCACCTTGTGGGGGCTGCTCGGCCTTGAGTCCGCGACGGTGCCGGCGGAAAAGGTGAAGGACCCGGTGCGGACAATTCCGCGCGCAACGCTGATCGGGACGGCGCTGACCGGTCTCATTTACCTCTTCGCCTGTTCGGCGGTCATTCTTCTTCAGCCGGCGGAAGAAGTGGCGAAGTCCGCCGCGCCCTTTGCCGATTTCGTCGCCGCGCATTGGGGCGAAAGCGCCGGACGCTGGCTCGCGCTCTTCGCAGCGATCAGCGGCTTCGGGGCCATGAACGGCTGGATCCTGATCCAGGGGGAATTGCCCTATGCGATGGCGAAGGGCGGGGTTTTTCCGGCGTTTTTCGCGAGGCTATCCACGCGCCAGACTCCGGTTCGCGCGCATTTCGTGTCGAGCCTCCTTCTCACCGTCGTCGTTCTCATGAATTATTCGAAGTCGATGACGGAGCTTTTCAAATTCGTCATTCTCCTTTCAACGATGTCGTCGCTCGTCATGTATCTGGCCTGCTCGCTCGCCGCGCTGAAGCTAAGGAGCGAAGGAAGGCTGAATTCCTCCGCGGCGCTGCCGGCTGTCGCCGCGGTCGCCGCGCTCTATTCGCTCTGGACGATTGTCGGCGCCGGCAAAGACGCCGTCGTCTGGGGCGTCGTGCTTCTCCTCGCCGGCGTTCCCGTCTATCTCCTGACGCGACGCGGGAAGTTCACTTCGCAATCTCGGTAAGAAGCGTATGCCAATGATCGAGGGCGCCCTTGACCGACGCGATCGGCGCGCGTTCGTTAAGACCGTGGCTGAAGTCGTCCGACGGCTTCAGGAAGAGCCCGGAAACGCCGTAACTCGGGACGCCCTCGGCGCGGAAATAGAGGCTGTCCGACGCGCCTGACGACATCGAGGGGATGATCGGCAGATCCTTGAACTGCGAGTCGACGGCTTTTCGGACCGCTGCGACGATGTCGTCCGTAAGCGGCGACCCGTCGGAGTAATTCGGCCGATCGACGAATTCGATTGTCGCCGCCG
>Ga0073934_10003441_pt1 | contig 29174 bp, 30 predicted proteins | sample LarsenN4metaG_FD_76834 | JGI IMG/M metagenome (GOLD analysis project Ga0073934, IMG submission 76834) | Hot spring sediment bacterial and archeal communities from British Columbia, Canada, to study Microbial Dark Matter (Phase II) - Larsen... ... | reverse complement strand
CGCTGTACGAGTCGCTGTTCGAGCCGGTGCCCGACAATGCCACGTTCGAGTGACCCGCCGATCGACGAGGTCTCAGGCGTAGAGGAGCGCCCGCAGAACCGCCGGGAGTGGAGCGGCGTGGTACGCAGCCTCGTCCTGCCCGCGCTGATCGTCGCCACGATCGTCGGCGTGCTGCTCTACGTCGAGAACGTGCGCGACGGCGGCGACGCCGGCACGGCCGAGGGGCTCGGCGTCGTGCCGCTGCCCGCGGCGCTCGCGCCGTCCCGCTCGCCGTCGACGGAGATCGGCGGCACCGCGCCCGACTTCGTCCTCGAGACACCAGAAGGCGAGCCTCTGCGCTTCAGCGACTTCCGTGGAAGGCCCGTGCTCGTCAACTTCTGGGCGTCGTGGTGCGCCCCCTGCCGCCAGGAGATGCCCGAGATCGTCCGCGCGTACGCCGCGCACGGCAGCGACGGCCTCGTGGTGCTCGCGGTCAACCTGCAGGAGAATGACGGGCAGATCCGTGAGTTCGCGAGCGACTTCGGCATGACGTTTCCCATCGTGGTCGACCGGACCGGCCAGGTGGCCGACTCCTGGCGCATCGGCGGCCCCGTCGAGGGCATCCCCGCGTCGTACTTCATCGACGCGGACGGCGTCGTGCGCGGCCGCGTCTTCGGCCCGATGGACGAAGAAGACATCGCCGAGAACCTCGAGCTGATCCTGCCGGAAGGAGCGCGGCGTGGCGACGGCTAACGCGGCGTCCGCATCGGCGCGCCGCGTCTCGTTCGACATGTTCTATCCGGCGTGGCGCCTGCTCACGTCCGTGCGCTTCGCCGTCTTCTACATCGGCGCGCTCGCGCTCGTGGGGCTCATGGGCGTCGTCATCCCGCAGATCCCGGAGGCGATGCGCGGCAACGACGCAGCCGTCGACGCCTGGGTCGAATCGCAGCGCGGCACGTTCGGCCCATTCACCGAGGCGATGCGCCGCGCCGGCCTGTTCAACGTGTTCAACGCGCCCTGGTTCCTCGCCGGGCTCGCCTTCCTCGTCCTCAACGTCTCGATCTGCACGTTCAATCGCTGGTCGCCCACGTTTCGCAACGTCTTCAGCCCGCCACGACGCGTGCCCGAGAGCTTCTTCGATCGCGCGCACAACCGCACCGAGCTCGCCGCCGCCGCGCCCGACCACATCGAGTCGACGCTGCGCGACATGCGTTTCAGGACGGAGCGCACGGACGAAGGCGGCGCGACGTACCTCTTCGCCGACCGCTACCCGTGGGCGCAGCTCGCGACGTTCGTCAGCCACCTCGCGCTGATCCTGTTCATCGCGGGCGGCCTCGTCACCGCGCTCACGGGCTTCGAGGCCGACGCCTTCGCCGGCGAGGGCACGACGACGCCCGTGTTCGCGGTCAAGGATCCGAGTCAGCTCCAGGTGCGCATCGACGACGCCGTCGGCGTCTTCGGTGAGGAAGGCAACGCGCTCGACTTCCGGACGCACATCACGATCTTCAAGAACGGCGAGGAAGTGAAGTCGGGCGTCACCACCGTCAACGACCCGCTCGAGTACGGTGGCTACCGCTTTCACCAGGTCGCCTACTTCCCCGACGGCGCCGAGCTGCGGATCCGCGACGTCGCGACGGGCAACACGGTGCTCAACGAGACGTTTCCGCTCGAAGAAGTGACGGCCGCCCCGTCGATCACCGTGCGCGACGCATCCGGCCGCGTGCTGCTGCAGGACGTCATCGCACCCACCGACTTCCTCGACGTCGCCAGCGGCGCGCTCGTCGCCATCCCTGAGAGCGGGCGTGTCGTCTGGATCGGCCTCACCGCCCCGGATGACGAGTCGTGGGAACTCGTCGCGTTTGACCCGCGGGCGGGCGCGGCCTCCGCCACCCGCATCGGTGAAGGCGCTGCCGGCGCGCTCAGCGGCCTGAACATCGCATTCGATGGCGTCGAAGGGCTGCCGTCCGCCGTCGGCATCGGCGTCCCCGGCAGCGATGCGCCGCTGCTGGCGCAGCTCTCGCGCAACGACGGCGGCGTGCCATCGTTGATGCTGGTGGGCGACAACCGCCCGGCGATCTCGCTCGCCGAAGGAGAGCCCGTTGTGGTCGAGGGCTATGAGTACACGTTCGAGGGCACGCGCGAGTTCGCCGGCCTGTCAATCAAGCGCGATTCCGGCGCGTGGTTCATCTGGATCGCGACGGGTATGCTCCTCACCGGCCTTGCTGTAACCTTCTACGTGCCACGGCGCCGGCTCTGGTTGAAGATCACGGAGGAACGCACGCAGATCGCGGCGCTCGCAGAGAAAAGCGGCGGATTCGAGAAGGACATGCGGATCCTGGCCAGCCGTATCGGAGTAGACGTACCACCCGACCTCCAGGAGGAACGCTAGTGCCCACCCTTCCGCTCACCATCGAGATCGGCATCGACCCGACGATCACCGAGATCGGCCCGTTCGAGCTCACGTGGCACGGGCTCTTCACGGCGGTCGGCATCCTCCTTGGCTTCCTCTTCGCCTCGCGCTTCATCCGCCGCATCGCCATCAGCGAGGACGATGCGTTCTCGATCATGCTCGTCGGCACGATCACCGGCATCATCGGCGCGCGCGCGATGTTCGTCCTCGAGAACCGCGAGCAGTTCGAGGGTCAGTGGCTCGACGTGCTGCGCATCAACGAGGGCGGCATCACCATCTACGGCGCCATCATCGGCGGCATCGTCGGGGCGGTGATCTACGGCCTCATCCGCGGCCTGCCCGTCCTGCGCGGCCTCGACGTTGGCGGCATGGGCCTCATTCTCGGCATGGCTATCGGGCGCATCGGCGACCTCATCAACGGCGAACACATCGCGAAGTCGAGCGGCCTCCCGTGGGCCGTCGAGTACACGCACCCCGGCAGCCCCAGCTGGCAGCTCGGCCCGACGCACCCGGCCACGACCTACGAGATGATCGGCGACCTGCTGATCCTCGGCATCATGCTGCTGATCTTCGTGCGGATAGGCATGAGCCGTCCCGGTGTCGCGTTCTTCACGGGCGTCGTCCTCTACTCTGCGATGCGCTTCGGCGTCAGCTACCTCCGTATCGATAGCTGCCCCAGCGGCACCGACTGCCCCGAATACATCATCAAGGACTGGATGACGTTCCCGCAGGTCGTCTCGATGGGCACGTTCGCCATCGGGATGCTCGGGCTGGTCTGGACGCTGCTGCGCGCGCCGCAGTCGCCGCCCGAAGCAACGCGGGTGGAAACGCAGGCGGCGCGCCAGACCGCCGCCGCCCAGAAGGCGTGACCCGCGAGGTCATCCTCTACACGCGCGTGGAATGCGGCCTCTGCGATGATGCTTCGCGCATCCTGCGGCCGCTCCAGCGCCAGCTCGGCTTCACGCTGCGTGAGGTAGACATCGACCGCGACGACACCCTGCGCGCCCGGTTCGATGCGATCATCCCGGTCGTCGAACTCGACGGGCACGTCCTCCTGTCAGCTCCGTTCACCGGAGATGAACTCGAGGAAGCGCTGAGAAACCAGCTGCGCGCCTAGCGCCGCAGGCCCTCGTTCATTCCGTCAGCCCTAGAGCCTCGAGAAGCGCCGCCTCACAGCCTTCATGAGTCTCCTCGTGCAACCTGACGAACAGCTGGTACAGCTGTGCCCGCGTCAGCCCCGTTAGCTCGAGAAGCGCGGGAATCTCCTCATGAATCACCTGTCGCTGCGTCGAGGCGGCGTTTCCAGTCGCATGATCGGAGAACGCGATGCCTGCGCAACTTGCCGGGGTGCCGCCGGCGGGTTCGTCAGGTGCACCGGCGAGAGCCGGGCTGATCCCGCCCGTAAGGGCAACACCGAGAACAAGGCCGACAAAGAACGCCTTCATCGTTCTCACCTCCTGCTCAACTCTGTGCGGCGACGTTCGCGAGGGAAAATAACAATGCGGCGAAACAAGGTCCGACAAGTCACGCATTCGTGCTCCGTCCCGCGCAGACGGACGCTCGCGGATGCAGTGCCGGGTCACATGACGTAGCTCGGTAACGTAACTTAGCTCGCCGCCGCGCTCGCCTCGTGCTGGCGCCGCTCGAACGCGGCTGCCCACGCCGGCGCCGTGTTCGTCGTCACGCGGTCGATGCCCGACGCGATGAGCCGCTCCAGCATCCGCACGGACTCCTCGCCGTGGTAGTCCGGCGTCCACACGTTGGCGTCGATGCCGCGCTCGTGCAGCCACGCCGCGACATTGAACCCGTCGTCGAGCATCTGGCACACCAGGCGATAGCTGAGGAAGAACTCTCGCGCGCCCGGCGCCTGAAGCCGCAGCATCTCCATCCGCTGCTCGAGGTAGTCGGCCGTCGCCTCGGTGCGCCCGAACGCTAGCGGGTGGTCGTCGCGATAGCCGTACGCGCCCATGGTCCGCGGCAGGAACACCTGGTCCCCCTCGATGGCGTGATCGAGGTAGTGCCCCGGATCGAAGCCGTACGGGACGGCCGGCGCGATCTCGTGCAGCAGGCGCAGGTTCCAGTCTTGCCCGCTCGACACGATCACGCGCTCCTTCACCGGCGCGACGACGTCGGCAAGTACCTGCAGCCGCTCGGGCGGCAGCGGCCGCCAGTCCTTCAGGTCCAGTTGCAGCTCGGTATCGCAGTCGTGCATCAACTCGACCACCTCGCTCAGCAGCGGCGGCCGGTCGTCCGGGTGCTCGATGAACGTCACGGCGCGGATGTCGTCTGGCGTCGCCTTGCCGATCGAGCCGCGCCCCGTCGTTACCTGCTCGAGGTGCCGGTCGTGGAAGATGACGAAGTCGGGGCCATTGAGAGAGTGGATGTCGATCTCGAAGCGGTAGACGTTCTCACGGAAGCACTCCCGCATCGCGCCCAACGTGTTGCGGCGCTCCTTGCCCGAGAGCACGCCCATGTGGCACACGAGCCGCGCCGAGTGGCCGCCCGCCGTGAGCTTGCCGCTATTCGAGATGCCGTCCTCCAACGCGTGCGTCACTGAGGCCGTAGACCGCACGGGAGCATTATAGGCGCTTGAACGATGCGCTCCGTTACCAGGCCGTTAAGGCAGGGAGCCGCCGGCCTTGCGTCGGCCTCTCGTCAGGCAGCCAGCAGCCCTGTCGCCGACACTTCCGTTATGAAGCGACGCCTCGCCGCCATGCTCGTCCTGGCGTGCCTCGCCGGCGCCGCCTGCGGCGATGCCCCGGCGCGCGACGCGACGCCGTCCGCCCAGGGCACGCCGCCAATGCCGGAAGCCACGCCCACGCCCGCTCCCGTCCGCTTTCCACCGCCCGTCTGGCGCGCCGTCCCGGCGTCGACGCCCGAGATCCAGATGTTCGTCGACCTGCGCGATGGCCAGATGTGGGCGCTCGAGCCGCCCGAGGGCAGCGACCTCGGGGTGTGGATCCGCGGCTGGACGGCGCGAGGGGAGGCGGTTGTGGCCGTCGGGGAAGAGAAGGGCGGACGCTCGCTGTACCGAGGCCGCCCCGGTGAGCCACTGTCTCACGTCATCGACGTGGCACCCGGAGAGTTTGGCGAACCGCGTTTGTCGCCGTCAGGCAGTCATCTGGCCGTGCCTGACGCGACCGGCCTGCGCATCGTCGACGCAGCGACCGGCGGCACCCTCGCCGTGTTGACGGAGTTCCCAGGGTGGTCGTTCCCGGTTTGGTCGCCGGACGGTGAACGCCTGCTCGTCGGCGGCGCCATCGTCGACTGGAGACGCGCGCGCGTCACGCCCATCCTTGGACGCTCACACGTCTGGAGCCCGTCCGGGACGAAGATCGCGTCGGTGACGGACGGCGCCGAGCGGTCCGACGGGCTGCCCGAGCTGCTCGTGCACGACATCAACGGCAACATTGTGTTCCGGCTGTCGCCCTCACGCGGGATCCTCGACTTTCCAACCTAGTCGCCCGACGGCGTGAAAGTGGCGTTCACCGGGTACACGGACGGGCGCCAATCGATGTACATCGCTAACGTCGCACGCCATACGCTCGTGATGGTCAGCAGCGCCGCCTTCGGCGGCTGGCTCGGTGACGACACCGTGCACTTCGTCGGCGACATGTGCGGCGAGCCTGACATCTACCTCGTGTCCGTAGACGGTTCGCGGCTCGTCAACGTCACCAATTCAACAGAGGCCGAGGGACGCCCCGTGACGACATCGCCATCCACCGTGGCGTATATGATCAGGAGCGCTCCGTGGGATCCAACTGGCGTCCGGATCGTCGAACGAAATGTGGTCGACGGGACCGAACGGACGCTGGTGCCCGAGGGTCGACTGCTCATACCGGGTGACGTCGATCCCTTGTTGCCGGACGGCCGATACCTCGCGTTCCGGGACTACGAGCCGTCGCGATACTTCCACGGGCTTTGCCACGACCTGCCGCCAGGACCAAACCCGGTGCGCGTCTCGAGGCTCCTTCCCTGACCTAGAGCCCGACGATCTCGCGGCCTTCCGCCAGCACCTTCTGCACCAGGTCCGGCTCCCCGACCACCTCCGTGTAGATCCGCACCAGCGGCTCCGTGCCGCTGAAGCGCAGTAGCAGCCAACCCTTCCCGTCGAGCGTGAAGCGGAAGCCGTCCGTCGTATCGACGGCCGTCACCTTGATGCCGGCGACGGCGTCCGGACGCGCCTTCGCGGCCCGCGCGATCACCGCCTCGCGCTGGTCATCGCGCAGCGTGATGTCGATGCGGTCGTAGTGGTGCGGCCCCACCTTCGCGTACAGCTCCGCCAGCAGCTCGCTCGGCCGCTTGCCCGACCGCGCGATGAAGTCGAGCATGTAGAGCCCGGCGAGGATGCCGTCGCGCTCCGGCACGTGTCCGCGGAAGCCGTAGCCGCCGCTCTCCTCGCCACCGATGAGCGCGTCCGTCTCCATCATCTTCGGCCCGAGGAACTTGAACCCCACCTTCGTCTCGTGCACGGGCACGCCGTAGATCTCCCCGAGCTTCTCCACCATCGCCGTCGTCGTGATCGACTTGACGATCGGCCCGCGCTCGCCACGGTACTCGAGCAGGTAGTAGGCGAGCAGCGCGAACACCTGCAGCTGATTGATGAAGTTGCCCCGCTCGTCGGCGAACCCCACCCGGTCGGCGTCGCCGTCGTTGGCCACGCCGATGTCGTACGCGCCGCCCGCCATGGCCTGCTCCATCTCGGCGAGGTTGCGCGCGATCGGCTCCGGCGCGTGCATGCCGGGGAAGAGCGGGTTGCGGAAGCCGTGCAGCTCCGTCAGCTTCGTGCTGCCGCCGGACAGCAACTCGCTGAAGTAGCCCGCGCCCGTGCCGTACATCGCGTCGTAGCAGACGTTGAACCCCGCCGAGCGCAGCGTCTGCAGGTCGACGAGCCGCCCCAGGTGCGCCAGGTATGGCGAGCGCGCGTCGAACTCCTGGACGCTGCCCGACTGCTTCGCCTCGCCGATCGGCGTCTGCGGCACCTTCCGCCCGACCAGATCCGGCAGCCGCCGCTCCAGCTCGTCGACCACCTCCGGCGAGGCGCTACCGCCGTACTCCGGCTTGTACTTGAAGCCGTTCCAGCGCCACGGGTTGTGGCTCGCCGTGATGACGATGCCACCGCCCGCCTTCCGGTCGATGATCGAGTAGCTCACGACAGGCGTCGGCGAGAACGTGTCGGTGAGCGCGACGTTGATGCCGTGCCCGGCGATCACCTCCGCCGCCGCGACCGCGAAGTCCTCCGACGCGAAGCGCGTGTCGTAGCCGATGATTATCCCGCGCGCGGCGAGGCCGCGCTGCTGCACGTACATCGCCGCGCTCGCCGCGCACGCGCGCACGTTGTCGAACGTGTAGTCCTCGCCGATGATGGCGCGCCAGCCGTCCGTCCCGAACTTGATCACGGTCGGCGGGCGCATCTCGTATCCCATCGAAGTCACGTCTCCTGCATGAACCGGGCGGAACGTTCGTAGGTTGCAGCGTCGGCGGCGTTAGGGCAACGAGACCGGCGGCATGACGATGAGTTTGTCGCGCGGGCGCGAGATCCCGCTAGTAATCCGGCGCGCCGCCGCCACCGCCGCTCGGCTGCTGGAGCTGGCTGCGGTTCCGCTGCTCCAGCAGCTCCAGCACGCGCAGCGCCTCTTCCACCGTGAACTCCTCGTCGATGCCACGCAGCGCGTCCTCGAGCGCCCGCTGGATCTCCTGCGGCGTCATCTCCCGGTCGCCCGGCCCCGGCGTGCCTTCGGCGCCCGGCGTCGAATCGCCCTGCTCCCCGGGCTGCGGCGTCGACTGCCCCTCGCCCTGCGTGCCACCGCCTCCCTCGTCGTCGCCCGGCTGCACGGTCGGCGTCACTTCCGGCGGCGGCACGGCCGGCGTCGGCGAGGGCGTTGGCGAGCGGTCGAGCAGCCACTGGATCACCTCCAGGTTGTGCTTCGCGTCCTCGTCCTCCGGATTCTCGATCAGCGAGCGCTTGAACGCCTCGAGCGCCTCGTTGAGCCGCTGCCCTCCCGCGTAGTGGTTGCCAATCGCGTACTCCAGCAGCGCCGCCAGCTCGTCGTCGTCGGCTGGCAGGCCCTTCTTCGTCTCCTCCGCCGCCAGCGCGTATTCGCCTTTCTTGTTGAGGGCGTTGCCGGCGTTGTGGAACAGCTCCTTGTGCGACGGGTCGATCGCCTGCGCCGTGCGATACCCGCTGAGCGCTTCGTCATACCGTCCCTGCGCGTAGTCGAGGTTCGCCTCGCGGTTGAGCGTGGCGACCTCGCTTGCGCACATCGCGCCGATGAAGAGGCCCGCTGCCCCCAGCGGCCAGAGGCACCGCCACCCTGGACGCGGCGAGCCGGCCTCCCGCCGTTGCGTAACCGCGACGGGGACGATCGACGCCGCCACGACGAGCGCCAGCGCGATTGCCGTGAAGACTTGGAACCGCTCGATCGGCTCCGACTGCTCTTGCACGTCGAACGTCGTCGCCGCGAGCGAGTCGAAATCCGGCGCCAGCCCGGTCAGTGGCCGCCCATCGCCCGAAAGCTCGACGTAGCGCCCGCCGCCCACCGTCGCGATCGACCGCAGCGCGGCCGCGTCGAGGCGCGTCACCACCGGCTGCCCCGAGTCGTCCCGCCGCGGGCGGAGCTCGAGCGTCTCTGGATCGCGGTCCATCACGGCCGAACCTTGCGCCGTCCCGACGCCGGCGGTGTACACCGTCACGCCGGCCGCCGTCGCGTCGCGGATCGCGCCGGCCACGAGGTCGGTGTGGTCCTCGCCGTCGGAGATCACGACCAGCGCGCGCGCCTCGGCCTCGCCGCCCTCGAGCAGCTCGACGCCCTCGCGGATGGCCGACCCGACGTCCGACCCAGGCGGCACCAGCCCGAGCTCGCGGTCGACGCCCTCGACCAGCCGCGCCAGCGCCGCCGTGTCGCCCGTCAACGGCGAGCGCACGAACGGCCGCCCCGCGAACACCACCAGCCCCACGCGGTCGCCCTGCGAGCGGTCGAGCAGCGCGATGATCTCGTCCTGCGCGCGCCGCAGCCGCGTCGGCTCGACGTCGGTCGCGAACATGCTCTGCGAAATATCGAGCGCGATCACCAGGTCGATCCCGTGCTGCTCGACGCGCGTCTCGCGCTCGCCGAACTGCGGCCGCGCCGCCGCGAACGCAGCGAACGCTGCCGCTACGACGAGCATCGCCGCCACGGCATACGGCCACGCCGCGTCGCTGATCGCGCTCCCGAATCGACGCCGCGCGCCCGCGCGCCACGCCACCCACGCGGCATACATCGCGGCCGACGCCGGCACGAGCAGCAAGAACCACAGGTACGCCGGCGCCCCGAAGCTCATGCCACCCTCCGGAACACCGTCGCGCGCAGCGAAAGCTCCAGCGTCAGCAGCAGCGCCGCCGTCGCCAGGAACCACGGCGCCACGTCGTCGAAGCGGACCAACTCGTCCGCGGCGAACTGCGACTTCTCCAGCTGGTCGATGCGCTCGTACACCTGCTGCAGCGCCTGCGGGTCCTCCGCCCGGTTATAGGCGCCGCCCGTCACGTTCGCGATCTCTCGCAGCGCGCGCTCGTCCACGTTCAGCGTCGAGCCAGGCCCCGTCCGGCTTACCACGCCGATCGTGTAGACGCGCACGCCCAGCCGCTCGGCGATGCGCGCGGCGGCCAGCGGTTCGACGTCGCCGGCGTTGTTCTCGCCGTCCGTCATGAGGATGACGATGCGGCTCGCCGCGTTCGACCCGCGCAGCACGTTCACCGACTCGCCGAGCGCGTTGCCGATCGCCGTGCCGTCGGCCAGCCGCAGCAGCTCGGCGCGTTGCACCGCGGCGTCGATAGCGCGGTAGTCGGTTGTCAGCGGGCTCAGCGTCATGCTCGAGCCCTGGAAGGCCACCAGCCCGACGCGGTCGTTCGTCCGCGCCTGCAGGAACTGCGAGAGCACCTCCTTCGCCGCGTCAAGGCGCGTCCGGCCGCTCCCGAACTGCTGTGTCATGCTCGCCGAGACATCGAAGCCGAGTACGATGTCGATGCCCTCACCCTCCGTCTCCGAGGCCGCCTCCCCCGTCTGGGGCCGCGCCAGCGCCACGACCAGCAGCGCTACCGCCGCCGCACGCACCAGGATCAGCGCGGGCTCGAGGCGCACCCGCCACGTCGGCCGAACGCCCGCCGCCGGCGCCAGCGAGCCCAACCGCACAGCCCCGCGCCGGCGCGCCGGCCACGCCAGCACGGTCAGAACCGGTACGAGGGCGAGGAATACCAGCACCCACGGCGTGGCGAAGCGGAAATCATCCACGATGGGAGTGTACCCATCCGCCCAAAGACCGAGGCGCAAACGGCCCAAAGCGCGATCCGGCGCACTCACACGCGGCCGTAACCTGCAACAGGAAGGAGGTCGTGATGTTCCGGATGATCGAGACCGAGATGCAGATCCACCAGATGGAAGCAGAGCGCGCCCGCGCCGAGCGCCGCTACCAGCCCCCGTCGCTGGACGCCGACATCCCGCGCGACGGCGCCGGCCGCCGCTGGGAGGTCTTCCGCCGCATCGTCGATGGCCGGTAGATGACCGCAATCCAGTCAGAGACAACGTAGAAGCCCCGGAACGACCGGGGCTTCTGCATTCCCCTCCCCCGAGAGGGCGGAGCCGAGCGATACGCCGAAAGTCTCACGCGATCCCGGCCCCTCGTCCAATGTGACGCCGCCCTCACCAACGATACTCTCCCAGCAGATGACGCGCAGATAGTTGAAGGAGAAGAGACGAGATGTTCGCAGCAGAGACGTACATGCAGGTGGCGATGTTCGAGATGCGCGGCGGCCGCGCCCCGCGGCCGGAGTGCCACAACACGGGCATCCCGGGCGCCCAGCTCAGCGCGGCTGCCGCAAGCGTCGCGCGCAGCATCTTCCGCCGCGGCGCCTGACCCGCCACGACAACGACGAAGCCCCGAGGCAAGCGCCCCGGGGCTTCGCGCATTTCACAATCAGTCCGCGGCTACGACGTCGCCGCCGGCTTCTCTTCCTTCTTCGGCCACTGGTTCACGAGGCCGCCCGTGACCTCCGGCATCTTCTGGTCCAGCTCGTCGAGCGACCAGATGTGCCCCGGCTCCGCCGTGATCCGCTTCGTGATCTCCGGCAGGCTGTACAGCCCGATCAGCGGCCCGCTGACCATGAAGTCGCGCCCGTTGACGTTCGCCGCCGCATCGGTGCACAGCCACGTGACGAACGGACCGATCGCCTCCGGCGGGTTCGCCTTCCCGAACGCCTCGAGCGCCTGGAAGCCCTGCATCCCCGCCGCGCCGCCGCGCGCCGCCGCCTCGCGCATCTCATCGCTGATCACGAGGCGCGTACCCGCGCGCGGCCGGATCGCGTTCGAGCGCACGCCGTAGCCGCCCATGTCGCGCGCCAGCGTGCGCGAGAGGCCGATGATGCCTTCTTTCGCCGCCGAGTAGTTCGCCTGCCCGCGGTTCCCCAGCCCCGACTCCGACGACGTGTGCACGAAGACGCCGCTTCGCTGCTGCCGGAACACCACCGCCGCGTGCTTGCTCAGGTTGAAGTGCCCCTTCAGGTGCACCGCCAGCACGATGTCCCACTCTTCCTCGGACATGTTGAAGACCATCTTGTCGCGCAGGATGCCGGCGTTGTTGATGACGATGTCCAGCCGCCCGAACGTGTCGAGCGCCTGCTGCACCATGCGGTCGCCCGACGAGAAGTCGGCGACGTTGTCGTAGTTCGCGACCGCATCGCTGCCCATCTTCTTGATCTCGTCGACCACTTCGTCCGCAGGGCCCTTGTCGCCGCCGGTACCGGCCGCGGTGCCGCCGAAGTCGTTGACGACGATTTTCGCCCCCTCCGACGCCAGCGCGAGGCACTCGCCGCGCCCGATGCCGCGGCCGCCGCCGGTTACGATCGCGACCTTTCCTGCAAGCCGATCACCCATCACGTCTCTCCTTTGTGAAAGTCTGCGAAGGCCGCCCGGGGAAGCCGCGGCCGACGTCGGCGCACTCGGGCTGCCCTGCCGGGCAGCATGCCGCCCTTCCGGACAGCGATGGCCAATGTAGTGGAGCCTTATGTTACGGGCAAGAATCAGGCGTTCCGGCACGCCCTTCTGTCGCCTGGGTCGTGCGTGGCTGCTACCGTCGAGCCATGCACGTCGTCCGCCGCATACACCGCGTGGTGATCGAGACCGATGATCCGTCAGCGATCGGAGCGGCGTTGTCGCGCGCGCTCGGCCTGCGCGTCGTCGAGCCGTTCCGTATGTACGGCACCTTCGCGAGCATGCTGCTCGACGCCGGCACGGCGTTCGTCGAAGTCGCGCGCCTCGGGCCGCCGGTCGAGCGACCGACGGGACGCGCGCGACTGTTCGGTATCGCGTTCGAGCCGCCGTCGCTCGACGAAGCCATACGCGAGCTAGACGCGCGCGGCATCGCGCACGGCGCGCCGGCGCATCATCCGCACGCCGGCGAGCTGCGCCGCTGGACGAACGTGCTCATCGACGACATGGTCCCAGGCGCGCTGATCTTCCTCTGCGACTACGCGCCCGCCAGCGCGCCGCGACTCCTCGATGACGGCGGCGGGCGAGACCGCGCGCGGCTCGACGAGATCGTCATTCACGTCCGCGACATCGAGCGCGCCGCTGCCCGGTGGCAGCGTCTCCTTGCGCCCACCGAGCAGCGCCTGCCCGGCGAATGGCGTGCCGGCAACGGCCCGTCGCTGCGCGTCATCGCCGGCGAATCCGACAGCATCGCATCACTGACGTTTGTCGCGGCGTCGACCACCGGTGCATCGGCCGGGAGGCGCGAACGCACCCCGGTGACCGACGCCGCCCGAGATTTGATCGTCCCACCGGCGGCGCTCGGCGGCCTCGAGATTCGCGTGCGGACGGCGCACAGTTAGCGCGTCGATAACGTCGCCTAACCGGCCGTTAACCTGGCGCGACTACGCTCGCGACGCAGGTTGAAACCACGTCGATGCACGGCAGTCCGCATCGGCTGGTCGGGAGGCCGGGCGTGGCGGGGACGTCCGGCCTCTCAGCGCGCCGTCGATCGCCGACTCGTCGGCCACCCAGATGCAGCGGTGGTGCCAAACACGGCCCTGGATGAGGTACGCCGGCCGCGGCAGCTCCTCTAGGAGCCGCGAGACGCGCGCGATCGTCCACGCGGGCAGGCATGATCGCGGCACCGGCGCCATGCGCTCGAGGTCGTACACATCGATACCCTCGAGCCGCACGACCACATCCTCACCGACGTCGTACGTATACAGGTGGCGCTGGCGGGTGGAGATCATTCCCTTGCCCTCTCTTCCCAATCGGACCCGTTGCGTTGAGTGTGCACGCGGGGAGAACGTATCCTGCCACCTGCCGGCGAGGAGCGGCTTGGCGCGCAGGATGAGAGGCAGTTCTGCATGAATCGTCCGCGCTCCCGGCGCCTCCGACTCCTACATACTGATCAGTCAGAATGTATGTCCAACTGATCGGTTCGTCAAGTCACAACCGTCCGCACGTTGGCTGCACTGGCGCGGGCGGCCAACGAGCGGCAGCGCAAATTCACACGATCGTCGGTCGGCCGCGCGCGAGTTGCGCACCTCTTCGTAGAGAGAAGCGAAAACCTACCCGCGGCCTCGCTCCTCAGCCGCGCGCGCGGCGTCCTCGCGACGCTGCTCCGTCTCCTCTTCGTCCGCCACCGTCGCGGCACCCTCCTCGACGTCACGCTTGATGTCCGCCGGCGTCGGGATGCGGGCTTCCAGCCGCTCCTCGAGCACGCCGTAGTGGTTCACGCCGAGGTAGTGAAGCGGTTTCAGCCCCGGGTCCGTCAGGAGCCACGTCTCGTCGAACGCGTCCTTCTCCGCCTGCGCCGCCACGACCTTGCCGACGAACAGCGTGTGGTCGCCGATGGTGTACGCGTCGTGGACGCCGCACTCGATCCAGCCAACGCAGCCCTCGAGCAGCGGCGCATCGACCTGGCGCCCGCGGAACGTCGGCAGCTTCGTCAGCTCGAACTTGTTCAGTTCGACGCCGCTGACGCTGCCCAGGTACTGCACGTGGTGCAGCAGCTCGCGCGTGGGGATGTTGAGGGCGAACTCCTCGCTGTATTTGATCATGTCGTGCGTGTGGCGCGCCGGGTGCACGGCGATGGCGACGAGCGGCGGGTCGATGCTCACCGGTGTCACGAACGCGGCAGGCATCACGTTGGCGTTGCCCCGCCAGGACGTCGACACCAGCACTACCGGCCCGCCGCCGAGCAGCCGTCGCGCGTCCCGCTCGTCGATCCTCGTGCGCATTGCTCCTCCAGCGGCATCCTACGCCATCGACCGGCGCCGCACAGCCTCATGCACGCCCGCATCGCGGCGCTTGTCCCCGGCGCCAACCCTCCGCCACACTTCCAATCTGAACGGCTGACCGACTGAAAGACTTCACCATGACCCGCGCCGCCTACCTCGACTGCTTCTCCGGCATCAGCGGCGACATGCTGCTCGGCGCGCTGATCGACGCCGGCGTCGCCGTCGACGCCCTGCGCGAGGAGCTGCACAAGCTGGGCGTCGCCGGCTGGGAGCTGCGCGCCGAGCGCGTGACGCGCGCCGGCATCGCCGCCACGAAGGCGCACGTCGACCTCGCCGAGCAGCCGCAGCCGCACCGCAAGCTCCCGGACGTGCTCGCCATCCTCGACGGATCGTCGCTGCCGACGAGCGACCACAATCGGGCCGCCGCTGTCTTCCGGCGTCTCGCGCAGGCCGAGGCGCGCGTGCACGGCGTCGCGCCGGAGGAGATCGACTTCCACGAGGTTGGCGCGCTCGACGCGATCGTCGACGTGACCGGCGCCATCATCGGGTTGCGGCTCCTCGGCATCGAGGAGCTGTACTGCTCGCCGCTTCCCGCCGGCGGAGGCAGTGTGCGCGCGGCGCACGGCCGCCTGCCGGTGCCCGCGCCCGCCACACTCGAACTGATCGCAATGGCGAGCGCGCCCGTCGCGCCCTCGACCGCCGACCGGCCGATGGAGTTGGTGACGCCGACCGGCGCCGCGCTCGTGACCGAGCTGGCGACGTTCGAGCGCCCGCCCATGCACGTCGACCGCGTCGGTTACGGCGCCGGCGGGCGCGACCCCGAAAGCTGGCCGAACGCGCTGCGCATCTGGGTCGGCGAGATCATCGAGCCGGCGCGTCCGCAGATGCTTCTGCTCGAGACGAACATCGACGACATGAACCCGGAGATCGCCGGCTACGTGCTCGAGAAGCTGCTGGCGGCGGGCGCCGCCGACGCGTGGCTGCAGCCCATACAGACGAAGAAGAACCGCCCGGGCCTCCTGCTGTCCGCGCTCTGTTTGGCGGAGCGAGAGGACGCGGTCGCGTCGGTCCTGCTCCGCGAGACGTCGACGCTCGGGTTGCGGGTCACGCCCGTGCGCCGTCACGAGGCTCAGCGCGAAGTCATCGAGTTCGAATCGTCCCTCGGAACGGCGGCGGTGAAGGTGAAGCGCCTGCCCGGCGAGCCGCCGCGCGTCTCACCCGAGTACGACGTCTGCCGCCGTCTCGCCGAGCAACACGATCTGCCCCTGATCGAGGTCTACCGCCTCATCGAGCGCGAAGCCCTCGATCACCTCTAACAAGCTCGTCCCTGCTTGTGCTCTCCGCTTCTGCTCTCTGCCTCGGCCGTGTGTCCTGCTCTCGCCCGCTACGGCTGCACCACCCGCGTCTCGAGCCCCTTGCCCTCCAGCCGCACCTTCCCCTCCGACTCCAGCTTGTGCAGGTGCGAGAGGATCTGGCCCTGCGCCATGCCCATCAGGCGCTTGTCCAACTCCGGGTAGATCGCCTTCAGCAGCGATTTCACCGTGTCCTTCCCCTGCCCCAGCAGCGACACGATTTGGTCCTCGCGCTGCTGCCGGTGGTCAATCAGCTCCTGGATCTTCCGGTGCGGCTCCTTTACGAGCGGGCCGTGCCCGGGAGCGAGCAGCGAGGCCTCGAGGGCCTGCATCTTCCGCAGCGAGCGGATGTACTCCGCCATGTCGCCGTGCGGCGGCGGCGAGATGGCGGCGGTGCCCACGCCGAGCACGTTGTCGCCGGCGAACAGCAGCCCGTCGTCCTCGAGCAGGATGCAAAGGTGGCCGGCCGTGTGGCCCGGCGCGTGCACGCAACGCAGCCGCAGCGATGCCACCTCGAGCACGTCGCCGTCGCGCACCCGCACGTCCGGGGTGGCCTTCGCAGCCTCCAGACGCCACTGCTTCGCCCGCTCGCGCGCTTCCTTCTGGTCTTCCGGGATCTCGACGTCGCCCGTGTCCAGCTCCGGATTGAGCAGAAGCGGCTCCTCGTCCTCGTGCACGACGATCTGCGCGCCGGTCGCCTCGCGCAGACGGTGCGCGCCGCTCGCGTGGTCGTAATGGTGATGCGTGATGATGATGTACTTCACGCGATCGACGCCCAGCTCGCGCAGCATCTCCGTCCGCTTGTTGAACGATTCGTCGTCGCTGAACCCGGCATCGACGAGCGCCGCCTCACCGCCGTCGCGGATCAGGAAGACGTTCGGCGGGTAGGGCTGCGGGAACCACGACAGGTCCACGTGCAGGCTCGTGACGTGCGGCGTAAGCTCTTGCGGCACTCGATGCTCCTCCCGCTAACTCGCCGGGATGGTACGACAGCCGCCACGCCCGGTCGAGCAGCCGCAACCTAGATGAAAATGAAACCGCACGTCTGAGCGCGTTGCCGCTGCTTCACACCGCGCCACGTACGCTTCGGGCGAGTGGTGGAGGGACGCATGATGTTCCTGCGCAGAGACAAACTGAAGAAGGTCAGCGCGCCCGACGTCTACCCGGGCGCCGACGTGCTCACCGCCGACGGCGCCGTCCTCGGCACGGTCAAAGAAGTCAGCGACATCTCGTTCAAGGTCGACGCGCGACTCGCGCCCGACTTCTGGCTGGGCCGCGACTACGTCCTCGAGTCGACGGCCGAGCGCGTGGTGATGAGCTTCGACCGCGACCACCTGGAGGCGTACAAGCTCGGCAGCAAGGGCACGCCGGAGGACGAAGCGTCGCAGCGCGCGCTCGTCGAGACGCCCTTCAGCGAGGAAGAGCAGCTCGACCAGCGCATCCGGATGGAGCGGGAGCTGGCGCAGCAGCGCCAGCGGCTCTCCCACGAGCACCCCGAGGGCGAAGCGGCGCCACCCGACACCGGCGGGACGCTCGGCCAGCCCGTCGAGGAGGAGCTGCGCGAGTACGGCGTGGAGCCGCTGGGCGCGGCGCCTGAGTCGCGCGTGTCCACCCCCACCGGCGACGTCGTCGGCGACACGCTCGTCGAGCGCGAGGCGGAGTACGAGGAGGAGCGCGCGGCGACCGATGAGCGGCTCAGCGCGTCCGGCGTCGAGTACTCGATCCCTACGCGGCATCGCGCGCACGATCCAGCCGCGGCGCGCGAGCGCGAGGCGATGGCCGGCGTCGCCGTGATTGGAGGCACGATCCTCGCGGCAGTCAGCGGCTTCCTGCTGCTGCTCCGGCGCCGCGGCCGCCGCAAGACCGCCGGCTGATCGCCACCGCTACGCGACGTGCGCCATGCGCGCCATCTCCCGGCACGACTGCGCGCAGCCGCGGCACGTCTCGGCGCACGCGCGCATCACCTCGTCGTCGGGGAACCGCTCGCACGACTCAGCGCACCGCTCGCACACCTCGGCGCAGGCGTTGCACGTCACGCCGTGCAGCGGCGACTCGCGCAGCATGAAGTCCGCGCTCGTCTTGCAGATCTCGGCGCAGTCGAGCAGGAGCCGAACGTGCTCCTGCGCGGCGTGCTCCCCGCCCATGCCCAGGCAGTAGTTCACGGTCTGCGTGCAGACGTCATGGCACGAGGTGCACCAGTCGATGCAGTCGTCCATCGCGGTGGCCATCTCGTCGCCGTTCATGTCGTCGTTCATGGCGCCTCCGTTCGGGCATCTTCCGCTCCCCAACCTATACCGCTGTCCATCACCGGATAGTCCCACCTCCCCGCCACCGTATAATCGCGCCGTGACAATCCCCTCAATCCGCCAGATTCAACGCGCGCTCCTGCGATGGCACGAGCAGGACGGCCTGCGCGCCCCGTGGCGCGAGTCCGGCGACCCCTACGAGTGCCTGGTCGCCGCCGTCATGGCCCAGCAGACGCAGATGCCCCGCGTCATGGCCTCGTACGAGCGCTTCATGGCGGCCTTCCCCACCCTCGAGGCGCTCGCCGCTGCCTCGCTCGGCGACGTCATCCGCGTCTGGGCCGGCATGGGCTACAACACCCGCGCCGTCCGTCTCCACCGCGCCGCCCGCGCTATCGCCCGCGACGGCTGGCCGCGCACCGCCGCCGCGCTGGAGAGGATCGACGGCATCGGCCCCTTCACGGCCGCCATCATCGCCTCGTTCGCGTTCGGGGAGCCGGCAGCCTGCGTCGACACGAACGTGCGGCGCGTGCTCGGCCGCCTCGCCGGCGACGAGAGCACCAGCGGCAAAGGACTGCAGCGCCTCGCGGACGAGTGGATGGCGAGCGAGTCGCCTGCCCGCTGGAACCAGGCGCTGATGGACTACGGCGCCCGCGTCTGCGCGCCCCGCCCGAGGTGCGGCGATTGCGTCGTCGCGCGCTGGTGCCCATCACGCGAGCGCTACGCCTTCCCGGGCGTCGCCGACGAGCGTGCGGCGTACACCGCCCGCCCGAGGAAGAAGGAGCCGCGCTACGAGGGCTCGACGCGCTTCTTCCGCGGCAAGATCATCGACGCGCTGCGCGCGCTGCCACACGGCGCAGCGATCCCGCTCGCGCGCCTCCCGCGGAAGATCGCGAACGGCCACGCGCCGCCCTCGCTCGAGGAGACGCGCGCGCTGGCGGCGGCGCTCGAGCGCCACGGCCTCATCGTTATCGAGAATGAAGCCGTCCGCCTGCCCGACTGACGCCGCCAGACGCGCGCCTGCGCTACGATCGCCGGGACTGGAGGCGCCACATGCCCGCTGAGGTGATCAAGTTCGGACCGCTCGGCCCCTTCGCCAACAACGCGTACCTCATCGCCGACGAGACGACGAAGGAGGCGATCTTCGTCGATGCCCCGCTCGAGAGTGAGAAGGCATTCGACGCCGCGAAGCGCTACAACGTCACCCGCATCGTCATGACGCACCGCCACGGCGACCACTGGGCGCAGGTAGACGCGGTGAAGAAGCAGTTCGGCGCGCCCGTCCTCTGCCATGAGGGCGACCGTCAGCCGTACGAGGCCAAGGTCGACGGCACCGTCAGCGACAACGAGGAGATCGCCATCGGCGACACCATCGTGCGCGTGCTGCACACGCCCGGCCACACGCCCGGCAGCATTTGCCTGCTCTTCCCGACGGCGCAGCACGACGTGCTCATCTCCGGCGACACACTTTTCCCCGGCGGCCCAGGGCGCTCCGACAGCCCGCAGGCGCTACAGGAGATGATCCGCTCGATCACCTCGCGGCTGCTGCCGCTGCCGGAGAACACGCGCGTCCTCCCCGGCCACGGCGACGACACGACGATCGCGAACGCCAAGCGCGAGTACGCCGTCTTCGCGTCAAGAGAGCACGCCGCCGACCTCTGCGGCGACGTCCTGTGGGAGTCGTCGTAGCGGCAGGAGGCCGCTACTCCAGCGGGTTGATCTGGCGCTCCTCGAAGCGGTCGATGGTCGAGTGGAACTCGTCCGGCAGGATCGTCTTCACCGGCCCCGCCGCATCCAGCATCACGTTCGCGAACTCCGAGTCGTCGATGCGCTTGTCCATGTCGTAGCGCGGGAACGTGATGAAGAGGATGAGCAGCGCTTCGATGATCACGAACGCCTTCGCTGCGCCGAACATCGCGCCTAGCAACTGGTCGGCGATGCCAAGCTGCATGATCACTACCGCCGGGTGGATGAGCATCGCCAGCAACTGCCCCGCCACCGTGATCCCGACGAAGATGATGAGGAAGCCGATGACGTTCGCCGTGATCTCGTTGTCGATCGCCGTCAGCATCGTCTCGGCGACGTCACGGTAGAGCAGTCCCGCCGCGATCACGCCGACGATGGCCGACGTGATGCCGATGATCTCGCGCACGAACCCGGCCTTGAACGCCGTCACGATGAAGAAGAGAAAGATCACTACGATCGCTGCATCGACCCATGTCATGGCCTGACACCCCCCGCGGCCACGCCGGCGTCGTTGAACGCGACGCGCAGCACGTCCGCCATATCGCCCGCGAACACGAAGCGCAGGTCCCGCCGCACAGTCTGCGGCACGTCCTCGAGGTCCTTCTCGTTGCGCTTCGGCAGCACGAACGTCTTGATCCCCGCCCGGTGCGCGGCGAGGATCTTCTCCTTCAGCCCGCCGACCGGCAGCACCCGCCCCCTGAGCGTGATCTCGCCGGTCATGGCCACCTGTCGATTTATCGGCCGCTTCGTCAGCGCCGAGATGAGCGCCGTGGCGATTGTAATGCCGGCCGAGGGCCCTTCCTTAGGGACGGCCCCTAACGGCACGTGGACGTGGATGTCGTTCTTCTCGAAGACGTCGAGCGGGATGCCCAGGTCCGGCGCCCGCGACCGCGCGTACGAGAGCGCGGCCTGCGCCGACTCCCGCATCACCTCGCCCAGCTGTCCCGTGAGGGTCAGCGCGCCCTTCCCCGGCATCAGCGTCACCTCCACCCCCAGCACGTCGCCGCCAAGCTCCGTCCGAGCGACGCCGGTCGCCACGCCCACCTGGTCGCGCTCCTCGGCGACGCCCCAGAAGAACTTCTGCGGCCCGAGGTACTCGACCACCGCCTGCGCGTTCACCTGCACCTTCGTCGACGTCTGGTCCTCGGCGAAGCGGCGCGCGACCTTGCGGCAGATGCCGCCGATCTCGCGCTCGAGGCCGCGCACGCCGGCCTCACGCGTGTACTCGCGGATGATGCGCTTGATGCCGGCCGTCGTGAACGAGAGCTGCAGCTGCGACAGCCCGTGCTCCTGCAGCTGCTTCGGCACGAGGAAGCGCTGCGCGATGTGCAGCTTCTCCTCCTCGATGTAGCCCGGCAGCTCGATCACCTCCATGCGGTCGCGCAGCGCCGGAATTATCGGGTCGAGGATGTTGGCCGTCGCGATGAAGAGCACCTTCGACAGGTCGTAGTCGACATCGAGGTAATGGTCCGAGAACGCGTGATTCTGCTCCGGGTCCAGCACCTCCAGCAGCGCCGACGACGGATTGCCGCGGAAGTCCGTGCCCAGCTTGTCGACCTCGTCGAGCATGAACACCGGGTTGACGGTGCCGCCCTGGCGCATGCCGTGGATGATGCGCCCCGGCAGCGCGCCGACGTACGTGCGGCGGTGCCCGCGTATCTCGGCTTCGTCTCGCACGCCGCCGAGGCTGACGCGCACGAACTTCCGCCCCAGCGCTTCCGCGATTGAGCGGCCCAGGCTCGTCTTTCCCACGCCCGGCGGGCCGACGAAGCAGAGCACCGGGCTGCGCAGCTTCTCCTTCGCGAGCTGGCGCACCGCCATGTACTCGAGGATTCGCTCCTTCACCTTCGTGAGGCCGTAGTGGTGGCGCTCGAGGACCTTCGCCGCATCCCGCAGGTCGAGGTGGTCCTCGGTCGCGTGCGACCACGGCACGGTCACGAGCCACTCCAGGTATGTGCGGATGATGCCGACCTCCGGCGACGCCGACGGGATGTGCTCCATCCGCGCCAGCTCGTCCTCGGCCTTCTGGCGCACGTTGTCGGGCATGCCGGCGTTGGCGATGCGGTCGCGCAGCGCGAACGCGTCGCGCGCAGCGGGGTCGGTCTCGCCCAGCTCGCGCTGGATCGCCTTCATCTGCTCGCGCAGGAAGTACTCGCGCTGCGTGCGGTCGAGCTCCTCCTGCACGCGCGAGTGGATCTTCGTCTGCAGCTCGAGCACGTCCAGCTCTTTCGCCAGGTGGATGCTCAGCTTCTCCAGCCGCTCACGCGCGTCGAGCGTGCTCAGCAGGTCCTCCGCCTCGAAGTCGTCGAGGTTGAGGCAAGAGGCGACGTAGTCGGCGAGCCAGCCCGGCCGCTCGATGTTGATCGCCATGACGTAGGCGTCCTCGGCGATGCTGGGCGCCAGCTTCGATACCTTCTCGAAGAGGGCGAGCACCGCGCGACGCAGCGCCTCCGTCTGCACCGTCGCGTCGTCAGGCTCGTGGATCACCTCGACGAGCGCGCGGTAGTAAGGCTCACTCGCCGTGAACTCGAGGAGCCGTAGCCGGCGGTGGCCCTGCACCCACACCTGCGTCGTCCCGTCGGGCAGGCGCAGCGAGCGGCTGATCGTGCCCTCGGTGGCGATGGGGAAGACGTCCTGTTCGGTTATGTCACTGAGCGACGCGTCCCGCTGCGTCACCACCGCGACGACGGTGTCGCCCGCCGTCGCCTCCTCGATGGCCCGAAGCGACGTGCGGCGGCCGACGAGGATGGGCCCGGCCGTGTTGGGGAAGAGGATGCCGCGCCGTCGCGGCAGGAGCGGTAGTTCGAGGATCGCAGCCTTGCGCCTGCGTTCGCGGGGCACGCTTTCCCGGACCTCCCATACGCGCGGTCGCCCGCACGGCCTACAGAAACTGATCTGACCCACGATCAGTATCGGCAGCGCGAGTGTAGCATGGCGGCCGGCCGATTCCGCGGTTTGTTATGGCGAATCGATCATCAGATCGATCAGATCTTGGCGTTTTGCGGGCCATCGGCGGAGCTGAAGCTCCGCGGCTACGGCTCTGCGGCGGCGCGTGAGCGGCGGAGCTGAAGCTGCGCGGCTACGGCTCTGCGGCGGCGCGTGAGCGGCGGAGGTGAAGCTCCGCGGCGACGGCTCCGGCATTTCGTTTTGTCACTTTTCTGTTTTGCCTCTGGCTCAGCGCCGGCGGCGGGCATCTTGTTTTGTCATGTTTCTTTCGCCTCCGCCGCGCGGAGCGGCAGTTTGTTCTTCACTTTTCCGTTCTCCGCCTCCGCCGACACAGCGGGGAGGGGAGCTTGTTCCCTCACTTTTTCCGTCTTGCGCCCTGTACGCGGCCGGGAGCGGCTCTTCGGTCGGGCGTGCACCATCCCAATGACCGCGGGCGCGGCGCATCCTCTCGACCCGAGCGGAGCGATTATGCGCGCGGGCGCGCGCCACGCAAAGGGCGCGATGTCACCGCCAGCGGCCAAACAGGCATGACGGAGCAGAGCGCTCTGCGCAGGCTGACTGACAGGCTGACTGACTGAGGTACTGACGTACTGACGTACTGACCGACTGGCCTACCCGGCCCACCGCCGGAAGATCAACGTCGCGTTCTGGCCGCCCATGCCGAACGAGCTGCTCAGTACCGTGTCGACCTTCGCCTCCCGCATCGCGTTCGGCACGTAGTCGAGGTCGCACTCCGGATCCGGGAACTCGTAGTTGATCGTCGGCGGAATCTTGTTGTCGCGGATCGCCAGCACCGACGCCACCGCCTCGACGCCGCCCGCGGCCGCCGCGGAGTGCCCGACCATCGACTTGATCGAGCTGACGGGGACGTCGTACGCCGCCTCGCCGAACGCGAGCTTGATCGCCGCCGTCTCCGTCTTGTCGTTGTAGGGCGTGCCGGTGCCGTGCGCGTTGATCCAGTCGATCTCCTCCGGCGCGACCTCGGCCGTCTGCAGCGCGCGCTTCAGCGCCAGCGACTGCCCCTCCGCGTCGGGCGCCGCGTCGTCGGCGGCGTCGAACGACCAGCCCTGGCCGATGTACTCCGCCAGGATCGTGGCGCCGCGCTCGAGCGCGTGCTCCTCCGACTCGAGCACGAGCACGCCGGCGCCCTCGCCCAGCACGAAGCCGTCGCGCTTCGCGTCAAACGGCCGCGACGCCTTCTCGGGCGTGTCGTTGTAGCCCTTCGAGAGCGCGCCCATCAGCCCCATCGTCGCGACGGCAACGGGCGTGATGATGGCCTCGGTGCCGCCGGCGAGCAGCACGTCGGCCGAGCCGCTGCGGATCATGTTGAACGCGTGCCCGAGCGCGTCGGTCGCCGAGGCGCAGGCGCTGTTGATCGACGTGTTCGGCCCACGCAGGCCGAGCTGCCGCCCGACGCGGCCGGCCGACATGTGCGGCCCCAGCCGCGGGATCAGCAGCGGATCGACGCGGTTCGGGCCGCGCTCGTCGATGATCGTCTCCTGGCGCCCCATCTCGAAGACGCCGCCCGTGCTCGCCAGCACCACGCCCATCTCCGTCGCCAGCTCCGCGTCCGGCTCGAGCCTGGCCGAGACGAGCGCCTCCTTCGCCGCCTTCAGCGCGATCTGCGCGAAGCGGCCGGAGCGGCGCGCCGTCTTGTGATCCATCACCTCCAGCGGGTCGAAGCCCTTGATCTCGCCGGCTACCTGCACGGCGTGCCGCGACGGGTCGAAGTGCGTGATGCGCGTGATGCCGCTCTTCCCGGCGAGGATGTTCCGCCAGAACGTCTCGGCGTCGTTGCCCACCGGCGTCACAGCGCCAATGCCCGTGATCACCACGCGCCGCAGTTCGCGGCGCGATCCGTTGCTGCTGCCTGCCACGCAGGCCTCCTCTCGGTGGATCTCTTCTCCATACAACCTACAACGCCCCGCCGCGACGCGCATGGTACGACCCGACCATCATGGCTCCGGGCGGGTTCCCGTAGGCGTGCGCACCTAGTGGGATCCCACCCCGCCATTCACGCCGATCCCCGCGCCGGCCGAGGGTATCCGTCGATTACCGATCGCGCCGTAGCTGCCCATCATCACCTTCGTGCCGCTCTCCGCAGGGCGGTCGCGGGTTGGTGTTGCAGGAGCGGCGGCATTGCGGATCCCCGGACGGCGGACGTTGTGGAAGGCAGTCGTGCTCCCGACGGGGGCGATGACGGTCTGCCTGACCGTCGCGCTCGCGATCGCGCTGGCGTCCGGCGCGACGCGTTCGAATGATGAGACGGTCGAGGTGTCGCGCGCGGCAGCGGCGCGCAGCGAGCGATCGCCGGTCGCCTCACGCCCGACAGCCACGCCTCCACCGTTGATCGAGATCCTCCAGGCCGCCGACGAGCTGGCGCGCGCCGGTCTCATCCCCGCGCCATCGCCCACGCCGACGTTGCGCGAGGTGCTGCTGGCCGCCGATGAACTGGTCCAGGCCGGGCTGATCCAGCCGCCGCCCGAGCCTTCGCTGCGCGACATCTTGCTCGCCACCGACGCGCTCGTCCGCGCGGGCGTCATCGCGCCGCCGGAGCCGCCGCTCGCGGAGGTCCTCCGCGCGGCCGACATGCTCGTGCAGGCGGGCGTCATCCCGCCGCCCTCGGCGCCGGCGCCGATCGCCCCTGCGCCCGCGCCACGACGCGTGGCGCCACCGCCAACGCCGACGCCCGTCCCGGCGCCGGCGGACGCGGGCTGGATCGATCAGGCGTTCTCGCAGCGGGTGCTCGCGCTCGTCAACGAACGGCGCGCCGCGGCCGGCCTCGGCGCGATCGTCATCGAGCCGCGGCTGCAGCTCGCCGCCGAGACGTACGCGCACGTCCTCACGCAGTACGACTGGTTCTCGCACACCGGGCCGGACGGCTCGACGCTCGTCGACCGCATCACGGCCACGGGCTTCCCGTTCGACACGCAGCTCGGCGAAGTGCTGGCGTGGGGCGTCAACTGGTCGCCCGAAGGCGTGGTGCAGGCGTGGATCGACAGCCCGCCGCACCGCCAGCAGCTGATGGAGCCGATCTACCGGCGGGCGGGCGTCGCCTGCGCCTTCCGGCATGAAGACGGCGGGCTCGTCGCGCGCTGCGTCATGGACTTCGCGGGATAGTCCTCAGGCGCTCTAGCCGTGGGTGACGCGCCGACGCTCGACGCGGCGCCAGGCGTCGCGCCAGCGAGCCGCGAACGCGACGACGAGCGCCATCAGCACCATCGCCGCGACGAACCACGCCGCCATCGCCAGCAGCGCGTTGAACTCGAGCGTGCCGTCGCGCCAGGACGCATCACGGAAGGCGCCGCTGAACGGACGCACGAACACCCACGAGGCGTCGAGCACGAGCGCGACGACGTCGCTCGACCGCTCGGCGTCGAACGCGAGCAGCATGAAGCGCGTGAAGACGAGCGCCTCGACGGCGCCGAGCGCCGCCGACAACGCGCCATTGATGCGCGTGGCCACCTCATGCTGACGTACTGCCTCGCGCGTGCCGCGGCCGCCGGGCTGCCCGGACGCCGGCGGCTGCCTGCTCTCGACCATGCTCCCCGCCCTTTCGGGAGCGCCGCGGGCTGGCCGGGGCGAATCCACCGGCGACGGCGCTCCTCTCAAGGCCAAACGTCCGGGTGGTTGACACATTGCGCGGGCTTGTCTAGGATCAGGGCGCTCTTGGGGCGATAGTGAGCGCTCACTAACAAGGAGCAAACATGGTCCAGCCGCGCGCCCGGCGCCTCCCCCGCGACACCCGCCGCCGCCAGATCATCGAAAGCGCGCGCGCCGTGTTCGCCTTGAACAGCTTCGCCAACGTGGGCACCGCCGACCTCGCGAAGGCCGCCGGCATCTCCGAGCCGGCCCTCTACCGCCACTTCTCCGGCAAGAAGGAGCTGTTCGTCGCCACGATCCGCGCGACGGGCCCGCGCCTGCTCCAGATCTGGGAGGAGATCGCCTGCGATTACGAGGACCCGCTCGAGACGCTGTGGGCGATCGGCGTCCACTACTACGACCACCTCGAGTCGCACGCAGCGAACATGAAGCTGCAGTTCCGTGCGCTCTCGGAAGCCGGCGACCCCGACATCCGCGCGGCGCTGCATGACAACTTCGAGGCCTTCGTCGCCTTCGTCACCGACACGCTCGAGGAAGGCAAGGCGCGCGGCATCGTCCGCGCCGAGGTTGACTCGCGCCTCATCGCGTGGCAATTCCTCGGCATCGGCCTGACGCTGGACCTGATGCACATGCTCGGATTCAAGGGTGAGATCGACCGGGCGCGCGCCGACATGTGGGGGCGCCTCTACCTGGAGGCCGTCAAGGCGCGGGGCGCCAAGCGGCCGCCGTATGTGAACGCGGAAGCGACGCCGGTGCGCGTGCCTGCATCGATGGGCGGCGGGCTGTGAGCGACAAACGAGCAGTTGACGTTAACGTAAAGCCTCACGAGAATGATCCGGCCGCCCGGCCGCCGCACGCGAAGAGCTGACGATGGACTTCCACGACACGCCCGAAGAAGCCGCGTTCCGCGCCGAAGTGCGCGCATTCATCGACGCCGAGTGCCCGCCCTCGATCCGCCGCCGCGGCCTGCACGCGATGTTCGGCGGCGGCGGCTGGGACGACATCCGCCTGAGCACGGACGAGTACCGCCAGCTCAACGCAACGTGGGCGAAGAAGCTCGCGGAGAAGGGCTGGATCGCGCCCGCCTGGCCGAAGGAGTACGGCGGCGCCGGCATGACCGTCATGCAGCAGTTCATCTTCAACCAGGAGATGGCTGCGGCCGGCGCGCCGCGCGGCGGCAACTACGGCATCGGCGTAGGCTGGGCCGGGCCGACGATCATCCTCTACGGCAACGACGAGCAGAAGCAGCAGTACCTGCCCGGCATCGTCCGCGGCGACGACATCTGGTGCCAGGGCTTCAGCGAGCCGGGCGCCGGCTCCGACCTCGCGTCGCTGCAGACGCGGGCGGCGAAGGACGGCGACGACTACGTCATCAACGGCCAGAAGATCTGGACGTCGGGCGCGCACGTCGCCAAGTACATGATCCTCCTGGCGCGGACGGACCCCGACGCGCCGAAGCACAAGGGCATCAGCTACTTCATCCTCGACATGCGCTCGCCGGGCATCGACGTGCGTCCGCTCGTCAACATGGCCGGCAACCACGACTTCAATGAAGTCTTCTTCGACAACGTGCGCGTGCCGAAGGAGAACCTGATCGGCGAGGAGAACCGCGGCTGGTACGTGGGCACGACGACGCTCGACTTCGAGCGCTCCGGCATCGCCACCAGCGTCACTCACGGCCACATGGTGCGCGACCTCGCCGCGTTCGTCCGCGACAACCGCGACGAGCCGTTCGTCTCGAAGAGCGCGAACCTGCGGATCGAGATCGCCGACCGCGCCGTCGAGGCCGAGGTGGAGCAGATGCTCTGCACGCAGGTGATCTCGATGCAGAACCGCGGCCTCGTGCCGAACAAGGAGAGCTCGATCGCCAAGCTGTTCTCGTCGGAGCTGGACCTGCGCATCGCCGAGACGTCGATGAAGACGCTCGGGCTGTACGGGCAGCTAAGGCGGGGCAGCGCGCACGCCGTCCTGCACGGGCGCGTCGAGAGCACGTACCTGTACGCGACGACGAGCACGGTGGGCGGCGGCACGTCGGAGATCCAGCGCAACATCATCGCGCAGAGGGGTTTGGGCTTACCGAGGGCGTAATCAGAACACGCCGTTCCCTGCCGCACGGGAGAAAGGAAGGACGCACATGGACTTCAGGGATAACAGCGAAGAAGCCGCGTTCCGGCAGGAGGTGCGCGACTTCATCAACAAGGAACTGAAGACGATCGACACCGGCGGCGAGCTGGCCGAGCGCGGCATGTATCGCGGCGCCTTCGAGCGGCTGCGCGGCCTGCGCAAGAAGCTGTCGGAGCGCGGCTGGATCGCGCCGGCGTGGCCGAAGGAGTACGGCGGCGCCGGTCTCACCACGATGCAGCAGTTCATCATGAACGAGGAGTTCGCCGAGAACCGCATCCCGCCCGTCGGCGGCATGGGCGTGTCGATGGTCGGCCCGACGCTCATCGCCCACGGCAACGACGAGCAGAAAAAGGAGCACCTCGGCCGCATCCTCTCCGGCGAGGTGCAGTGGTGCCAGGGCTTCAGCGAGCCGGGCGCCGGCTCCGACCTGGCGTCGCTGCAGACGCGGGCCGTCAAGGACGGCGACGACTACGTGATCAACGGCCAGAAGATCTGGACGTCCGGCGCGCAGTTCGCGCACTGGATGT
>Ga0073934_10003440_pt1 | contig 29175 bp, 23 predicted proteins | sample LarsenN4metaG_FD_76834 | JGI IMG/M metagenome (GOLD analysis project Ga0073934, IMG submission 76834) | Hot spring sediment bacterial and archeal communities from British Columbia, Canada, to study Microbial Dark Matter (Phase II) - Larsen... ... | reverse complement strand
TTGTTGCTCTTCAGGCCGGTCGAGATGTAGGGGTGCGTGCCGGCGTCGACGTCAGGGTTCACGCGCAGGCTGATGGGTGCGCGTGCGCCGTGGGCGCGGGCCACCTCGTCGAGCACGCGAAGCTCGTCCTCGCTCTCGACGTTGAAGCATCGCACGCCGGCTTCCAGCGCCGCCGCCATCTCGTCGCGCCGCTTGCCCACGCCGGAGAAGACGGTGCGCGATGCCTGCCCGCCGGCAGCCAGCACGCGCGCCAGCTCGCCGGCCGAGACGATGTCGAAGCCGCAGCCAGCCTCGGCAAATGTCTGGAGAACCGCGAGGTTGGAGTTGGCCTTCATCGCGTAGCACACGAGATGAGGCCGGCCGGCCAGCGCGCGCTGATAGGCGGCGAGCGCCGAGCGCATCGCACCGCGGGAGTACACGTACAGCGGCGTGCCGAAGCGGCGCGCCAGCTCGTCCAGCGAATGACCCTCGAGCCGCAACTCCCGGCCGTCATGCGCCAGGTGCGGCGCGCCGGGCAGAGCGCCCCGCTCTCCGGCAGAACTCATCGCGTCGGGCCCGACGACGGCAGGGCCGGTGCGGGCGCCGGAGCGGCCGGCGACGCGGACGCAGGCGAGGGAGTGGCCCCCGGCAGGTACAGCGGTCCCTTCTGTCCGCAGGCGGCGAGGCCACCCAAGACCATGGCGGCGGCACACGCGACGGCCACCGATACACTGCCAGGACGCTTCCCTTCCTCGTTCATGCGAGGCATTCTAGTGAGCACCTTGCCTTCGACTCCCGGCGCGCCACCCGCGGGCCGCGTGGCCATGACCGATGCCGAGTACGCGCGCGAGACCGGCGCATTGCTGGCCCGCGTCGAGGCGACCTGCGATCGCTGGCTCGACGAGGACGTCATCGACATCGACACCCACCGCACCGGCGGGCTGCTCGAGCTCGTCTTCCCGGATCGCAGCAAGATCGTCCTCAACACGCAGCCGCCATTGCAGGAGATGTGGCTGGCGGCCCGTGCCGGCGGCTTCCACTACCAATGGGACGGCCACGGCTGGCGCGACACCCGCGACGGCCACGAGTTGCTGCAGATGCTCTCGCGGCAGGCCAGTGCCCACGCGGGGCGGCCACTGACGTTCTGATTGCGGCGCGCGCCCGTCAGCGCTTGAAGAGATCGAGGATGCTGGTGCGCTCTTCCGACGATGCCGCCTTGGGCGGCACCGGATCCTCCAGGCCGAGGCCGGTGACGCCCCGCCCGCCGGTGAACTCCTCGTACATCCAGTAGCCGCCCTCCCCCGCCACGCCGGGGGGTGGCGTCAGGGTGGCGGGGGGCACCCCGCGCAGCGCGTACTGCATGTAGTCGATCCAGACCGGCAGCGCCAACCCTCCGCCGGTTTCGTTGGATCCGAGCTTCTTCGGCGTGTCGTGGCCGATCCACACCACCGCGGTCAGCGTGGGGTGGAAGCCGGCGAACCAGGCGTCCATCGAGTCGTTGGTGGTGCCGGTCTTGCCGAAGATGTCCTGGCGCTTCAGCGTCGCGCTCGCGCGCGCCGCGGTGCCGGAGCGCGTCACCTCCTGCATCAGGCTGGACATCACGAAGGCATTCCGCGCCGGAAGGGAGCGCATGCTCTCGTCGAGCTCAGGCGGCTTGACCTCCAGCAGGAGCTTGCCCTTGTGGTCGGTGATGCGCTGGATGAGCATCGGCTGCACCAGATAGCCGCCATTGGCGAAGACGCTGTAGGCGACGCACATCTGCATCGGCGTGGCCGTGCCGGCGCCGAGCGCCATCGTCAGGAAGGGAGGATGCCTGTCGGCGGGGAAGCCGAACGCGCTCAGCCACTGCTGGGCACGCATCGGGGTGATGTACTGCAGCACCCGGATCGACACCATGTTCTTCGATCGGGCGAGGGCCGTCTGCAGCGGCAGCGGTCCGGCGAACTCGCCGTCGTAGTTCTTCGGCTCCCAGGGCTGGCTGCCGGTTTCCGCGGCATCGAAGAACAAGGGCGCGTCGTTGACCACGGTGGCAGGCGTGAATCCGCGCTCGAGCGCCGCCGAATAGATGAAGGGCTTGAAGCTGGACCCCGGCTGGCGCCATGCCTGCGTGGCGCGATTGAACTTGTTCTTTCCGAAGTCGAAGCCACCCACCAGTGCACGCAGCGCGCCGGTGCGCGGATCCATCGACACGAACGCGCCCTGAACCTCCGGCAGCTGCGTCAGGTACCACGCTCCCTTCGCACCCTTGAAGGCACGCACGACGGCCCCGCGCCGGATGCGCTTGGTCGGGCCGGCGCGGTCGGCCAGCCCGGATGTCACCGGCCGCAGGCCCTCGCCGGTCACGGTGATGGACTCGCCGTCCTGCAGCATCGCCACGACCTTGCGCGGCGACGCCTCCAGCACGACGGCGGCACGCAGCTCGCCGTTGTCGGGATGTTCGACCAGGGCTTCGGCGACACGGGCGTCGAGCTTGGCGGCATCGGCGGGCAGGTCGGCGAAAGCCTCGGGCCCGCGATAGACCTGGCGCAGTTCGTACTCGATGATGCCGCGGCGCAAGGCACGCCAGGCCACGGCCTGCTCGGCCGCATTGACGGTGACATGCACGTTCAGTCCGCGGGTGTAGGCCTCCTCGCCGTACTGCGCATAGACGAGCTGGCGGGCCTGTTCGGCCACGAACTCGGAGTGCGCCAGGCTGTCGGAGGCGATGCGGTAGCGCAGCTTCTCCTCCAGCGCCTGCTCGTGCTGGGCCTCGGTGATGAAGCCGGCCTCGAACATGCGGTCGATGATGTAGCGCTGGCGGGCCGTGGCGCGCCGTTCGTTGGTCAACGGGTTGTAGGCCGAAGGCGCCTTGGGCAGGCCGGCCAGCATCGCGGCCTCGGCGATCGTGATGTCCTTGAGCTTCTTGCCGAAGTAGATCTCCGCGGCGGCGGCGAAGCCGTTCGCCCGCTGCCCGAGGAAGATCTGGTTCATGTACAGCTCGAGGATCTGGTCCTTCGTGAGCAGGCTCTCGATCTTCGTGGCGAGCAGGATCTCGTAGATCTTGCGGGTGAACGTCTTCTCGGTCGAGAGGTAGAAGTTGCGAGCCACCTGCATCGTGATGGTCGATGCCCCCTGGCTTCGCGCGTCGCGCAGGTTCTCCAGCGCCGCCCGCGCAACCCCCTTGTAGTCGACGCCGCCGTGCTGATAGAAGCGCGTGTCCTCGGCGGCCAGGACGGCGTCCTTCATCACCTGGGGCATCTCGCCGATCGGGGTGAAGTGGCGCCGCTCCTCGCCGAACTCGCCGAGCTGGACGCCGTCGGCGGAGAACACCCGCATCGGCAGCTTGGGCCGGTAGTCCGTCAGCGCGGAGATGCTGGGCAGGTTGGGGTAGGCGACCGCCAGCGCGATCCCGACCAGCAGGAGCAAGGTGCTGACCCCGACTCCGGCGGCCGCGAGGACCCAGCCGGCGAACCTGAAGCTGGTCTGGAGCCATCCGGGCCAGGAACCCATCCACGCCTTCAGCCCGCCAAAGCCGGTCGCCGGCGTGTCCGATGCGCGCGCAGCGGGCTGGGACTCGGGCTCGGAATGGGCCATTCAATGTCCCGGTGTGGCGGAGGAGGCGGGATTATAGGAATCGACCGGAGGTGCAAGAGGAGGGGCACCCCGGCGGAGGCATGGCGCGCGCGCCCGGCCCGCCGACCGTCGCCGGGCCCGCGGCCGCGCGGCCGCCAGCGTGGCCGTGACTTCCTCCACGTGGCCCCGCCTCGCGCCCGCCACGGTGCGATGCCAGCCCGCGCCCGAGTTGTTTCAATCCACCCCGCGCGCGTCGGATGTCAGCAACGACCCCTTACCGGTGCCCGGCCGTTTTTCTTTGGATCACAAGGGGTTTACTGCTAGCATTGAAGTAACTTCTTAACAAGCCGTGACCGGGATGGACCACGCGGCGGGCATCGTTGCCGGCACGTTCCGAGCGGCCGAGGAGTGATCGAGTTGAGCTTTCTGGACACGCTGCTGGGGCGCAAGCACCCACCCATGATCGGGCTGGACATCAGCTCGTCCAGTGTCAAGCTGGTGGAGCTGGGCCAGACCAAGTCCGGCGACTTCGTCCTCGAGCGCTTCGCGTCCGAGCCCTTCGAGAAGGGCTGGATCACCGACGGACAGATCGAGAAGTTCGACGACGTGGCCGCTGCGGTGAAGCGGGTCGTCCAGAAGAGCGGCACGAAGACCAAGCACGTGGTGATGGCGATGCCGCAATCGGCCGTCATCACCAAGAAGATCATGCTGCCGGCCGGCCTGCGCGAAGAGGAGATGGAGCTGCAGGTCGAGAGCGAAGCCAACCAGTACATCCCCTTCTCGCTCGATGAGGTGAGCCTCGACTTCTGCGTCATCGGCCCCAGCCCGACCTCGGCGGGCGACGTGGAAGTGCTGATCGCCGCCAGCCGCAAGGATCGCGTGCAGGATCGCCAGGGTCTCGCCGAGGCGGCTGGGCTCAAGCCGGTCGTACTGGACATCGAGTCGCACGCCTCGCGCCTGGCCATGAGCCGGGTCGTCTCCAGTCTCCCCAACGAGGGCCGTGACGCGCTGGTGGCGCTGTTCGAGATCGGCGCGGACACCACGAGCCTGAAGGTGCTGCGCGACGACGACCTGCTGTACGACCGCGACCAGGCCTTCGGCGGCGCCCAGCTCACCCAGCTGATCAGCCGCCAGTACGGCTTCTCGTTCGAGGAGGCCGAGCAGAAGAAGCTCAGCGGCGACCTGCCCGAGGACTACGAGGCGGCCATCCTCGGCCCCTTCGTCGACAGCCTGTCGCAAGAGATCGGCCGGGCACTGCAGTACTTCTTCACCAGCACGCCGCACCACAAGGTCCACTACGTGATGCTGGCCGGAGGCACCGCGACGCTGCCGGGCCTGAAGGATCGCGTCACCGACCTCACCGGCTTCGCGTCGAGCGTGGTCAATCCCTTCGAGCACATGCAGCTGGGCTCCAGCGTGCGCGAGGGCCGCCTGCGGCGCGAAGCGCCTTCCTACCTCACGGCCTGCGGGCTGGCGATGCGGAGGTTCATGCAGTGATCCTGATCAACCTGCTGCCGCACCGGGAGGAGAGGCGCCGCCAGCGCAAGCGGGCCTTCTTCGTCGGTCTCGGCGCCGCCGCCCTGGGCGGCCTCGTGGTCGTCGGGCTTTGGTACTCCGTGCTGCAGCAGATGACCTCGGCCCAGCAGTCGCGCAACGACTTCCTGAAAGCCGAGATCGCGCGCCTGGACGCGCAGATTCGCGACATCGCCAACCTGAGGGCCGAGATCGACGCGCTGAAGGCCAGGCAGGCGGCGGTGGAGAACCTGCAGACCGACCGCAACCTGCCCGTGTACCTGATGGACGAGCTCGTGCGCCAGACGCCCGAGGGCGTCTACCTCACGGCCATCCGGCAGACCAACCAGGTCATCGCGATCAACGGGGTGGCCCAGACGAACGAGCGCGTGTCGGAGTTCCTTCGCAACACGCTCTACAACTCCCCGTGGCTGGAGCGCCCTGAACTGGTCGAGATCAAGGCGGTGAGCGCCTCCGGCCCGAACAAGGAGCAGCGGCGACTGTTCGAGTTCTCGATGCGCGTGACCCTGAAGCGGCCACAGGCGCAGGCGCCGGCCGGGGCCGCGTCCGGGCCGGCCGCCCCGGCGTCGGCCGCACCGACCAAGTCTTCGTGAGGCGGACATGGCGACCAGCAAGTCCTCGACCCTCGGCTTCGAACTGACCAGCCTCTTCGACCAGGCGGCGGGCCAGTTCCGCAACCTCAACGTCAACGAGCCCGGCCAATGGCCTACGCTGCCGAAGCTCACGCTGTGGATCCTCACCGTCGGCGTGGTGGTGGCGCTCGGCTGGTTCGGCCTGCTTTCTTCGGCTCAGGATGAGCTCGACGCGGCGCGCGCGCAGGAGCCCACGCTCAAGGCCACCTACCGCAACCGCCTCGCGCAGGCCGTCAATCTGGCCGAGTTGCGCAAGCAGAAGCTGCAGGTGCAGGAGTACGTGACGCAGCTCGAAAAGCAGCTGCCCGGCAAGGCGGAGATGGACGCGCTGCTGTCCGACATCAACCAGGCCGGCCTCGGCCGCGGCCTGCTGTTCGAGCTGTTCCGGCCGGGCCAGGTGCAGGTGAAGGACTACTACGCCGAGTTGCCGATCTCCATCCGAGTCAGCGGCCGCTACCACGACATCGGCTCGTTCACGGCGGATGTGGCAAACCTGTCTCGCATCGTGACGCTGCACAACCTGAACATCGTGCCCGGCAAGGATGGCATCCTGGCCATGGATGCGACTGCCCGCACCTACCGCTACCTCGATGCCGCCGAGGTCGCCGAGCAGCGCAAGGCGGCGGCCAAGCCCGGAGCCAAGCCATGACCCGCGCGGCCCTCGCCCTGCTCATGACCACGCTCCTCGCATCCTGCGGCGCAGAGCACGAGGAACTGCAGCAGTGGATGGAGCAGCAGAAGCGCGAGGTCAAGCCCAGCGTGACGCCGTTGTCGCCGCCGCGCAAGTTCGACCCGCAGCCCTATGCGAGTGCACAGGCGGTGGATCCATTCAGCCCGCAGAAGCTCAGCGTGGCGCTCAAGCAGGAAGCACGGCAGCCGAATTCCCTGCTGGCCGCCGAGCTGAACCGCCGGCGCGAACCGCTGGAAGCCTATCCGCTGGACTCGATGAGCATGGTGGGCAGCGTCAACCGGCAGGGCCGTCCCTACGGCTTGCTGCGCGTCGACAACCTGCTCTACCAGGTCAAGGTGGGCGACTACCTGGGCCAGAACTACGGCCGCATCACGCGCATCGGCGAGACCGAGATCACCCTGCGCGAGATCGTGCAGGACGCAGCAGGCGAGTGGATCGAGCGCCCGGCGTCGCTGCAGCTTCAGGAGAGGGGACGATGAAAGCCGGCCACCCGACACGCATGGAGATTCCCCAGGAGACCCGCACCATGACCTTCCGCTGGCGAGCCCCTCTTGCCGCTCTGGCCACCGCGCTCCTGGCCTTGCCCCCCGTGGCGTGGGCGCAGAACGCGATCCAGTCGATCACGAGTTCGCAGCAGGCCGGCTCGGAAGTCGTCCGCATCGAGCTTTCCGAGGCCCTTCCGGCCGTGCCGACGGGGTTCTCGATCCAGCAACCGCCGCGCATCGCCATCGACCTGCCGGGCGTCGGCAACGCGATGGGCCGCAACACCGTCGACATCAACGTGGGCAACCTGAGGTCCGTCAGCGTCGCCCAGGCCGGCGACCGGACGCGCCTCGTGCTCAACCTCAAGCAGGCGTCGAGCTACCGCGCGGAGTTGCAGGGTCGGGCGCTGCTGCTTGTGCTGGACGCGGGTGGCGGCGGCGCACCCACGGCGGCTGCTCCGGCTGCGGCGCAGCCCAGCACGCAGTTCGCTCCCTCTCAGAACGCAACGCCGCAGGGCCTGCGTGACATCGACTTCCGGCGCGGCAGCGACGGCGCGGGCCGCGTCATCGTCAACCTGCCCAGCAACCAGGTCGGCGTCGACATCCGCCAGCAGGGCCAGAACCTGGTCGTCGAGTTCCTGCGCTCCACCCTGCCCGAGAACCTGCGGCGCCGGCTCGACGTGACCGACTTCGGAACGCCGGTTCGCACGGTCTCGACGTTCCAGAGCGGCGACCGCGTGCGCATGATCGTGGAGCCCACCGGCGCGTGGGAGCACAGCGCCTATCAGACGGACACGCAGTTCGTGCTCGAAGTGCGGCCGATGAAGGTCGACCCGAACAAGCTGACGCAGGGGCCCGGCTTCCAGGGCGAGAAGCTGTCCCTGAACTTCCAGAACATCGAGGTTCGGGCGCTTCTGCAGGTCATTGCCGACTTCACCAACTTCAACGTCGTCACCAGCGACACCGTCACCGGCAGCGTCACGTTGCGCCTGAAGGACGTGCCCTGGGATCAGGCCCTGGACATCATTCTCCAGAGCAAGGGCCTTGGAGTCCGGAAGAGCGGCAACGTGCTGTGGATCGCGCCCAAGGACGAACTCGCCGCGAAGGAGCAGGCCGATCTCGAGGCTCGCCGCAAGGTGACGGAGCTCGAGCCGTTGCGCACGCAGGCGTTCCAGTTGAACTACACGAAGGCAGAGGAAGTGGCGCGCGGCCTGCTCGGCAACACTTCGGCGCAGGCCGGGGCGACCGGCTCCGGCAGCGCTGCCACGCGGATCCTCTCGCCCCGCGGGTCGCTGATCTTCGAATCGCGCACGAACCAGTTGTTCGTGAGTGACATTCCGTCCAAGCTCGAGGAGATCCAGGCGCTGATCGCGAAGATCGACGTGCCCGTGAGGCAGGTGCTGATCGAGGCGCGCATCGTCGAAGCGGACGACACGTTCGGGCGTGCGCTGGGGGCGAAGTTCGGCTTCAACGACCGCCGCACGCCGCCACCCGGGAACCAGCTCGCAGGAGACGGCCGGTTCGCCGTGGGTGGCAACTACGCTGCCATCGGCGCGACCACGGGTCAGCCGGGGGCCGTCAGCGTGTACAACGACTCGCAGTTCGTCAGCCTGCCGGCCAACGTCAGCGGCGCCGCCTTCGGCGGTGCGACGGCAGCGAGTTTCGCGCTCTCCCTGTTCAGTTCGTCGGTGAACCGGTTCCTGAACCTGGAACTGTCCGCCCTGGAGTCCGAAGGGCGGGGCAAGATCATCTCGAGCCCGCGGGTGATCACCGCAGACCAGGTGAAGGCACTGATCGAGCAGGGTACGGAACTGCCCTACCAGCAGGCCACGTCGAGCGGCGCCACCTCGGTGGCATTCCGCAAGGCGAACCTCAAGCTCGAGGTCACGCCGCAGATCACGCCAGAGGGCAACGTGATCCTCGACGTCGACGTCAACAAGGACAGCGTGGGTATCGCCACGGTCGCCGGCTTCGCGATCGACACGAAGCACGTGAAGACGCAGGTGCTGGTTGAGAACGGCGGCACCGTCGTGATCGGCGGCATCTTCACGCAGAACGAGCGAGACACGATCAACAAGGTGCCGCTCCTCGGCGACATTCCGATCCTGGGCTACCTTTTCCAGAACAAGGTGCGGTCGAGCTCGAAGACGGAGCTGCTGGTCTTCATCACGCCCAAGATCGTGACCGACCGCTCCGCGGCGCGCTGATCCGCTCGCGGCTTGCTTCGTGAGAGACGCGGCGACGCGTCTCTCGTTCTGGAGGAGCCGGCGCGCGTTTGCGCCGATCGCCGGTCGACGCTTCCAGTCGCCGGCGCCCGCGAAGGGGTCATACTTCCCGCGTGACCCCAGTCCTCACGTTGTCCCTCATCGGCATGCCGGGTTGCGGCAAGTCGACGGTCGGCCGGCACCTCGCGCGCCATCTTGGCCTGCGCTACGTCGACAGCGATCACGAGATCGAAGCCCGCCTGGGCATGCCGATTCGGGAGTTCTTCGCGTCGCACGGGGAGGCCGCGTTCCGCGATGCCGAAGCCGAAGCCATCGAGGAACTGACGCGCGCCCCGGGCTGCGTGCTCGCCACCGGCGGCGGCGCGGTGCTGCGCCCGGGCAATCGCGAGGCCCTGCACAGCCGAACGCACGTGTTCTACCTGCGCTCGACGCCGGAGGATCTTCACCGGCGACTGCGCCACGACACTCAGCGGCCGCTGCTGCAAGTGGCTGACCCGCTGCGCCGGCTGCGCGACCTCTATCGGGAACGCGATCCCCTGTACCGCCGGACGGCGCATTTCGTGGTCGAGGCTGCGCGCCCGTCGGTGAGTGCGCTGGTGGGCATGGTGCTGATGCAGCTGGAGCTCGCCGGCCTCGTGAACCCGGAACAGGTGCCCTCCCCGGTCGACCAACCTCGTCGGACCCACTGAAGGCCCAACGTACACTCGCGCCGACATGCGCGCGACGCCATCCGCGAATCAGCCCGTTGCGGCCTCCGCAGGCACGCCGCCGACGGCCATCGTCGAGGTGGCGACCCCCGGGGGTCGCTACGAGATCCTCATCGGCAGCGGCCTCCTGCGTGAGCCATCCACGTGGGCCTCGCTTCCCAAGGCCTCCGACGGCGTGATCGTCAGCAACCCCACCGTTTGGGCATTGCACGGAGCCGCCCTCCACGACGCGATCGCATCGAGCCACCGGCGCGTGACTCACTTGCTGCTGCCCGATGGAGAGCAGCACAAGGACTGGTCGTCGCTGCAGAGGATCTACGACCACCTCCTCTCCCACGGGTGTGATCGCAAGACGCTGATCTACGCCTTGGGAGGCGGCGTCGTCGGTGACATCACCGGCTTCGCCGCGGCGACGTACATGCGCGGGGTTCCCTTCGTCCAGGTGCCGACGACCCTGCTGGCGCAGGTGGACAGCTCGGTCGGCGGCAAGACCGCGATCAATCACCCGCTCGGCAAGAACATGATCGGCGCGTTCTACCAGCCAGCGCGCGTGGTTTGCGACCTCGGGACGCTCGCGACGCTGCCGCGGCGGGAACTCGTGGCCGGGCTCGCCGAGGTCATCAAGTATGGCCCGATCTGCGACGATGCCTTCCTGGGCTGGATCGAGTCGCACCTCGAGGCCTTGCTCGAGCGCGACCCGGCTTCGCTGCTGCACGCCGTGCGCCGGTCGTGCGAGCTGAAGGCGGCCGTCGTCGGCACGGATGAGCGCGAGAGCGGCCTGCGCGCGATCCTGAACTTCGGCCACACGTTCGGCCACGCCATCGAGGCCGGCCTCGGTTTCGGCACCTGGTTGCATGGCGAGGCGGTCGGGTGCGGCATGGTGCTCGCGGCGCATCTCTCCGCCGAGCTCGGGCTCGTGCCGGCCGCGTACGCGGGCCGCATCGAGCGGCTCGTGGCGCGCGCGGGGCTGCCGACGAAGGCGCCCGCGTGGGCGGGCCAGCGTTGGCTCGAGTTGATGCGTCTCGACAAGAAGGCAGAGGCGGGCGAGATCCGCTTCGTGCTGATCGACCGACCCGGGTCGGCCGTCGTCCGCCCCGCGGCCGACGAGGTCGTGCTCGACGTCATCGGGCGGCACACCGCCACCGGCGACGCGGACTCGGCCTCCTCCGGCCCGTGAACCGCGGCGACTCTCCCGGGCTCGCCCCCTGGGCCTGCTGGCCCGGGCGAAGCCGCGGGCGACGCTTCGCCGAACCCGCGGCAGCCACGCGCGACGCGCACCAGCGCGACCGCGACCGGATCGTGCACAGCAACGCCTTCAGGCGACTCGTCTACAAGACCCAGGTGTTCGTCAACCACGAGGGCGATCTGTTCCGCACACGGCTGACGCACTCCCTCGAGGTGGCCCAGGTGGCGCGCTCCGCCGCGCGCGAGCTGCGCCTCAACGAGGACCTGGTGGAGGCGATCGCGCTGGCCCACGACCTCGGCCACACGCCCTTCGGGCATGCCGGGCAGGACGCGCTGCACGCGTGCATGACCCCGCACGGCGGCTTCGAGCACAACCTGCAGAGTCTGCGCGTCGTCGACCATCTCGAGCAGCGCTACTTCGCGTTCGACGGCCTCAACCTGAGCTTCGAGGCCCGCGAGGGCATCCTCAAGCACTGCTCGCCTCGCAACGCGCGACGCCTGTGCGCGGCCGAGCCCGATGGCCCTGCCCGCCGGTTCATCGACGGCACCCAGCCGAGCCTGGAGGCGCAGCTGGTCAACCTGGCCGACGAGATCGCCTACTGCACGCACGACATCGACGATGGCCTGCGCGCCGGGCTGCTGCAGGTCGAGCGGCTCGAGGAAGTCCCCCTGTTCGCGCATTGGCATGCAGAGGCGCGGCATTCCCGCGCCCGCGCGGGTGCGGGCGCCACGAGCGCGCAGCCGGGTCGCCGGGTGGTCTTCGAGACCCTGCGGCGGCTGCTGTCGGCCCTCATCGCCGACGTCGTCCAGGCAACCTCCGCGGCGGTTGCGGCAGTGCAGCCCGGCGATGTCGAGTCGGTGAGGTCGAGCCCCCCGCTCGTGGGCTTCACGCGCGACCAGAGGCGCGCGGTCGATGCGCTCAAGGCCTTCCTTTTCTCGGCCCTCTACAGGCATCCGCAAGTAGCTGACACGACCGCCCAGGCTCGCCAGGTGGTCACCGACCTCTTCGAAGCCTACGTGGCCCGGCCCTCCGAGATGCCGACCGACTTCGCAGCGGCCGAGGACACCCCACGCGCCGTGGCCGACTACATCGCCGGCATGACCGACCGCTTCGCGCTGCGAGAGCACCATCGCCTGACCGGCCGCCGCGTCTTCGTCGAAACCTGACGCCATGGCACGGCAGCGCCGCCTGGTGGTCCCCGGTCTCGCGCACCTCGTGTCGCTGCCGGCGCTGGTCGACGTGCGGCCCTTCGCCGATCCGGAGGACCGGACGCAGTTCCTGGCGACCTGCCGCGACACCGCTGCCAACGAGTCGGTCCAGGTCCACGCCTATGCGCTGCTCCCCGGCGAGTTGCGCATCCTCGCGACGCCCACCGCCGCGCCCGGCCTGGCGCGCTGGATCCAGGCCATCGGCCGGCGTTATGTAAGCGCCTACAACCGCCGACATGCTCGCTCCGGCACGTTGTGGGCCGGGCGGTTTCGCAGCGCCGCCGTCGAGCCGGGGCACTGGACTCTAACGGCGCTTCGCTACGTCGACGGCGCGTCCGCGGAACATGGGATGACCAGCGCCGCCCAACGCTGCGGCGGATTGCGCGAGGCCCCGGTCGTCGATCCGCAGGAGTACTGGGCCCTCGGCAACACGCCGTTCGACCGCGAGAGTGCCTACTCGCGGATGCTGGCCGAACCCCTGCACGACGCCGAAGTGGCGCGCCTGCGACGCTGCCTCGCCGGCGGCTGGGTCTGCGGCGACGAGGCCTTCGTGCGGACCCTGGCAAGCGCAGGCGATGCGCGAATCGGCCCGCGGCCCCGCGGACGCCCTCCCCGTCGCACCTGAGCGGTTCGTCCGCCTCCGTTCCAGCACGGCCTCGGTGCGGGTCTGCCTCGGCCTGCAGCCTTGCGGCATCTGTTATGTCCCCATTTTTCGAGGCGCGCGGCCGAGTGGCAAGATTAACTGTGCTCTGACCCTATTTAAAACATTTGCCCTCGATGCTGCACCGCGATAGCCTCCGCCGTTCAGCCGAATGCCGCGGGAGCGCTCCATGTCCGATCGTCACCAACCCAATTCCGAGAGCCTCGCCACCACTCCGGCCGAACTGGCCGCCGCAGCGCGGTCGGGCCTGTACAGCCCCGCGCACGAGCACGACGCCTGCGGTGTCGGCTTCGTTGCCCAGATCAAGGGCCAGCGCGCTCACCACATCGTCGAGCAGGGCCTGAAGATCCTCGAGAACCTCGATCACCGCGGCGCGGTCGGGGCCGACAAGCTGATGGGTGACGGCGCGGGCATCCTGATCCAGATCCCCGACGACTTCTATCGCTCCGAGATGGGGCTGAACGGCAAGGCGCCCGACGGCTCCGTGGGCGTGACGCTGCCACCCCCCGGCGAGTACGGCGTCGGCATGATCTTCCTGCCGAAGGAGCACGCCTCGCGCCTCGCCTGCGAACAGGAGCTCGAGCGCGCGGTCAAGGCCGAGGGCCAGGTCCTGCTCGGCTGGCGCGACGTGCCGGTGGACCGCGAGATGCCGATGAGCCCGGCCGTGCGCGCCAAGGAGCCGGTGATCCGCCAGATCTTCATCGGCCGTGGCCACGACGTCATCGTGCCCGACGCGCTGGAACGCAAGCTCTACGTCATCCGCAAGACGGCCAGCGCCGCCATCCAGCGCCTGAAGCTCACGCACAGCCGCGAGTACTACGTGCCCAGCATGAGCTGCCGCACGGTCATCTACAAGGGCCTGCTGCTGGCCGACCAGGTGGGCCAGTACTACCGCGACCTGAAGGACGAGCGCGTCGTCTCGGCCTTCGCGCTCGTGCACCAGCGCTTCTCGACCAACACCTTCCCCGAGTGGCCGCTGGCGCACCCGTACCGCTACGTCGCGCACAACGGCGAGATCAACACCGTCAAGGGCAACTTCAACTGGATGCGAGCCCGCGAGGGCGTGATGAAGAGCCCGGTGCTCGGTGACGACCTGAAGAAGCTCTATCCCATCAGCTTCGAGGGCCAGAGCGACACCGCCACCTTCGACAACGCGCTCGAGCTGCTGGTGATGGCGGGCTACCCGCTCGCGCACGCCGCGATGATGATGATCCCCGAGGCGTGGGAGCAGCACGAGCTGATGGACGAGCGCCGGCGCGCCTTCTACGAGTACCACGCCGCGATGCTCGAGCCCTGGGACGGCCCGGCCGCGATGGTCTTCACCGACGGCAAGCAGATCGGCGCGACGCTCGACCGCAACGGCCTGCGGCCCGCGCGCTACATCGTCACCGACGACGACCTCGTCGTGATGGCCTCCGAGAGCGGCGTGCTGCCCATCCCCGAGAGCCGCATCGTGCGCAAGTGGCGCCTGCAGCCGGGCAAGATGTTCCTCATCGATCTCGAGCAGGGCCGCATCGTCGACGACGAGGAACTGAAGAACCAGTTCGCCAACGCGCGCCCCTACCGCCAGTGGATCGAGAACGTGCGCGTGCGCCTCGATGCCATCCCGGCCGAAGGCGAACGCCCCACCTACGCCGAGAGCCTGCTCGACCGCCAGCAGGCCTTCGGCTACACGCAGGAAGACCTCAAGTTCCTGCTCACGCCGATGGCCGCCAACGGCGAGGAGGCGATCGGCTCGATGGGCAACGACAGCCCGCTCGCCGTGCTGTCGGACAAGAACAAGCCGCTCTACAACTACTTCAAGCAGCTCTTCGCCCAGGTCACGAACCCGCCGATCGACCCGATCCGCGAGGCCATCGTGATGAGCCTGAACAGCTTCATCGGCCCGAAGCCCAACCTGCTCGACATCAACGCGGTCAACCCGCCGATGCGCCTGGAGGTGGACCAGCCGATCCTCGACTTCGACGACATGGCGCGCCTGCGCGCCATCGAGAAGCACACGGGCGGCAAGTTCCACAGCTACGAGCTCGACATCACCTACCCGCTCGCCTGGGGCCGCGAGGGTGTCGAGGCCAAGCTCGCGTCGCTGTGCGCCGAAGTGGTCGACGCGCTGAAGACGGGCCACAACATCATCCTCATCACCGACCGGCACGCCAGCCGCACGCAGGTGGCGATCCCGGCGCTGCTGGCGCTCTCGGCCGTGCACCACCACCTCGTGCGCGAGGGCCTGCGCACGACCGCCGGCCTCGTCGTCGAGACGGGCAGCGCGCGCGAGGTGCACCACTTCGCGGTGCTCGCCGGCTACGGCGCCGAGGCCGTGCACCCGTATCTCGCGATGGAGACCATCGCCGAGCTGCAGGGATCGCTGCCCGGCGAGGTGAACGCCGACAAGGCCATCTACAACTACATCAAGGCCATCGGCAAGGGTCTGTCGAAGATCATGTCGAAGATGGGCATCAGCACGTACATGTCGTACTGCGGCGCCCAGATCTTCGAGGCCATCGGCCTGAAGGCAGACTTCGTCGAGAAGTACTTCCGCGGCACCGCCACGCAGGTGGGCGGCATCGGCGTCTTCGAGGTGGCCGAGGAGGCCATCCGCATGCACCGCGCCGCCTACGGCGACGACCCGACGCTGGCCCGCATGCTCGATGCCGGCGGCGAGTACGCCTGGCGCGTGCGTGGCGAGGAGCACATGTGGACGCCCGACGCGATCGCCAAGCTGCAGCACAGCGTGCGCGGGCAGAAGTGGGAGACGTACAAGGAGTACGCCCAGATCATCAACGACCAGAGCCGCCGCCACATGACGCTGCGCGGCCTGTTCGAGTTCAAGGTCGACCCGGGCAAGGCGATCCCGCTGGACGAGGTGGAGCCCGCCAGCGAGATCGTCAAGCGCTTCGCCACCGGCGCGATGAGCCTCGGCTCGATCAGCACCGAGGCGCACGCCACGCTCGCCGTGGCGATGAACCGCATCGGCGGCAAGAGCAACACCGGCGAAGGCGGCGAGGACCCGGCGCGCTACCGCAACGAGCTCAAGGGCATCAGGATCGCCGCCGGCACCAAGGTCAGCGACGTCATCGGCGCCAAGGTGATGGAGGCCGACTACGAGCTGAAGGAGGGCGACAGCCTGCGCAGCCGCATCAAGCAGGTCGCATCGGGCCGATTCGGCGTCACCACCGAGTACCTCGTCAGCGCCGACCAGATCCAGATCAAGATGGCGCAGGGCGCCAAGCCGGGCGAAGGCGGCCAGCTGCCCGGCGGCAAGGTCAGCGAGTACATCGGCTTCCTGCGCTACAGCGTGCCGGGCGTCGGCCTCATCAGCCCGCCGCCGCACCACGACATCTACTCCATCGAGGACCTCGCGCAGCTGATCCACGACCTGAAGAACGCCAACCCGCGCGCGAGCATCAGCGTCAAGCTGGTCAGCGAGGTGGGCGTGGGCACGGTCGCCGCCGGCGTGGCCAAGTGCAAGGCCGACCACGTGGTGATCGCCGGGCACGACGGCGGCACGGGCGCCTCACCCTGGTCGTCGATCAAGCATGCCGGCACGCCGTGGGAGCTCGGCCTCGCCGAGACGCAGCAGACGCTCGTGCTCAACCGCCTGCGCAGCCGCATCCGCGTGCAGGCCGACGGCCAGATGAAGACCGGCCGCGACGTCGTGATCGGCGCGCTGCTCGGCGCCGACGAGTTCGGCTTCGCGACCGCGCCGCTGGTGGCCGAGGGCTGCATCATGATGCGCAAGTGCCATCTCAACACCTGCCCGGTGGGCGTGGCCACGCAGGACCCGGTGCTGCGCAGGAAGTTCGCCGGCAAGCCCGAGCATGTCGTCAACTACTTCTTCTTCGTCGCCGAGGAAGCGCGCCAGATCATGGCGCAGCTGGGCATCCGCAGGTTCGACGACCTGATCGGGCGCGCCGACCTGCTGGACACGCGCAAGGGCGTGTCGCACTGGAAGGCCAAGGGGCTCGACTTCAGCCGCGTCTTCCACCAGCCGGCGGTGCCCGCCGACGTGCCGCGCTACCAGGTGGAGGAGCAGGACCACGGCCTCGACAAGGCGCTGGACCTGAAGCTCATCGAGCGCTGCCGTCCCGCCATCGACAAGGGCGAGAAGGTGCAGTTCATGGAGGACGCTCGCAACGTCAACCGCAGCGTCGGGGCGATGCTTTCCGGCGAGCTGATCCGGCGCCGACCCGAGGGCCTGCCCGACCACACGATCTTCGTGCAGATGGAGGGCACGGGCGGCCAGAGCTTCGGTGCCTTCCTGGCCAACGGCATCACGCTCTACCTGATCGGCGACGCGAACGACTACACCGGCAAGGGCCTCAGCGGCGGCCGCGTCGCGATCCGGCCGAGCATCGACTTCCGTGGCGACGCGACGAAGAACATCATCGTCGGCAACACGGCGCTGTACGGCGCCACCAGCGGCGAGGCCTTCTTCCGCGGCGTCGCCGGGGAGCGCTTCGCCGTGCGCCTGTCCGGCGCCACGGCGGTGGTCGAAGGCACCGGCGACCACGGCTGCGAGTACATGACCGGCGGCACCGTCGTCGTGCTCGGCAAGACCGGCCGCAACTTTGCCGCCGGCATGAGCGGCGGCGTCGCGTACGTCTACGACGAGGACGGCCACTTCGCCAGCCGCTGCAACACGAGCATGGTGAGCCTGGACAAGGTGCTGGCCCGCGAGGAGCAGAAGGGTCCCGCCGCCGGCATGCACCGCGAGCAGCCCGACGAGGCGATCCTGAAGAAGCTCGTCGAGGACCATCACCGCTGGACCGGCAGCCTGCGTGCGCGCGAGATCCTCGACAACTGGGCCGCCTCGCGCGCCCGCTTCGTCAAGGTGCTGCCGCACGAGTACAAGCGCGTGCTGCAGCAACGCGCCGAGAAGGCCGCCGAGGCCGAGGCCGCTCAGGCCACCGGCAAGGCGAAGGCCTCCTCGGTGGCGGCCAAGTAGCCGGCGACCGCACCCGGCACACACGCGCACCACGCAAACGCATCACTGGATCACCGAGATGGGCAAGGTCACCGGCTTCCTCGAATACGAACGGCTCGAAGAGGGCTACGAGCCCGTGCAGCTGCGGCTGAAGAACTGGAAGGAGTTCGTCATCGGCCTGAACGCCGAGCAGGCCAAGCAGCAGGGCGCTCGCTGCATGGACTGCGGCACGCCGTTCTGCAACAACGGCTGCCCGGTGAACAACATCATCCCGGACTTCAACGACCTCGTTTACCGGGGCGGCACGGCCGACTGGGCGGCGGCCATCGAGGTGCTGCACCAGACGAACAACTTCCCGGAGTTCACCGGGCGCGTCTGCCCGGCGCCGTGCGAGGCCGCCTGCACGCTCAACGTCAACGACGACGCCGTCGGCATCAAGAGCATCGAGCACGCCATCATCGACCGCGCGTGGGCCGAGGGCTGGGTCAGGCCGCAGCCCGCGGCGCAGAAGAGCGGCAAGAAGGTCGCCGTGGTCGGCAGCGGCCCGGCGGGCCTGGCGGCTGCGCAGCAGCTGGCGCGCGCCGGCCATGCCGTGACGGTGTTCGAGAAGAACAGCCGCATCGGTGGCCTGCTGCGCTATGGCATCCCCGACTTCAAGATGGAGAAGAGCCACATCGACCGCCGCATCGAGCAGATGAAGGCCGAAGGCGTGGTCTTCCGCACCGGCGTGCTCGTCGGTGCGATGCCGAAGGAGGGCGGCGCCTCCAAGGTGACCAACGACGCCAAGGAAACCGTCGGCGCCGAGCAGATGTTGGCCGAATTCGACGCCGTGCTGCTCACCGGCGGCGCCGAGGCGAGCCGCGACCTGCCCGTGCCCGGCCGCGATCTCGACGGCGTGCACTTCGCGATGGAGTTCCTGCCGCAGCAGAACAAGGTGGTGGCGGGCGACAAGCTCAAGGGCCAGATCCGCGCCGACGGCAAGCACGTCATCGTCATCGGCGGCGGCGACACCGGCAGCGACTGCGTGGGCACCAGCAACCGCCACGGCGCGGCCAGCGTGACGCAGTTCGAGCTGATGCCGATGCCGCCCGAGCAGGAGGACAAGCCGCTCGTGTGGCCCTACTGGCCCGTGAAGCTGCGCACCAGTTCCAGCCACGAGGAGGGCTGCGAGCGCACGTTCGCCATCGCCACCAAGGAGTTCATCGCCGGCACCGGCAAGGACAAGGGCCGCGTCGTCGGCCTGAAGACGGTGCAGGTGCAGTGGGCCGGCGGCAAGATGACCGAGGTGCCTGGCACCGAGAAGGAATGGAAGGCCGACCTCGTGCTGCTCGCGATGGGCTTCGTGAGCCCGGTGGCCACCGTGCTCGAGGCCTTCGGCGTCGACAAGGATGCGCGAGGCAACGCGAAGGCGCACACCGAGGCCACGGGCGGCTACAAGACCAACGCCGAGAAGGTGTTCGCGGCCGGCGACATGCGCCGCGGCCAGAGCCTCGTGGTGTGGGCGATCCGCGAGGGCCGGCAGGCCGCGCGCGCCGTCGACGAGTTCCTGATGGGCAGCAGCACGCTGCCGCGCTGAACGCCGGCCGCCCCGCCGGCGGCGCCCGTCGCGCCGCTCACCCCCCCTTCCAGCGGAAGGGGAAGAGCAGCTGCTGCCAGAAGCCGCGGGGCACGTAGTCGCCCAGCACGCCGTAGTCGCGAGGCCACTCGCGATCGCTCTGCACGGCGGTGCCGAACAGGTGGTCGAGGAACGCGAAGTGGGCCGCGTAGTTCCTGTCCAGCGCTTCCTTGTCCTGGCTGTGGTGCCAGTGGTGGAAGTTCGGCGTCACGATCACGTAGCGCAGCGGCCCCAGGCGCACGCTGACGTTGGCGTGGTTGAACACCGCCTGGAAGCCGACGATCACGATGTAGGCGTCGATCACGTCCTTGCCGAAGCCCAGAACGAAAATCGGCGCCAGCACGAGCGTGCGCGTGATCAGCAGCTCCAGGATGTGCTGCCGCGAGCCGGCCAGCCAGTCCATGCTCTTCACGCTGTGGTGAACGGCGTGCAGCCGCCACAAGGCGGGCACCTCGTGGTACGCGCGGTGCGTCCAGTACTGCACCAGGTCGGCCACCAGGATGATGAGGAAGGGCGCCACCGGGAACGGCAGGTCGCGCACCCACGCCTGCACGCCGTCCTTCGCCGCCCAGCCGAAGAACCGATGCACCAGCAGGTTCGTGGCCAGCAGCACGAAGCCGACGATCAGATGGTTGACGAGGAAGTGATGGAAGTCGGTCTGCCACTCGTCGCGGAACACCGGCTGGTCCTTGCGCAGCGGGAACAGCTTCTCGATGAAGACGAACAGCAGCGTCGACCCGAGCAGGTCGAGGATGAACCAGTCCAGGCCGATGTAGGGCGTGCCGTCGGGGAAGTCGGGGTCCACCTCCACCTTGTGCCCGCCGAGCGCCAGCGACATGCCGAGCAGCACGAACGTGCCGGCCGAGAGCCAGCGCACGCGCCCGAACACCATGTTGAACAACGCCACCGCACCCGCCACCACGAGCGACCAGTACAACAGCTGCCGCATCAGCGCCACGTCGTAGCTCCTGCGCAGCTGCGGCGTCGTCAGGTACTCGGGGAAGTGGAAGGCGAGCACGCCGAGGAAGCACAGCACGGCCAGCAGCAGCGCGACGACGCCCGACGCCATGCCCCGCCCCGGCCGGATCTCGCCGTGCGACTCGGCCAGCCTGTTCAGCTTCTCGAACATCGTTGACCGGAGGTGACGAGTGGGGGGTCGCGCGATTATCCGCAGCCGGTGGCGGGCACCCGCAGCAGGCGCGGGCCCATCTTCCGGGGGTGGCGGCCTCGGGACTTCCCCTATGCCAGAATCCGCGCAACTCTGCCTCGCCCGCCGTCCCGGGGCCTGCGTCGCTTGAACACCGAGAAGAAGTCAGACGACACCCTCATCGAGATCGACCACGTCACGTTCGGCTACGACGCGAGCCGGCTGATCCTCAACGACATCTCGCTGAAGTTCCCGCGCGGCAAGGTCACGGCCATCCTCGGCGGCAGCGGCTGTGGCAAGACCACGCTGATGCGCCTGATCGCCGGCGTGCACGGCGTGAACGCGGGGCGCGTGGTGTTCGACGGCGAGGTGCTCGACCACCGCGACCGGGCGCAGATGTTCCGCCTGCGGCGGAGGCTGGGCATGCTGTTCCAGTTCGGCGCCCTCTTCACCGACCTCACGGTGTTCGACAACGTCGCCTTCCCGCTGCGCGAGCACACCGACCTGCCCGAGCCGCTGATCCGCGACATCGTGCTGATGAAGCTCAACGCGGTGGGCCTGCGCGGCGCGGCCGGCCTGCGCATCAGCGAGGTGTCGGGCGGCATGGCCCGCCGCATCGCGCTGGCGCGTGCCATCGCGCTCGACCCCGAGCTCATCATGTACGACGAGCCGTTCGCGGGCCTGGACCTCATCAGCATGGGCGTGGCGGCCAAGCTCATCCGCACGCTCAACGACGTCACCGGCGCCACCTCGCTCGTGGTGAGCCACGACGTCCCCGAGTGCATGGCGATCAGCGACTACGTGGTGCTGATGGCCGTGGGCGGGCGCATCGTCGCGCAGGGCACGCCGAAGGAGCTGATGGACAGCAGCGACCCCGAGACGCGCCAGTTCACGCGCGGCGAGCCCGACGGTCCCGTGAAGTTCCACTACCCGGCGCCCGAGATCGCGGTCGACTTCGGGGTGACGGGGTAGGACGGCATGGAGTGGCTTGCACGCCTGGGTGCCCTGGCGCTGAACCAGCTGCGCGGCTGGGGCCATGCGGCGTTCTTCTTTCTCGAGCTGCTGCAGGCCACGCCGGCAGCGCTCAGGCGCTTCGGCCTCGTGGTGGCGCAGGTGCACGCGATCGGCAACCGCTCGCTGGTGATCATCCTCGCCTCGGGCATGGCGGTGGGCTTCGTGCTCGCGCTGCAGATGTACTACGCGCTCGTGCGCTACGGCGCCGCCGAGAGCCTGGGCCTCGTGGTCAACCTTTCGCTGGTGCGCGAGCTCGGGCCGGTGGTCACGGCGCTGCTGTTCGCCGGGCGCGCCGGCACGTCGCTGACGGCCGAGATCGGCCTCATGAAGGCCGGCGAGCAACTGGCGGCGCTGGAGCTGATGGCCATCGACCCCAAGCAGCGCGTGCTCGCGCCGCGCCTGGTGGCAGGCATCGCCTCCATGCCCATCCTCGCGGTGCTGTTTTCGGCGATCGGCATCCTCGGCGCCTGGGTGGTGGCCGTGCTGCTCATCGGCGTGGACGCCGGCAACTTCTGGTCGATCCAGCAGAACGGCGTGGATGTGTGGCGGGACGTCGGCAACGGCCTGGTCAAGGCCTTCGTCTTCGGTGTCATCTGCACCGTGGTCGCCCTGTACCAGGGGTACGAGACCGAGGCCACCCCCGAGGGCGTGGCCTACGCGACGACGCGCACCGTGGTGATCTCGTCGCTGTGGATCCTCGGCATGGACTTCATCCTCACGGCGCTGATGTTCTCCACGCCTTGAGCACACGCGCGCGAAGCAGGATCGGGAGTTGAACGCAAGATGAGCAAGAAGGGCATCGAAACCTTGGTCGGCCTGTTCGTGCTGCTGGGCATGCTCGGGCTCGTGTTCCTGGCGATGAAGGCGGCCAACCTCGGCAACGTCGGCGGCGGCGACACCTACGCGCTGCAGGCCCGCTTCGACAACATCGGCGGCCTGAAGCCGCGCGCACCGGTGCGCACCGCGGGCGTCGTGGTCGGCCGCGTGAAGACGATCACCCTCGACCCGAAGACCTACCAGGGCGTGGTCGTGATGGACATCGAGCGTGGTTACCAGTTCCCGAAGGACACCGCCGCCAAGATCCTCACCGCCGGCCTGCTCGGCGACCAGTACATCGGCCTGGAACCCGGCGGCGACGACCAGAACCTCGCCGCCGGCGAGACGCTCGCGCAGACGCAGAGCGCCGTCGTGCTCGAGAACCTGATCGGCCAGTTCCTCACCGGCAAGGCCGCCGACGCGGGCAGTGGCGGGGCCAACGGCGGCGGCACGGCGGCAACTCCGGCCGCTGCTGCGGCGTCGGAGCCGAAGAAGTGAGACGGGCCCGCGGGCATCGCCGTCCGGGCCGCCGCGCGCGACTCGGCGCCGTGCTGCTCGCCGCCAGCCTGGCGGGCGGCCTGGGCGGCTGTGCCTCCGCGCCACCCGCGCCGGGCGCGCCGCCGGTCGGCTCGAACCCGGCCGACCCGTGGGAGGCCTTCAACCGGCGTGTCTACGCGTTCAACGACGCACTGGACGAGGCCATCCTGAAGCCGGTGGCCATCGCCTACCGCGACAACGTGCCCGAACTCGTCCGGCGCGGCGTCGGCAACGTGCTGGGCAACATCGGCGATGCCTGGTCGGCAGTGAACCATCTGCTGCAGGGCAAGGTCGAAGCCAGCCTGAACATGGGCACGCGCTTCTTCGTCAACACCTTCATGGGCCTCGGCGGGCTGCTCGACCCGGCGACGGAGATGAACCTCGTGCGGCGCTCCGAGGACTTCGGGCAGACGCTCGGCGTCTGGGGCGTCGGCCCCGGCCCCTATGTCGTCTGGCCGCTGCTGGGCCCGCGCACCGTGCGCGATTCGTTCGGCACGCTCGTCGACAGGCCGTTCGAACCCAGCCGCGTTCCGCCCACCGAGGCCGGCCGCTACGCCACGGCAGCGCTGGCCGTGCTGAACACGCGCACGAACCTGCTCTCTGCCAGCGACCTGCTCAACCAGGTGGCCCTCGACCGCTACGTCTTCCTTCGCGACGCTTACCTGCAGCGCCGCCTGGACGCGGTGTACGACGGTGCGCCGCCGATGGAAACCTTCGACGACGAGGCCGAGGAAGCCCAGGGCCAGAGCGGCAAGGCCAAGAAATGACGATGGCGCCCCCCAAAAGGCCGGGCCGGGACGGTGAACCCGGTGGACTCCGGGCACGTTATGGCGCGGGGCAGCGCGAACAGATCCACCGCGCGCCCGCCCGAGAAAGGAAAGTCGTGAAGAAACTGATCTCCGCTGCGGCCGTCGTGGCCGGCTCGCTGTCGACGCTGGCGCCGACGGCCGGGCTCGCATCGCTGGCCCTGTTCGCCGCCGCACATGCCCAACCGGCCGCCGCCGCCCCCGACGCGTTCGTCCGCCAGATCTCCACGGAGGTCATCGACAGCGTCAAGGCCGACAAGGCCATCCAGGCCGGCGACGTGAACAAGATCCTCGCCCTCGTCGACACGAAGGTGATGCCGAACGTCAACTTCGAGGTCGTCACGCGCAGTGCCGTCGGCCCGAAGTGGCGCGAGGCCTCGCCCGAGCAGCGCACCAGGCTGCAGAGCGAGTTCAAGACGCTGCTCGTGCGCGTGTATGCCGGTGCGCTGACGCAGATCCGCGACCAGACGGTCGAGATCACGCGCAGCCAGCCGGTGCAGAACAGCACGCAGGTCATCGTTCAGAGCGAGGTGCGCGGCAAGGGCGAGCCGATCAAGCTCGACTACCGCCTCGACAAGTTCAGCGACGCGTGGAAGATCATCGACGTCAACGTCGGGGGCATCTGGCTCGTGCAGAGCTACCGCTCGCAGTTCGCGCAGGTGCTCGGCGGCACGGGCGGCATCGACGCGCTGATCACGCGACTGGTCGAGCAGAACAAGTCGGCCGCCGGCTCCAAGAGCTGAGCCCTCGCGACGGATCCCCGCCGATGCCTTCGCTGCAACTGCCCGCCGTGGCAACGCTGGCCGAGGCGAGCGCGCTCGCGCACAACGCCGAGCAGGCGGTGATGCAAGGCGTCACGCCGGGCGGCGAGCGGCCGCCGCTGCGTGTCGACGCCAGTGCACTGGCGTCGTTCGACACCTCCGTGCTCGCCGTGCTGTTGCACGCACGCCGACAGGCCCTCGGCGCGGGCTGCGCCTTCGAGCTGGCCGGCGCGCCGGAGAAGCTCGCGCAGCTGGCCGCGCTCTACGGCGTCGCCGAGCTGCTGGGGTTGCCGGCGCCGCCCCCTGGCTCGAACGGCTCGCCGCCACCCCGCTCCGGCACGGCGTAGCGCCGCTGGCGCAGGTTGCGCTTGATCTCGGCAAGCATCGGCTTCAGGCGCGCCGAGCCGAGGCGCAGCGCCACGCCCGTGGTGAGGATGTCGATGATCACGAGATGCAGCAACCGCGAGACCATCGGGCTGTAGCGGTCGGCATCCTCGGGGTGGTCGGCAGCCAGCAGGATGTGGCGAGCGCCGCCCTGCATCGCTTCCTTGGCCAGCGGTGAGCCGCTGGCCGTGATGACGATGACGGTGGCGCCCTTGCGCCGCGCGATCTCCGCCACGTCGAGCAGGTCACGGCTGCGCCCCGAGTTGCTGATGATCACGGCGCAGTCGCCCTCGCGCAGCATGGTCGCGCTCATCACCTGCACGTGGCCGTCGCTCACGGCGCTCGCGTTGACGCCGAGCCGGAAGAACTTGTGCTGCGCGTCCAGCGCCACGATGCCCGAGTTGCCGACCCCGTAGAACTCGATGCGGCGGCCCTTGCCGGCGTTCAGCCCGGCCTCGGCCAGCGCCGCGATCGCCTGCTCCATCGCCTGGTGACCGGCCGCGTTGCGATAGCGCAGGAAGGCCGCCACCGCGTTGTCGACGACCTTGACGACGATGTCGCCGGCCTTGTCGTCCTCGTCGACGGCGCGGTGCACGAAGGGCACGCCCTCGTTCACGCTGCCGGCGAGCTTGAGCTTGAAGTCGGCCAGGCCGTCGTAGCCGACGCTGCGGCAGAAGCGCACGACGGTGGGCTTGCTGACGTGCGCGCGCTCGGCAATCTCGGTCACCGGCAACGTCGCGAAGCTGCGCGCGTCGGCCAGCAGGACCTTGGCCACGCGCTGTTCGGCGGGCGGCAGCGCCGGCAGGGCGGCACGGATGCGTTCCAGCATCGGGGGTCTCCGTCGTTGTCGTTGTCGTCGCCGCCGCAGTGCGCGCGCCGGCGCCTCACATCTCCTCGGCCCAGGTGTTGCCGTCGCGGGCGACGAGCGCGCTGGCCGCCGCCGGGCCCCAGCTGCCGGCCATGTAGGGGCGCGGGCCGGCCGAATCCTCGGCCCAGGCGGCGAGGATCGGCTCCACCCAGCGCCACGCCTGCTCCTGCTCGTCGCTGCGCACGAAAAGGTTGAGCCGGCCGGCCAGCGCGTCGAGCAGCAGCCGCTCGTAGCCACCGACGCGCTCGGTCGGGAACGCCTTGTCGAAGTCGAGGTCCAGCGACACCGGCGAGAGCACCTCGTGCCCGAGCGACGCGCTCGTCGCGCCCTTGGCGGCCAGCAGGTGCAGCTCCAGGCCGTCCTCGGGCTGCAGCTTGATGACGAGCTTGTTGGCCTGGTGCTTGCCGGGAAAGATGGGGTGCGGCACCTCGCGGAAGCTGACGACGATGTGCGCGTCGCGCGCCGGCAGTCGCTTGCCGGTGCGCAGGTAGAACGGCACGCCGGCCCAGCGCCAGTTCTGCACCTCGGTGCGCAGCGCGACGAAGGTCTCGCAGCGGCTGCCCGGAGGCACCTTGGCCTCTTCGAGATAGCCCGGCACGGCCTGCCCGGCCACAGCACCGGCACGATACTGGCCACGCACCACGTCGCGCGCCACGCTCTCGGCGGTGAACGGCTTCAGCGAGCGCAGCACCTTCAGCTTCTCGTCGCGGATGGCGTCGGCGTCGTTGCTCGAGGGTGGCTCCATCGCGAGCATCGTCAGCAGCTGCAGCGCGTGGTTCTGCACCATGTCGCGCAGTGCGCCGGTCCTGTCGTAGAAGTCGCCGCGCGTGCCCACGCCCAGGCTCTCCGCGATCGTGATCTGGATGCTGGCCACGCTGTCGCGACGCCACAGCGGCTCGAAGAGCGCATTGCCGAAGCGCAGCGCCATCAGGTTCTGCACCGCCGGCTTGCCGAGGTAGTGGTCGAGCCGCAGCGCCTGCGACTCGGCGAAGCTCGCACGCACGACGCGGTTGATCTCCTGCGCGCTCGCCAGGTCGTGGCCGAGCGGCTTCTCGAGCACCAGTCGCACGTTGGGGCCGTTCAGGCCCGCCGCGCCGAGCTGCGCGCAGATCACCGGAAACAGGTTGGGCGCCGTGGCGAGGAAGAGCACCACCGTGTCGGCGCCGCGCGCGTCGATCCACTCCTTGAGCCCCGCGTAGTGCGAGGGCTGCGAGAGGTCCATGCGCCGGTAGTGCAGCAGCTCGGCGAAGCGCGCGAACTCCTCGTCGCTCGGCTTCTTGGCCTCGTCGACGCCGGCGAACTTGTCGCGGATGTAGGCTCGGTACTGGTCGTCGCTGCGCTCGTCGCGCGCCACCGCGAGGATGCGGCCGCCGCCGTTGCGGATCGGCAGCTTGCCGTGCCGCCAGGCCTGGAACAGCGCCGGCATCAGCTTGCGCCAGGTGAGGTCGCCGGTACCGCCGAAGAGGACGAGGTCGAAGGACATGGCTGGACGTTCCACTCGCGCCCGGCGCCGGTGGGACCCGGGCCTCGGGGCGCCGATTGCGGCATGTAATCTAGTTACTTGATGGATGATGCCCTTGTTTCACGTGCGGGTCAACCTGGATCAAGGCACTCGCGAGGGGCCGGCGCTAGATTCGCGGCGACGGCCCGAAACCGGGCGCAGCAAGGACCGGACCATGCCCACGCCACTCTCTCGTCGACGCTTCCTGGTGCGTACGTTGCCGCTGGCCTGTGCTCCGGCGGCCACGCTGGGCTGGACGGCTGCCTCGGCCGTGTCGCCCGCCTCCCCGGCGGCGACGCCGACCGCGCGACCGGGCAACGGCGTGCTCGTGCAGGTGTGGAAGAGCCCCACCTGCGGCTGCTGCAAGGACTGGATCGCGCACCTCGAGACACACGGCTTCCGCGTGCAGGTGCACGAGACGGGCAACACCGCGGCGCGGGCTCGGCTCGGCATCGACACGCGCTTCGGCTCCTGCCACACGGCCGTCGTGCAGGGCTACGTGCTCGAGGGCCACGTGCCGGCGCGCGAGATCGTGCGCCTGCTGGCCGAGCGGCCGAAGGCTTTGGGCCTGGCGGTGCCCGGCATGCCGGTCGGCTCGCCCGGCATGGACGGCCCGGAGTACGGCGGCCGGCGCGACCCCTACGACGTGCTGCTGCTCACCGGCGGCACCGGCTCACGCGTGTTCCAGGCCTACCGCTGAGGCGGGAACGCACTGCCGCACGAGGGCCTTCACGGCCGGCAGGCACGAACCGCAGGTCGTGCCGCAGCGCAGGCGCTGCTGCAGCGCCGCCAGCGCCTGCCGTTCGTCGCTCAGGGTGGCGCGCACGTCGCCGGCCGCCAGCGCCCGCTCGATCGAGTCGGTGTCCACGTCGTTGCAGGTGCAGACCACGCGGCGGCGCGGTGTCACGGCGCCCTCGGAGGCCGGAGGCCGCGGCAGGTTGGCCAGCAGCGCACGCGCATGCTCGCGCGCGGGGCGCCGTTCCTGCAGCCACGGCAGCATCCACGAGGCCGCCACCGACTCGCCCGCGAGCAGGTAGCCGGCCAGCGCACCGTCTTCCGCGAGCCGTACGAAGCGGCGCTGGCCGCTGCGCGCATCCGCATAGCGCAGCACGGTGGGGCCGGCCAGGCCCAGCAGGTCGGCGATCGCCTTCGAGGCCGCTTCGGGCGGCGGCTCGGCCGCGGCGGCCTGGATGACGAGGCCGACCTCGCCCGCCGGCCCGTCGAAGGGCCACAGCGCCGCATAGGGCAGGCCCGCGAGCGCAGGCCGCAGTTCCTCGCGCACGGCCAGCGCCTGGGCCGCCGGCAGCCAGGCCGCCGCAGCCAGCGTCCACGGCAGGACCGCGGCGCTCACGCGCACCGCCGCGTGCTTCAGTTCCGGCTGGCGCGATTGCGGGCAGCGCGCCGTCGGCATCAGCGCGTTGATGCCGAGCGCCCCGCCGCCGGGCAAGGCCTCGCCGCCCCAGTGCATCGCGACGAAGGCCTGCGCCGGCGCCACGGCCTCGCTGCCACGCACCGGCAGCACCAGCACGCCGCGGCGTGACTTCAGTTGCACGAGGCGCCCCTCGGCCCAGCCGCGCCGGGACAACTCCTGCGGATGCATCTCGACCGCCGGGCCGCCGGCGTGCGCAAAGAGGCGCCCGACGGTGCCCGTGCGGCTCATGCCGTGCCATTGGTCGCGCAGCCGCCCGGTCGTCAGCGCCACCGGGTAGTGCGCGTCGCAGCGCTCGGCCGGGCCCTGCCAGGCCGGGGCGGTGAAGCGCGCGCGCCCGTCGGCGGTGGCGAAGCGGTGGTCGGCGTACAGGCGCGGCGGGCTGCCCGCCTGGCCGGGCAAGCGCGGCCACGCCTGCGGCGCCGCTTCCAGCATCGCGTAGTCGAGGCCCGTGATGTCGAGGTCGCGCCCGCGCGTGCTCTCGCGGTGCTCCAGCCACACGGCCTCGGGGCTCTCG
>Ga0073934_10003439_pt1 | contig 29175 bp, 25 predicted proteins | sample LarsenN4metaG_FD_76834 | JGI IMG/M metagenome (GOLD analysis project Ga0073934, IMG submission 76834) | Hot spring sediment bacterial and archeal communities from British Columbia, Canada, to study Microbial Dark Matter (Phase II) - Larsen... ... | reverse complement strand
TTACAGCTCGTACTGGCTGCGCTCCTTGTCGTCCAGCACATCCGCCAGACGGAGCTGTACGTATTCCAGGTCGACCGTCACCTGCCGGTTCACCGCATCGGAGGCATTGAAGGCGATGTCCTCCATCACCTTCTCCACGATCGTGTACAGCCGCCGGGCGCCGATGTTCTCCAGCGTCTCGTTCACGCGGTAGGCCGTCTCCGCGATCTCACGCACCGCCTCGTCGGTGATGGTCAGCTCCACGCCCTCCGTCCGCAGCAGCTCGATCTGCTGTTTGATCAGCGCGCTGTGCGGCTCGGTCAGGATGCGGTAGTAGTCCTCGGCGGTCAGGTCGTCCAGCTCCACGCGGAGCGGGAAACGGCCCTGCAGCTCCGGCATCAGGTCGCTCGGCCGGCTGTGCGTGAACGCCCCCGCCGCGATGAACAGGATGTGGTCCGTCCGCACCATCCCGTAGCGCGTGCTGACCGTCGTGCCCTCCACCAGCGGCAGCAGGTCGCGCTGCACGCCGGCCCGCGACACGTCCGGCCCGCCCAATTCGCCCGCCGGGCTGCCGCAGATCTTGTCCAGCTCGTCCAGGAACACGATGCCGCTCTCCTCGGCCCGGCGGATGGCCGACTCGTGCAGAGACTCGTGGTCGATCAGCCGGTCGATCTCCTGCTGCGTGAGCACCGCGAGGGCTTTGGGCACGGGCAGGCGCGTGCGGCGGGCGCGCGGCGGCATGGCCCGCTCCAGGAGCTGCTCGAACTCCGGCCCGATCTGGTCCAGGCCGGTGACATTCAGGAGATGAAACGTGCTGGAGCGGTCCTCGAACGCAACCTCGACGCTGCGCTCGGCCAACCCGCCCGCGCGAAGCTGCGAGCGCAGCTTCTCACGCGTGCGCTGGCGGCGCTCGACTTGGTCGCCGTCCAACGCGCCGTCGTCGGCGGTCGGCAGGAGCTGATCGAGGATGCGGTCCTCGGCCAGCCGCTCGGCCTGCTCGTGGACGCGCTGCGCCAACCGCTGCCGCCCGATGGCGATGGCGCGCTCGACCAGGTCGCGGATGATGCCGTCCACGTCGCGGCCGTGATAGCCGACCTCGGTGAACTTGGTGGCCTCGATCTTGATGAACGGAGCGTCCAGAAGCTGGGCCAGCCGCCGGGCGATCTCCGTCTTGCCCACGCCGGTCGGCCCGACCATCAGGATGTTCTTGGGGGCCACGTCCTCGCGGATGCCGCGGGCGAGCTGCAGCCGCCGCCAGCGGTTGCGGATGGCCACCGCCACCGCCCGCTTGGCGGCCTCCTGCCCGACAATGTAGCGGTCCAGCCACTTGACGATCTGTCGCGGCGTCAGGTTGTCCATGCGATGCCCTCGGCCCGTGCCGATAATGCGCTCAGCGCGAACTATACTATCCGGCCGCTGCGGGCGGCCGCAAACTGCACGACACTAACCTAGCCGGGCCGCGCGGGTCCGCCGATAAGAATCCAGGTTCGTTTTTGGAACCGGGCCGGCGAGATGCGCGGCGGCGGCGGATTCGCCGCCGTGTGCGCTTGGAAGCCGACCGATCGGTGCTGGCGCCCGGGCCGCGTCCGCTGGCGCGTGGCGGCTGGGCTGCAAGGACCGCAGCGGCCGACGGTCGGCGTCGATGGGTGAGCGCGGGCGGCGCCGATGTGCCGGAGAATGTGGAACGGGCGGCGTGCCGCAGGGCATACAATGTTGCGGGCGCCGGGCGGCTCAAATCCGCCCGCGCGGGGGTGGATGCCGCAATGACGATCGAAGAAATCCGGGAAAACTTCCCGATCACCGAGCGTTACAACTTCCAGAATCATGCCGCCGTCGCACCCATGTCCAAGCCGGCGGCCGAGGCGATGATCGGCTACGCGCGCGAGCTGTGCGAGAACGCCTACCTGAAGGGCACGTATTACCGGGCCGCCGACCGCGTGCGGCGCCTGGCCGCGCGGCTGATCAACGCCGACCCCAGCGAGGTCACGTTCGTCAAGAACACCTGCGAGGGGCTGAACTACGTGGCCAACGGCATCCAGTGGGTGACCGGCGACAACGTCGTCTCGGGCACCATGGAGTTCCCGGCCAACGTGTATCCGTGGCTGGCGCTGCAAGCACGCGGCGTGGAGCTCAAAAGAGTCCGCGACGAGGAAGGCCGCGTGCCGTTCGACCGCATCGCCGCGGCGATCGACAAGCGCACGCGGGTGGTGACGATCTCGTCCGTGCAGTGGTCCAACGGCTGGCGAATCGACCTGACGCGGCTGGGCGAGCTGTGCCAGGAGAAAGGCGTGCTGTTGTGCGTGGACGCCATCCAGGGCCTGGGCGTCCACCCGACCGACGTGCGGGCCATGAACATCGACTTCCTGGTGGCCGGCGGGCACAAATGGCTCACGTCGCCCGAAGGGATCGGCGTCTTTTTCTGCAAGCGCGAGCTGAGCGGCCACATCAAGCCCAGCGAGATGGGCTACATGTGCTTCCGCCGGAGCTGGGAGGAGGAGGTCCGCGAGCTGCGGCCGGACGATCTGTATGACGACGCGCGGCGGTTCGACAGCGGCGTGTACAACCTGGCGGGGATCTGCGCGCTGGGGGCGTCGCTCGACTTTCTGCTGCGCGTGGGGATCAACGAGGTGCAGGTGCGCGTCAAGCAGCTCACCGACCTGCTGGTGGAAGGGCTGCGCAGCAAGGGCTGGAAGGTGCACAGCCCGCGCACCGCCAGCGAGTGGAGCGGGATCGTCTCGTTCTCTTCCGACAAGCACGACACCGACACGCTCCGCAAGCACCTGCGCAATGAGTTCAAGATCATCGTCGCCAACCGCCTGGGCCGGCTGCGGGCCAGCCCGCACTTCTACAACTCCAGCGACGAAATCCGCCAGCTCATCGACGCCCTGCCGGCCCACTGACCGGGAGGGCCAGGCTCCCGCCGAGCCGCCCCGACGCACCACACGGGAGAGCGAGTCTCCCGCCGAGCCGCCCGGCTGGCGGTCTGGCGTAGCCACGCCGTCTCGCTGTCACGTCTCGCGTGTCACGGCGCGCATATCGACCGTCGCCCGTACAGCGGCGATGTGCGCCGGCGTCGTCCCGCAGCAGCCGCCCACGATCGACGCCCCCAGCTCGATCCACCGCCGCGCGTACTTCGCGTACTCCTCCGGCGTCACCTGCTGCGAGAAGCTCCAGCCGCGGATCGGCGTCGGGTTGTTGATGTGTGCATACGCCGCCAGCAAGGTACCGTGGGCACTGCCCGCCTTCCGCGTCGCGCTCCGCAGCCGCGTAGGGTGGGCATCGCCCACCGTCTCTGCTCCGTGGGCGCCGCCCACCGACTGCGTCGCGCTCCGCAGCCGCGGCAGGTTGCGCGTCATGCCGTCCGGCGGGATACAGTTCAGGCCGAGCGCGATTGGTCCGAACGGCTCGACCGCCGCGACCGCCGCCTCCAGCGGCTCGCCGGAAAGCAGGTCGCCGTTCTCGCGCGTGACGAACGAGATGCAGCACGGCAGGCCGGCGTTCGCGGCCGCCCGCGCCGCGGCCCGCGCCTCGCGCACGGTGTTCATGGTCTCGATCCACACCAGGTCCGGCCCGGCGGCCTTCAGCCAGGCCATCATCTGCGCATGCTCGTCGTCGAGCATCGCCTCATCCGGCACGAGTTGGGGGCTGTAGCAGTCCTCCACCGGCGCCACACTGGCGGCGACGAGGACGGGCAACGCAGAGCTTTGCCCTCCCCCTTCGTGCCTGCGTGCCTGCGTGCCTTCGTGCCTCTGCGCGACCTTCCGCGCCAACTCCAGCGCCAGCCGGTTCAGTTCCGCGCCGCGCTCCAGCACCCCCGCGCGCAGCGTGCGGACGTTGGTGCGGAACGTGTTGGCGACGATGATCTCCGCCCCGGCCTCGACGTAATCCCGGTGAATCTGCTCCACCACCTGTGGATGCGTCAGCAGCGCCGCCGCCGACCACAACGGCCGCGGCGTCGGCACCCCGCGCCGCTCCAGCTCCGTCCCGACCGCGCCGTCGAGGACGAGCACGCGCGACTGAAACAGCGATCCTGGCGACGAAACCCGGTCCATGGCTCAGCAGCCCCCTGGAACACCGTGGCCGGCATCCCGTACCGAGGATGGTACAATGCAGTCCGGAGGCTCGCGATGCGGCCGGAAGACATCCTGGAGCTGCTGCTGCGTGCCCGGCCGTTCGAGCCGTTCCGCGTTTACCTGTCCGACGGGGCCGCATACGAAATCCGCCACCCGGACATGGCCATCGTGCAGCGCTCGAAGGTGACGGTCGCCGTCCCCGGCCCCGAAGGCCCCGACGGCCCCGCCGAGCGCACGGTCAACTGCGCTCTGGTCCACATCACACGCACCAAACTGTTGAACGGTAATCTGAATCGCAGGATGAGTCCAACCCCGGCCGCCAAGGCGGGGGGTAGCATGCGTATCGCCCGGGTCGCGGCTCCACAGGTGCTCGGTCCCTGGCGGACCGGGTTCGGACAACGTTCAGACAGCGTCCGCGTTCTGGGACGCCGGCTCGGCCACACGAGCTGCCGGAAGATGCACAGCCGCGGGCGGCTGTGCCACACGATCCCCTGGGGGGGCGGTTGTTGTGCCACACGCCCACGCGCCCTGCCTGCGCCGCGTGGCCGCGCATGCGCCGGCCGATCGCATATCATACGCCCGCGATGGCCCGCACCATCCTCATTCGCAACGGCCGCGTGATCGACCCGTCGCAGCAGATCGACGAGGTCGCCGATCTGGCCATCGCCGACGGCCGCATCACCGCCTTCGGCCGCGGCGCGCCGCGCTCCGCCGACGAGGTCATCGACGCCGCCGGCCTGATCGTCGCCCCCGGCCTGATCGACATGCACGTGCACCTCCGCGAGCCGGGCTTCGAGGAGAAGGAGACCATCGAGACCGGCACGGCCGCCGCCGCCGCGGGCGGCTTCACCGCCGTCGCCTGCATGCCCAACACCGACCCGCCGCTGGACAGCGACGCGCACGTGGAGTTCGTGCTGCGGCAGGCGGCCCGCACGGCCAGCACGCGCGTCTACCCGATCGGCGCTCTGACCAGAGGCCGCGCCGGCCAGGAGCTGGCCGAGATCGGCCTGATGGTCCGCGCCGGCGCGGTCGCCTTCAGCGACGACGGCCACGGCGTGCAGGATGCCGGCGTCTGCCTGCGGGCCATGCAGTACCTGAGCATGTTCGGCAAGCTATTCATCCAGCACTGCGAGGACCGTTCGCTCAGCGGCCGCGGCTGCATGCACGCCGACGTCACCGCCACGCGGCTCGGGCTGCCCGGCCTCCCCGCCGTCGCCGAGGAGGTCATGGCCCAGCGCGACATCACGCTGGCACGGCTCACCGGCGTGCGCTACCACGTCGCGCACGTCTCGACCGCCGGCACGGTCGAGCTGGTCCGCCGCGCTAAGGCCGACGGCCTGCCCGTCAGCACCGAGGTCTGCCCGCACCACCTGCTGCTGACGGACGAAGCCTGCGGCGGGTACGACCCGAATTTCAAGATGAACCCGCCGCTGCGCTCCGCGGCCGACGTGCAGGCGTGCGTGGCGGGCGTGCGCGAGGCGACGATCGACTGCCTGGTGAGCGACCACGCCCCGCACAGTCGGCAGGAGAAGGAGCTGGGCTTCCAGGACGCCCCGTTCGGCATCGTCGGGCTGGAGACGGCGCTGCCGCTGTTCATCAAGGCCCTGATCGAGCCGAAGGCCATCGACTGGCCGCGGCTGATCCACGCGCTGTCCACCCGCCCGGCCGAGCTGCTGAGCGTCCCCGGCGGCACGCTGAAGGTGGGCAGCCCGGCGGACGTGACGCTCATTGACCCGGCCGCCGAATGGACCATCGACGCTGAACGCTTCCGGTCGAAGAGCCGCAACACGCCGTTCGACGGCTGGAAAGTCCGCGGCCGTGCGACGATGACGCTGGTGGACGGCGTCATCCGGCACAGGGATGGGTAGTGCGGGCATCCTGCCCGCCGTCTGCTGCAGCGGGGGCGGCGGCGCTCGCCGGCCGCGGGGGGCGCGGACCGCTATGTCGGCGGCGACAAGGGTTATGAGTCCGAATCGCGAGCGACGACTGCGCGGAAAAGGGGGCGAGATTGCGGGGCCGGAACCACTGCTCACAGCAGTGGCAGACCGTCAGCGTCACCCCGCCCGACGCTCGTAAAGGCTGCGCGAATTCTCCTGGGGCATCGCATGCCTCCGCTTTTGTGCAGTGTCGCAATCACACCGGGCGGGCGAGCCTTGACCGCGGTTGTCGGTGCACGCATCATACCCGCGGACGCTCTGGAGAGTGAGCCTGCTTTCCCATGGCGCGGGTGGCACGGTCTCGCGAAGCGAGGTCGTGTGTGCTCCCGCAGTATGGGCTGGCTGGCGCCAGACCGTGCCACGCGAAAGCACGGCTCAGCGGCGCTCATGAGGGCGGCAGCACGGCATGGCCAAGACGAACCCGAAGCTCACGTTCGAGCAGGCCATGAAGCGGCTGGACGAGATCGTCGCGGCGATTGAGAGCGGGCAGATCGGCATCGAGGAGTCGATCGCCCGCTACGAGGAGGCCATGCAGCTCGCCGGCCATTGCCGGGCCATCCTCGACCAGGCCGAGCAGCGGATCAAGAAGATCCAGCTCAACGCCGCCGGCCGCTTGCAGACGATGCCGCTCGAGCCGCTGCCGGAGCAAGCCGCCGAGGACGAGGAAGACGAGTAGCGCCGTTTCCGCCACGCTAGTTTCGCGCCACACGGTAGCGTCCGTCCCCCCGTGGCGGACCTTGATCCGCCTCCGGTCGGACAGGGCTGGGCGAAAACCCCCACAAAGCGCGCGAACTCACACACCCCGGGAGCCGGAATCCCCCGCCGCGTTTCCCCGGTCCTCCCCTGACAGGCGCTGAACCGCGCGCACGTCGGCAGGGCTGGGGCTCCCGTGCGCGGCTCCGGCTGCGCAAGCAAAACGCCCCGCCGATGCGATCGCACCGGCGGGGCATATCTTTCGACCCCTGTGGGGCGGTCAGTTGTTCTCGTACGGTTTCCAATCGGGGTGCGCGTCGTCCCAGGGTCGGTGCGGCCAGGTCGTCCAGCCCGGGCCGTCGATGTAGCGTGTGTCGAACTTGCGGTACACAGCATGGCCGTCGAGGAAGCTGGCAACGTGATAGTCGGTCTGCTTGTGCCAGCCGAGCAGGTTCTTGGCATTTCGGTTCCGCCAGCCGCGAGGTCCGGCGTCCTCCATGGCGTAGTTAAAGGAGTTCTCATAGAACATCACGAACTCGGACGGTCCGCGGGCGAATTCGCGCGTGAGCAGCTCAGCGCCCCGGCTGCGCCGGTTTTGCCCGCCCGCTATGACGCCGATGATGTTCCCCCGCTCTCCGATGTAGTAGTTGCCCCAGTACCAGTTGATCGGATAGCTGCTGCCCCAGAAGTACCACGTTTGGTAAATCGAGTCCTGCTCGCCGATCGGGTTGGTGGCGCCGGACTCCGGCACCGCCGCCGTGCTGTCCGACGGGCACTTGAACATGTCCGGCAGCCCGGTCGGCAGGTCGATCCGGTTGCGGTTCTGCTCGGCGTTGATCTTGGAGCGGCGGTTGTCGCTCCAGTCGGGGAAGAGGTGCCGGTTCAGAGGGCGCTCCTGGGGATAAAACCAGTAGGTGTCGGCGCCACCGGCGGCGTCGACCGGGTTGATGTCCCCCTGCGAGCCGTCGTCGGGCCACTCGGAAGCCCGCGCGTTCGGGACGCCGCCGCCCCAGATGAACTCGGTGTAGTAGCCGAAGTTACGCTGCTGCCCGTTGATCAGGTAGCCCTGCGGCCAAGCGAAGACGATGTCGTCCTCTTCGTTGATGTACGACGCCGCGCCCTGCGCGATGCTCCGCAGGTTGGCCAGACACTTGCCGATGTGGGCCTGCTCGCGGGCGCGTTGCAGCGACGGCAGCAGGATCGAGATCAGCAGGCCGATGATCGCCACCACCACCAGCAGTTCGATGAGCGTAAACGCTCGCGGACTTACTCTTCGCATACAACACCTCCACCGATAGGAGAAATATAATGCCCGAGGCCGGCAGCTAGCGCTGCCTCCTCGCCGTATTTGACCACTCTTAGACTATCGGCATTCCCCGCCTTCGTCAACCACAACTTCGCCGGGCCCTCCGCGCCCGCCGGGACGCCAGCCCCAGGCCCACCGACCGGAGCCGAGGCTCCCGGCGGCCCGGGCGTCGTGTGGCACAGCCGCCCCCCCGGCTGTGCGGTCCGGGCCTTCCCAGCCGTGGGCGGCTGGGCCACACCACGATAACCGTTGGCCGGCGATGGGCTCGAAGACCACCAGGCGGGTTTCACCCGCCTGGTCGTGCGACGCAGCCTTTGGCATGTGGTTCCGCCGGCGATTCAGGCGGCGGGCGAAGCCCGCCCTCGGCCGCCGAGGTGTGGTCGTGCGTGATGACCCAGCGGCCGGCGATGCGCTCGAAAACCAGCGAGAAGTTGCCGTCGGCCGGGTCGGGCTGGCGCTCCAGGTGGTAGCGGCCCAGCACCAGCGCCGCCCGCTCGCCCAGCGGCCGCACCGTCAGCTCGCTGAACGCCAGCCGCCCCATCCGCTCCGGCGTGGGGTAGCGCTGCCGGTAGCGTTCCAGCGTGGCCTGCCAGCCGTGCCGCGTCTGGCCGCCGGAGCTGAAGGTCAGCTCGTCGGAGTTCCAGTAGTGCTGCATGAACGCGTCGATATCGCCGCGGTTCCAGGCATCGGCCTGGGCCTCCAGGATGCCAGCCAGGCGCTGCTGCAGCCGTTGATCGGGGGCGGTGCAGCCGGCCGCGGGGAGGATCAGCAGCGCGGGCAGCAGGACGCGTGCGGCCCTCCAGGCCGGCAGGCGTTGCATTCTGCACGTCTCACTCGGGCCTTCGGCTCTCTGCGTCCTCACTCCCAGTCCAGCTCCACCTTCCACCCCAGCTCGCGGTAGAACGCCGTGATCAACAGCTCGGCGTGCCGCTTAGCGCGGGCGATCTGGTCGGGCGCGGCGGACGCCTGTGCCACCAACTCCTGTGCGCGGGCCATCACCTGCTCGTAGAGCTCGTCGCGCGGGTCCCGCCAGGGGATCCACGTCGTCCGCTCCGCGTTGTAGATCCGCGTCCGCTCGTGGTCGACCCGCGGCCGCACCGGCTTCGGCTCCGGCAGGCGTACGCGGGCGGTGTGCTGCTGCTCGTCGCGCTGCGCGATCGCCGCCCGCGTCAGGTCGATCACCAGGTCGCAATCGCCGCGCACCAGCACGGCCATCTGCGCCCCCTCGGGGTGTACCCCCTCCAGCACGTCGGCCACCTGCACGCGGAGCACGATCAGGTCGGCCAGCTCCTGGATTTGCTCGACCGTCGGGCCGGTGGAGGTGACGCTGACGCGCAGCGGGGCGGACTGCCGGCCGGCGAAGTAGACGCCGGCCAGGGCGGCGGCCAGCAGGACGGCAAGCAGCAACGGTCGCATGCGCGATGGTCCGGCGGCGGGCGGCAGATCGGCGGGCGGCGGCCTCACGGCCGCTGCGTCTCGGCCGTGCTGCGGTAGCCGCTGTCCAGCCCGCGCCACTCGATCCTGCCGCTGGGCGTGGAGCGACAGCCCTGGAACGCAGCGATCAGCAGGACCAGCAGGACGGCGAGAACCACCAGCACCAGCGTAAGCTTGCGGGTCATGGGCCGCGCCGACGCCTCCATTCGTCCGCAGGAGTGTAACCCGCGGCGCCGACCAAATGCAACCGCGGAGGCGCTGAGGAGGCAAAGAGCGCTGAGCGTAAACAGAGTTTGGAGCAGCTTGTCTGTAGCGCGAGCAGAGATCTTTGCGGGAAGTCGCCCGTGGCACGGGCGGCCGGGACGACAGGCTGGCGCCTGCCGCTCTGAAGGGTGGCCGGCCTGCTCATCGGACCCGCACGCGCGGGCGCCAGCGCGAGCGAGCGGTTTGGCCGGCAATCACGAGGAACCGCTCCTGCGGTCGCGGCTCGCATCCGTGAAAGGCGCAGTTTCATTGAGACAGTACGCTAGCGATCCCGGTGGGGCTCAGTCCGGCATGCCGGCGGCGTCGGGGGTGGAGATGCTGGCCAGGATCTGCTGCAACTGGCGGTAGATCTCCGGGTGCGTCTGCGGGCTGACCTCGGCGCGCCTGTCGAACGCCTCGCCCATCTCGTAGAAGTAGTTCTTCACCGCCCCGGTCCGTGAATCGACGGCGCGCACTACGATCCCGCTCGGATCGATCAGCACCAGCGTGCCGTCGTCCACGCGTTGATTGAGGCGATGCTCGGCCGGCGGCTGCGTCTTCTCCCGGTCGTCCTCGACGTAGACGATCGGGCCGTCGTCCACCACCGCGGCGCCTACCAGGTGGAAATGCTTGGCATCCTTGCGGGGGTCTGGCGGGGGCGGCGCCGGTGGCGGGGGCGGCTTCGTCTCGACTGTTGCGACCTTCGTCTCCTCCGGCGGCGGCGGCGGAGGCGGCGGCTCCCAGATGCGAAAGAAGTTGGTGCTGGCGACGCGGTCGTACTCCATCACGTCGTCCAGCCGCAGCCAGGGCTTGACATCCAGCAGGGCCAGCGTGTGTGGATCCTCGATCGTGGCCGGGTCGATCGGCTTGTATTCGATGTCCGGCAGTTGCGGCAGCACGAGCGTCTCGACCACGATCGACACGGTCAGGCGCGGCCCGTTCTCGTCGGCCTCGCGGCGGTCGCCGGCTTCCTTGCGCGCGACCACCGGTCGGCCGGGCCGGTCGCGGTCGCGGTCCTTCTTGCGCGTCAGGCTGCCGCCCAGGCCGCCCTGCACATTGAGCTTCAGGCCGGTGACGCGCACCAGGTACGGCCGCTGGTACAGCTCGCGCAGGAACCCGACCACCTGCTCGAGCGTGCCGTTGCCGTGCACGATCAGCGGCAGCTCGACGAAGTCCCTGCGGTAGCCGCTGTTGACGACCTTGGGGTTGCCCTGCCGCACGTTCAGGTCCGCCAGGCCGCTGCTTTTCAGCAGCTCGTGCACGTCGGTGCGGAAGCGCGCGTGGGCGGCGGCGCGGTCGCCGTCCAGCGTGCGCTGCGTCTTCCGCTGCCACTCCTCGTGCTTCAGCGCGGCGCTGGACAGGATGTTGTCCAGCGTATCCGAGCGAAGCTCCTGTTTGCGGATCTGGTCGACGGTGCTGCGGCGGGGCTCGATGTAGCTCTTGCGTACGGCCTGGACCCCGCCCGCCAGGACGAGCACGGTAGCCACGCCGCCGGCCAGCATGCGCTCACGGGTGGTCATCGGGCGTTCCCTCTGGGGATGAGAAACCGCGCGGACCGAAGTCCGCGGCTGGCGCTCAAGTTGATTCGCGAGGGCGCGTTCACAACCGCTCCAGTTTCCTGCGTTCCTTCTCGCGCTCCTTGGTCCCGTTCTGCAGGTCGCGCAGGGCGAGGATCGTGACCGTCACGTCGACGCGGCCCTTGAACTTCGGGTCGCCCGTGTCGGCCTCCTGCCACGTGCCGGTCTCAGCCAGGTAGACCCGCTTGCCGTCCTGCTCAACCGCGTTGAGCCGGTCGACGAAGTCGCGCGCCACGTCCCAGTGGGCGGCGGCCAGCTTGAGCGTGATCTTGGCCGTGCCCAGGTCGCAGCTCAGGTCGCTGACCACCATCTGCTTGCCGGGGTCGACGGCCTTCTCCGTCAGCGTGAGCAAATGGTCCAGCCAGACGGCCAGCAGCGCCTCGGACTCCCAATCGCCCACCTCCAGCGTGCGGATGAGCACTTTCTGAAGCTCACCGGCCTGCCCGGCTTTCGCGCTGTTCGCCGCGCGCAGTGCTTCAAGCTGACGCGACACCCACAGCATGTCCGCCACCGCCGCCGAAATCCCGATCAGTGCCAGCGCCCCGACGCCGATCCCGGCAAACTGAAGCCGGCGGCGTAGCGAGGCCCGCGGCGGCTGTGGCTTCTTGGGGTTGAGGAAGTCGAGCTCGAGCAGGCTCTCGCGGCTCAGGCCCCAGGCCAGGCCCAGGGCGGCAGAGAACGGCCGCAGCTTCGGCGCTTCGGCTTCGTCCACGCCCAGCGCGACGGTCGGGTCAAACAGCGTGGTCGGCAGGCCGAAGCGCTCGTCGACCGCATGGAGCAGGGCGTGCTCGATGCCGGTGCCGCCGGCGATCACCACCTGGTCGATGGTGGCGTTCGGCTCGGTGGCGCGGTAGGCCTGCAGCGTGCGGGTGATCTCGACCAGCAGCTCCTCCACTGCGGAGGTCTCGGCTTCGTCGGCCAGCTCGAGGCCCGCGATCTCGCCGCGCGAGCTGATGCGGCTGGCGTCGCCGACCAGCTCGCCGGCGACGAACGGCACGCTGACGTTGGCGGCGCGTGAGAAGCCCAGCATCGGGCCGACGAAGACGTCGATCTCGGTCATGCTCGGGCCGACATCCAGGAACAGCGTGCGGCGCTCCAGCATGCCCGGCAGGCGGTTGACCGCCAGCAGGTTGGCGTACGGCCGCAGGCCGATGCGGGCCGGCGTCAGGCCCGCGGCCAGGCACGTCTCGCGGAGCTGCTCCAGCACCTCGCTGCGCACGGCTGCCAGCAGCACCTCGGTCGCGCGCCCGTCCGCGTCGCGCTCGGTGATGACGTAGTCGATCTGCGCCTCATCCAGCGGGAAGGGCAGCTCGCGCATGGCCTGGAAGCGGACGGCCGCGGCCAGTTCCTCGGGCGGCGTGGGCGGGACGCGCAGCCGGTTGATGACGGCCCGATCGCGCGGAACGTCGACGATGGCGCGGTTCAGGCGGATGCGGTGCCGCTCCAGCAGTTGCGCGATCACGCCGCCGACCACCTTGGGGTCGGCCGCGTCCACGTTGGCCGGGAAGCGGTGCGCGTGCGCATCCTCCAGTTTCATCGTGCCGCCGCCGATGCGCGCCATGACGATGCGCAGCGAGCGCTTGTCCCAGTCGAGGCAGAGAACTTTGCGTGCCACGCGGATCATGTGTTGCTCAAGCTCCTGTCGCCGCCTACCGGTTCGCCACGACCACCGTCTGGTCGTCGATCGGCCAAGCCGGACCCAGCCGCGTCAGGTCGCGATGATACTTCACCTGCGCCAGCGGCCCGACCATCTCGATCACCCATTCCAGTCGCGTGCTGAGGCTCAGGTGGTCCGCGTACCCCAGCACTTCCACTTGCACCTGGTGCGCCTTCGTCGTGATATGCGGTGCAATGCGGCGGAAGGTGGCGGCGTCCACCGCCCCCGTCACCAGCGGCCAGGCCGTCGTCCGCAACACCGCCGCCTCCGCACGCTGCCGCGTGTCCACAATCGCCCCGGCCGCCTCCGGCGTCATGCCGGGGATGAGCTGCAACACGCGCAGCGGGGCGGTGTTGACGTTGATCAGTCCGAACAGCGGTTGCTGGGCGGCTTGCGGCGGACGGACGCTGAAGCGGTCCATGATGAACGGCATCTCTTCGAGCGTGATCGGGCTGGCGGCCAGCTCCGGCGGGAGCTGATCTTCCGCTGCGCCAGCACTGGCGTCCTCACCAGCCGGTTGCTCGCCGCCTGGCTGCTCGGCACCCTTGTCCTCGGTCTGCTCCGTGCCTTCGGGGGTCACCGGCGCCAGGCCCTCGCGCGGCGGACCGCCGCGCGAGCCGCCGCGCCGATCCGCACCCTGTCGAGAGCCGCCGCTGAGTGCGCCGCCGGACTGCGAACCGCCGCGCTGCGTGCGATCCTGCTGTAAAGCGTTCTGCTTGGCACTGCCGGATTTCGCTCCCCCGAATGGAGAAGTGCCGCCGCGCGCGCTCTGCTCGCCGCTGGCGTAGAGCGCAGCCGGGCTGGAGATCTGCGAGAAGTTGAAGTTCTGCGCCTTGAGCCCCAGCAGGAAGTCGATCGTGGCCTGGCTCAGCTCGCCGTTCTCGAAGTATTGCGCGATTTGAAGTCCGACGACGCCCGCATCCGCGTTGAGGTTGATCCGCGGCTGGTTGTCCAGGGCCGTGTCCAGCTCCCGCGACCAGATGGTCAGGAACGGCGCGAGGCCGTAGTTCAGCACACCGTCGCCGTTGTCGTAGTACGGCTCCGACGCCTGGCCGTCGTCCTCGTTCGCGTCCAGGATGCCGTTGCGGTTCACGTCCTCGCCGTACAGCACCGCCGCCGTGAAGCCCCGCACCAGCAGCAGTTCCTCGACCGAGTCCAGCGGGCCGTTCTTGGGGTTGTACGGCGGTTCGAGCGTGTTGTAGTACTCAAGCTCGGCGCCGCCCTCGCGCACGTCGTCATCCGCGTCGCGCCAGTCCAGGAACGCGGCGATCAGCTCTTGCGGGTTCTCGAGGCCCAGGCCCAGCAGCAGGGGCGTGAACAGGTCGCCAACCTGCTGCTCGGCCGCGGTGTTGATGTTCAGCTTCCCGGACTCGGGCGTGACGCCGAAGCGCATCGTGTTCTGCGGCCCGTCGTAGCGCGGGGCGGCGGCGGTGTAGCGCCAGGCGGGCACGCGCAGCGGTTGGCTGTCGAAGTACTCTTTGCGCGACCCCAGGCGCCTGACCGGGTCGGACTGCCGGTCGTACGTCTCGGCCCAGACCAAGCCGTGCCGGAAACGGGCCGGCACGTCGAACCAGGCCGCGGCGTTGTGCGGCTCCGCCCGCAAGACCGAAACGATTGCCTCCAGCCCGCTCTCAGCGGCCAGCCGCGCCTGCTGCATTTCACTGTAGGCGCTGATGCCGGCGTGCTCGGCGCGTACGAAGAAGACGAAGCCGGCCATGATCAGCGCCAGCAGGCCGATCAGCAGCAGCACGACCGGCAGGATCAGCGCCCGGCGTGGCGTCACGGCACGCCCTCCACGCCGAGCTGCTCGGCCACCTGCTTGCCCAGCCGCTGCACGCGTGAGCCGAAGAAGCGGTCGGCGGCGGGCATGCGGACCAGGGTGCTGTAGCGGTCGGGGTGCTCCAGGTCCGGACCGAAGGGGTAGTCGGCGATCGGGTAGCTCTCCAGGTCGCGGTTCTCCAGGTCGTCGCGCGTGCACTTGTCAAAGCCCACCGTGACGAGGATGGCCTGCGGCAGCGAGTTGCCCTCGCTCAGGTCCCACTTGATGTCCCACTCGATCCCGTCGAAGTAGCGGAACTCCAGGTAGGCGAGTTCCGGCGACCACAGATCATTGCGCACGTCCAGCGGGTCGTCCTCGTCCACCAGGAACTGGTTCAGCGTCTTCTTCTCCGTGCGGATGATCCCGCCGATGACCGGGTCGCCGTTCTCGTCCGTGTTCTGCGGATCGACCCAGAGCTGGTAGCTGATCAGCGTCAGGTCGTGCTGGGCGGGCGGGGGCGTGTCCGACTCGCGGTAGAACACATACTGGTGATCGCCCGGCAGCGCCGTCGTGAGAAAGCTGATGCGGCGGCGGTCGCCGATCAGCCGCTGTTCAACTGGAAAGCCGAGCTGGTCGCTGCCGAGGCAACCGCGCAGCTCGCCCTCGATGCGGGCCAGCACCTGGCGCGCGAGCTGCGTGCGGTCGGCGTTGAGCTGGGCGGCGTCGCGAATCTCGATCGTCTGCCAGAAGAACATGAGCATCGCGCTCAGCAGCATCACGATCAGCGTGAGCGCCACCAGCGCTTCCATCAGGGTGAACGCCCCCCTGACGCTTCCGCCCGCAGCGTCGACCCCGCGTGGCCGGGTCGTAGCGTCGGCCCCCGGTGGCCGACGCAGAAACGCGGGGCGCTCTGGTCGCCTATGTCCGCCGCGGCGGGCGGACGCTGCCGCTTCGCTCCTCGCGATGACGGCTTGCGCGCGCGGGCCGATCGTCGCCATCACCCGCCCCCTCTGCGGCCGCCGCCGCCCCGACGGTTGTTCCGCTCGTTGCGCAGCCGGTCGATCTCGCTGATGTCCAGTGCGTCCGGATTGCCGCCTGCGTCCACGCCCGTCCCGTCGCCACGCCCGCCGCCGGCCCCGCCACGCCGCGGCCCGCCACGCGGCGGGCCGGTCAACGCGCCGCCGTCGGCGCCGCCCATCGAACCCCCACGATCCGGGCCGCCGCCGCGCCCACCCATCCCGCCGCCCCGCCGCGGCCCGCCGCCACCCATGTTCGAGAGCAACTGATCGAGCTGCTCGTCGGTGATCTGGTCACCGAGGCGGCTGCGGATCAGGTCGCGCAGCATGTCCGTCTGCGGGTTGCCCCCCCCGCCGATCGCGCTGGCCCCACCGGGCGAGACGCCCCGGAAACGCGGAATGCGCACGTCGCCGCCCGCCCCGCCCAGCAGTTCGCGCAGCTCCGGCGGAAGATTGTCGGGCAGCGGCATGCCGCCGCCGGCGTACTGCTGCAACAGCGGCAGCAGCGCGGGCAGCAGCTCCAGCAGGGTGGCCGGGTCGAGCGCGACCAGCTCCTGCGGGTTCACGTTGGTGGGGTCGAAGCCGGGGATGGGAATCGTGTTGGTGATCAGCTCGATCTGCTCCTGGCTGTAGCCGAAATCTCTGGCCAGATCGATGCGGCCGGGGTCGGCCTTGAGCAGGTGCATCTGCCGCACGACCGTGGCGCCCTCGATGCTGTCGCGCCGCTCGTAGTCCGGCTGACGGAGCACCTCGACGCTGACCAGGCCGAGGCCGGGCGTGTCGGTCTGCTCGACCTGCGCCCGCCAGAACCAGCCGGGATACTGCAGCCCGAAATCCCCCTCGACGGTGCGCTCGGCGAAGAAGCGCTCGACGGTCTGCAGGTCGAGCTCCAGCAGCGTGAGAATGCGGTCGGCGAGCTGGGCCGCGCGGGTCTGCGTCTCAGCCTCCTCGGTGATCCGCAGGCCGCTGATGAGCTGCGCCCCCAGGATCCCCATGGCCGCGACCATGATCGTCAGCGCGACGATCACCTCCAGCAGCAGCGCCGCGCGGGCGTGACAGGTGACACGTGACAGGCGACAGAGCCTTCGCGCGCGGCTCGCTGGTGCCTTCTCGTTCACGGCCGTCTCTCCGCATACTGTTCCAGCAGCTCGGCCTCGCTCATGCCGGCGGACTCGTCGTCCTTCACCGGCCGCGGTTCGGGACGGCGCGCGTCCTGCTCCAGTCGTTCGGTCGGCACGATCTCCAGCCGCCCCAGCCGGCCGTCCAGCGTCAACCGCACCCCGCGGCCGTCACTGGCCCGCAACACCCAGCGCAGCGAAGGGCTGACGCCGTCGGGCGAGAAGTCCAGCTCGAAGTCCGCCTCCCGCTCTTCCACCCGCTGCGGCTCTTCGTCGAACTCGACGAACTCGATGGTCTCGTCCTCGACCAGCAGGGGCGGCGGGCCTTCGGGCAGCAGCAGGAGGCTCTCCACCCACACGGATTCCTGCAGCACGTCCGTCCGCGCCCACGGCGCACGCGCCGGCACGTACACGTGCGGCGCCACGAGCGGGTCGAGTTGGCGGCGGACCTCGATCGTCCCGTCGGTGTGAAAGACGATGCGGTAGCGCCGCGACTCGTTCATCGCCTGGGCGCGGCACATGCCCAGCAGGGCCTTGAAGCGCAGGGCGGATTCGTCAAGTTCGGCCGAACGGCGGCTGGCGGCGAAATCGGGCCACACGAGGGCGGCCAGCAGCCCCAGCAGAGTGATGACCAGCAGCACTTCGAAGAGCGTGAACGCGCGTGCACGGTTGCGCATCGAAGGATTCTCGAGTCGCGTGTGGCTCAGCCGCCCTCGGCTGAGAACGTCCGTAGCGCTGTCGGCACCCCCGGGGGCGGCTGTGCCACACACCAGCCGCGCGTGCACAGCAGCCTGCGGCGCCCGCGCTAGGTGCGCTCCCAATTCGTGACGTCGTCGTCGTCGCCGAACTGGCCGTTCTTGCCGGCGCTGGAGAGGTCGTAGGTGCTCTGGTTGTACGAGCCGGGGGACTCGTAGCGCAGCTCGTTGCCCCAGGCGTCGCGCAGCTTGGCGCCCTCTTTGATATACGGGCCGCGCCATTTCTTGGCCAACTCCGGGTCATCGGGGGCCTTCATCAGCGCCGCCAGCCCCTCATCGGTCGTCGGATAACGCCCGACATGCATCCGGAACAGGTCGAGCGTGCCGTTGATCCCCGAGGTGATGGTCGCCCGCGTCAGGTCCTCCTTGGCGCCCTCGGAAGCCCCAAAGAAATTGGGTACCACCAGCGCCGCCAGAATGCCGATGATCACCACCACCATCAGCACCTCCAGCAGCGTGAACGCCCCGCGACGGGTCATCCTGCGATCCATTCGTCTCATGACTGTCTCCCAAAACGCATGCCGCGAAGTCCGCTGTATCCAATCATCGTATGCCCGCGGTCGCCATCCGCACAATCGGCAGCAGCAGCGCCACCGCGATGAACATCACCATCATGCCCATAATCAGCAGCATCATCGGCTCGATCAGCCGCACGAACAGGTCGATCTGCCGCGCCGTGCGGGCCTCCTGCGTGTCGGCGATCTCCACCAGCACCTTCTCCAGCGTGTTGCTCTCCTCCGCCACCGCGATCATGTCCAGCATGGCCGGCGGAAACACCCGGCTGCGGGCCAGCGGCGTCGCCAGCGACTCGCCGGCGCTGACGCTCTCGGCGGCCTGCTCGATGGCGCGGGCCAGGATCGGGTTCCCGGCCGAGTCCTTGGCGATCCGCAGCGCGTGCAGGATCGGAATGCCGTTGGCCAGCAGCGTGCCGAAGATGCGGCAGAAGCGGCACAGGGCCACCATGGTGTAGATGTTGCCGATGCCGGGCGCGTAAAGCTGGAGCTGCGCCCAGTAGCCCCGCCCGACCTCGCTGTGCAGGAACGCCGCCAGCAGGACCCCCGCCAGCAGCAGCACGCCGCCGATCGCCAGATACTGCTCGCGCAGCGCGTCGCTGATGCCGAAGACGATCCGGGACGCCCACGGCAGGTCCTGGGCCTCCAGCAGCGAGCGGATGCGCGGCACGACGAACAGCATCAGCAGCGTCACCGCCCCGAGCGCGCCCGCCAGCAGCACGCACGGATAGATCATCGAGCCAATGAACTTGTTCCGCAGCGCGTCCTGCCGCTGCACGAAATCCGACAGCCGCGTCAGCACGTCCTCCAGGAAGCCGCCCTTCTCGCCCGCCCGGATCATCGCCGCGTGCAGCGGCGCAAAGGCGTGCGGATGCTTCTCCAGCGCGTCGGCCAGCGTCTGGCCGCCGGCTACCTCGTCGTGAACCTCCCGCAACACCGCGGCCAGCGCCGGTGCGCCGGCCGCCTTGCTCAGCACGTTGAGTGCCCGCAGCACCGGCACGCCTGCCCGCAGCAGGTCCGCGAGCTGCTCGTAGAGCACGCCGATCTTCGACGCGCTGATCCGCCGCGTTCGCCCGGTCAGGATCGACCGCCCCGCCAGCCTGACCTCGTCGATCTGCACCGGCAGCAGCGAGCGCTCGTCGAGCATGCGGGCGGCGGCGATGCATGTATCCGCCACCAGCGTGCCGTTAACCGACTCACCGGTCTGACTGCGAGCTTTGTATGCGAAGGTCGGCATCCGATACCGCGTTATAGGCCAACGGCGGCATCCCCGCCGCTATGCATATACCTTCGTTCCGCCCGCCGGATGCACCCGTCCGGCGCTCCCGCGCCCGCCGCGGATGGCCGCGGCCGAGCGCTTGTTCTGCGGCGGGAATCGGCTAAATTATGGCCCACAACGAAGTTGATTGGAAGCTTGGCCGCGGACGCAGGCCGCAAGCGGCAGACACTGGGCCGACACTGATGGAAAAGCCTGCCCATGGATGAAAGCGCTAACGAAACCCCGCAAGCCCCGCAGGCGGGCGGGTTCGCCGAACTGGGTCTGGAAGCGGATCTGGTCGAGGCGGTTGAACGGGCAAGGCTCGAGACGCCCACCCAGGTCCAGCGGGAATTGATCCCCCTGGCGCTGCTGGGCCGGGACTGCTTGGTCCGCGTTCGCCCGGGCTCCGGGAAGACCAACGCGTATATCCTGCCCATGGTGCAGCGGATGAAGCCCGGCGGGGGGTTGCAGGCGCTCGTCCTGCTGCCGACCGGCGCCTTGGCCGAACGCGTCGAGCGGTTCGTCGCCCGTTTTGCCCACGTCCGCAGGCTGCGAACGACTGCCCTGACGGCCCGGGGTCGCTCCCGGCACGAACCGGACCCGCTGCTCCACCCGCCGGAATGCCTGATCTCCACGCCGCGGAGCGTACTGGAGGCCCTGACCAGCTCGAAGCTCGACCCGGCCGGGATCCGGCTGGTCGTGCTGGACGAAGTGGACTCGATGCTGGATGGCGACCACGGGCAGACGCTGCGGGACGTGCTGGACAGGCTGGGGCCGGAGCGGCAGACGATCGTGCTGGCCTCTGAGCTGAGCGACCCGGTCAGAGAGCTGGCTGGCCAGTACCTCAGGGAACCGGAGACGATTGACGTCGCCGCCGACGAATCCAGGGTGCGTGCGGTCGAGCACTGTCTCGTCACGGTCGAGCCGGGCGCCGAGTTCGACGCCCTGGTCGCCTACTGCAAGACCGAGCGGCCCAGACTCGCCATCGTGTTCGCCAACCAGGAGACGACGGCCCGCGAACTCGCGCACCGGCTGTCCGGCGTCGGCTGCGACGCGCGCTGGGTGGGTCAGCGTCGTCGTCCTCCACGCGGACGGGACCGCTCGGACCGCCGGCGTGAGCGCGCCGAGATCGAGGTCGTTACGGCTTCGGACCCGCCCGAGCATCGGCTGAGCACCATTCCGGCGACGCATGTGCTGCACTACGAGTCGCCGGCAGACGCGGACAGTTACCTGCACCGCATCGAACGTTGCGCGCGGCTGCTGGGCCCGCGGATTTCGGTCGTCTTCGCGGACAGCCGTCACCAACAGTTGTTGGATGAGATTGAGGCACGCCTGCGGGCTTCGCTGCGCCGCCTTGAGATGCCGGTCCGCCCCCCGCGCCCGACCCCGCGGCCTGCGGTCCCGCGCGAAGCGCGGCCCGCTCCCCTGCCGGCGCCCGCCCCCCCGCTGGCGCCCGCCCCGCTGCCGCTGTCGAACTACGTTGAGCCGCGGCTGCTGGAGGTGTTGCACCGCGACGAGCAGCTCGAGGCGCGCGGCATCCGACCCGTGCCGCGTACGCTGGGCAGCCGCTTTCGCGCCCGTCGCGCCCGCCGACCCGTCTGAGTGTCCGCAATCCAGAGCTCACGCAGTGCGGCTGCCGCCAGACGCGGTTGCAGTTCACTCGGCCTTCGGACGGGCTGCGTCAGGGCCGGTCAGCAGCAATTGGAAGCGGCGCCGCCCGAGCAGCGCCCCGCCGGACAGCAGCTCGAAGGCGTACTGGCCGGCTTCCGGCAGCTTGATGCCCTGCAGGCCGAACACCAGGTCGACGATCGCCAGCGGGTCGGGCGAATCGACGTAGCCGCTGGTCTGCATCACCACTTCGTTGTCGGAGTCGCGGACGAGCCGCAGTTCCAGCGGCGTGCGGCCGCGCACCTCGGTCAGCGTGGCCATGATGGTCACCTGTGGCAAGCGGGCCGGGATAGAATGCGTCGTGATCGTATTGAACAGCCCGATCGCACTCTTCTTGTTCGTCAGCCGGTCGTCGATCACCTGATCGCAGATCAGGAGTGAAACCAGCGTCGGCGCGGCGGCGGTGCGCTCGGTCATGCGGGCCTCCCGGCGTGCGGGATATCATAGTCGTTTTGCGCAGCGTGGCGCGCGAACGCGACGGTGCGGCGGGCAGTAGAATGCGTGACGGCACGGTCCCCGCGCGGGCGTCAGGAACAACAGAACCGGAGGCGTGCTTCTTGCGGACGGTGGCTGGTGGATCGCGAGTCGCCGCTAGCGCCCTTTCTAGCGTGGGAGTTCCGCGCTGGAGGCGGGTAGCGGCCTCCGCCGGTGGCGGCCGCAGGGTTTCGGACCGCCTACGTCGGCCACGGGGGGCCGACGCTACCGACAGGCCACGGGGGGCCGACGCTACGCCTCCGGAGGCGCGAAACCCACCTGCTGGAAATGGTACTAGCGCCTTTTTGTGCGCGCTTGGCTGCGCCGCATGGTTGCTGGTCGCATGGCCGGCTGTCGCCCAACCGCGCGTAGAGCTGGCGGCCGCGGCCCGCGAGGGCCATGTCGGCGAGCCGATCGTGCTCGAGTTGCGGGTCGACGATTTCGAGACCTGCGAGCCGCCGGAGTTCCCCGCCAGCGAGGACTACCACGTCAGGCCGGGGCGGGTGGCTAACGGCTCCCAGACGGATCTGGACCTGGGGACAGGCCGAAGGATCGTGCGGCGCTGGCGAACGTATTCATTCGAGCTGACGCCGCGGAAGGCTGGAGTGATCGTCGTCCCGGCAATCGCAGTCGTGGTCGATGGCCAGGTGCTCCGGACGCGGCCGATTTCAATTCGCGCGGAGAAAGCCGACCAGCCGCTGCTGGCGGAGATTACGACCGACTTGCAGCGGTTGTACGTCGGCCAGAAGGCCCGCTTCAAGCTGTCGATCTGGATCCGGCCGGCCGTCGCGCCGGGGCGACGCACGCTCACCGGACACGAGATGTTCAACTTCATCGACGAGCGCTCCGGTCTGGGTCCGTTTCGGCGGCCGGAGGGCTTCAGCGAGCACACGCGCACGCTCGACGACGGGACCAGCCAGCGCTACTACGTCTACCCCAGCACGGCCGAGGTGGTGATCGAGCGCCCCGGGCCGCTGACGTTCGACGAGCTCGAGATCGGCATGGCCTATCCAACCGGCTTCGCCCGCGATGTGTTCGGCGACCTGCGCGTGACGGAGTGGCGGCGGCTGCGCGTGAAGCCCACCGTTCTCGCGCCCGACGCCCTGCCGCTGCCGGACACGGGTCGGCCGGCCAACTTCACCGGCGCCGTCGGCGTATTGGAGTTCAATGCGTTCGCGCGTCCAACCACCGTCCGGGTCGGCGACCCGATCGAGCTGGTGATGGAGATCAGCGGCGACGGGCCGCTGGAGACGCTACAGGCGCCCGTGCTGGCCGCTCAGCCGGGGTTCCTCGAGCAGTTCCGCGTGCCCAATGAGACCCTGGCCGGCACGATGGTCGGCGACCACAAGCAGTTCACCCAGACCATCCGCGCCACGCGCGCGGACGTCAACCGGATTCCGCCGATTGAGTACCCGTATTTTGACCCGCTGGCCGGGCAGTATCGCGTCGCCCGCAGCGCGGGAATCCCGATTACCGTCACGCGCTCGGAGGAGCTGGAAACGGCCGAGCTGACCGGTATCTCCAGCCCCGCGCCGGAGCGGCAGGCGCAGGCCCTCGACGTGCGCGACGGCCTGTTGGGCAACAAGACCGCCGAACGCGAGCTGCTGGCCAATGCGATGACCATCACGCCCACGCACGTGTGGCTGGCCACGGTCGCCCCACCCGGCGTCTTCCTCGCCGCCCTGTGCTGGACCGCCCTGGCACGCGCCAGCGCGGGCGACGCGGCCAGGCGGCGGCGGCAGTCCGCCCTGCACAACGCGATGGGCCGCGTCGTCGCGGCGGCCCGCCGGCCGGCGGCCGAGCGCGGCGGCGAGATCGTTGCCGCGCTGGCCGGTTACGTGGCCGACCGCTTCGATCAGCCGCCGGGGCTGACCGGCCACGAGGCGCTGGCGGCGCTGGAGCGGCGCGGCGTCGACCCGCAGACGCTGCAGCGCTGCCGTGCGCTGATCGAGCGGTGCGAGGCAGCGGCGTACGGCGGGCTGTCGCCGGCGGACGCCGAGCTGGCCGAGGAGGCCCGCGCGTGCCTGGCGGCGCTGGAGCGCGAGCGACGCTTATGAGGCCCGTTGCAGCGGCGTTCATGCTGACGGGGTGGCTCTGCGCAACTCCGCTGCTTGCCGCAGAAGCCCTCAGCCGCGAGCGGCAGCGCGAGATTCTGCGCGAGGCGCTGGATGCGTTTGACGACGCCGTCGGTCGCGCACGGAGCGATGCGCCCGCGGCTGAAGCGTTGCTCCGCAAGGCTGCGGGCGGGTTCGAAGCGCTGATCGAGGCCGGCCTCCGAAACGCCGCCCTCGAGTACAACCTTGCCAACACTTACTTTCGGCTGCACGATTCAGGCCGGGCGGTCCTGCACTACCGCCGCGCGCAGCGGCTCGCCCCGGGCGACGCGCAGATCGCGGCCAACCTCCGTTACGCGCGCGAGCGCGTCGAGCCCTACCTGCGCCCCAGCGGTCGGCGCGAGCTGCTGGGACGGCTGCTGTTCTGGAACCGCAGCCTGTCGATGGAGCGGCGGTTCTGGATTGCAGTCCTCGCGTCGGCGCTCGGCTGGCTGGGGCTGACGGCATGGCTGCGCTGGCGTTCGCGGCCGCTGGCGGTCGGCGCCGCGCTGCTGATCGGGCTCGGCCTGGCCAACGCCGGCTCCGTCGCCTGGCAGCTTCACGAGGAGGGCGTCTACCCGCCGGCGGTGATCGTACAGCCCGACCAGATCTTGCGGCTGGGCCGGGGCGAGGGTTACGAACCGGCCATCTCGCAGCGGCTCGGCGCGGGCGTGGAAGTGCGCATCCTGCAACAACGGGGCGACTGGGCGGAAGTCCGGCTGGTGAACGACCAGACCGGCTGGCTGCCGGCCCTGGTCTTGGAACGAATCTGATCAAAGTCGCATGGCGGAAAACGCGGGATCCGAGTCGGTGGCGCGCGGGCGGCCTTGGTCTACACCGGCGCTGCGGTGAGGACTTTCTTGGCCTCGCCGACCAGGTACACCGATCCGGTGATGCAGATCAGGTCCTCGCGCGTCACGCAGGGCAGGGCGACGCGGTACGCATCCAGCAACGTCGGCGCGATCTGGGCCATCTTGCACGACCGCTCCTGGAAGCGCGCCAACAGTTCGCGCGGGTCGGCCGAGCGCGGCGAGCCGGTGGTGGTGAAGATCACCTTGTCCGCCCCCAGCTCGAGCTGCTTGAGCATCCCGTCGATGTCCTTGTCCACCGAGCAGCCGAAGATCACCACCATCGAGTCGTACGTGATGTTCTGGCCGATCGCCCGCATGAGCGCGGCCACGCTGGCGGCGTTGTGCGCGGCGTCGACGATGGTGCGCGGGTTGTCGCGCAGCGTCTCCATCCGCCCCTGCACGCGGACGTTGGCCAGCCCGTCGATCGCCTGCTGCGCGTTGATCTCCCAGCCCCGCGCCCGCAGCGCGTCGATGATGCCCAGCGCCACGCCGCAATTGAAGGCCTGGTGCTCCCCCAGCAGCGGGACGCGGACGTGGTCGAAACGGCTGGTGGGCGTGGTCATGCACACGCGCGTGTGCGGCCCGGTGGCCCGCGAGGACTCGAAGCGGAAGCTGAACTCGATGTTCTCGCCCAGGAAACGGATCGGGCAGCCGATCTTGGCCGCATGCTCCCGCAGCACGCGCTTGACGCCCGGCCGCTGCGGAGCGCAGATCACCGGCACGCCGGGCTTGAAGATGCCGGCCTTCTCCTCGGCGATCGCCTCCAGCGTATTGCCGAGCTGGGCCATGTGGTCGAAGCTGATGTTGGTGATGGCGCAAACTTCGGGCCTGACCACGTTGGTGGAGTCGAGCCGGCCGCCAAGACCGGTCTCCAATACGGCCATATCCACCTGGTGGGCCGCGAAGTGCAGGAATGCTGCCGCCGTCATCAACTCGAAAAACGTCGGGTTCTCCCGCTGCAAGCGTCGGGCGACGGGGGCCAGGCGGGCCATCAGCCGTGTAAACTCGGCTTCGGAGATCAGCTTGTCGTCGATGCGGATGCGTTCGCGGATGTCGACGAAATGGGGAGAGGTATACAGGCCGGTCCGATAACCGCAGTGGCGCAACATCGCGGCGACCATATGGGCCGTCGAGCCTTTGCCCTTCGTGCCGGCGATATGCACCGATTTGAACTTCTTGTGCGGATTCCCAACGGCGGCCAGAATGCGTAACATCCTGGAAAGATTGAAGTTAGTGTGGTTGTAGCCAACCCGCAGCATCGTCTCGTAGTTGGTCCTGGTGCTCAGGAAGTTCAGGGCGCCTCTATACGTGCGAATGCTGCCGGATTCCGGCGGGCGTAGGCGCTTCAGCGGCTGGCGGAAGGATTTGCGTGGCAGGACGCGTTTCGTTAGTGTTTTGCCCATCGGGGGTAAGATACGGGATTGTCGCGAATCCGTCAATGACCGAGACCAGATCGCGAAGCTCCCAGGGGCTTGGCCGGCCGCTCGAAAGCGTTTGCAGCAAGAGGAACTTGGATGCGAGCAGATGCTAACATAAGCCGTACATACTGCCGGGGTCAGCACGTGCGGCTCGACACAGACGGATTGCCGTCAAAGGGCTCCAGATGCGCGTCCTTCGCGTGACCACGCCCCCACGGTCGTACACCGTCCACGTGGAAGCCGGTGCCCGGGTGGAGTTCGCAGCCTTACTCCGCCGGCTCGCCGGCCTGCGGAGCGTTGTCGTCATCGCCGACGACACCGTTGCCGAGCTGCACGGTGCGAAGCTTGGGGCCAGCCTGCCCGCGCCGCCGACCATCGTCCGCGTCCCGCCTGGCGAGGCGAGCAAGTCGCTCGCGCAGGCAGAACGGCTGTACGACGCGCTGGGGGACGCCCGCGTCGGACGACGAGACCTGGTCGTCGCCTTCGGCGGCGGCGTCACGGGCGACCTGGCCGGCTTCGTCGCTGGCACGTGGCTGCGCGGCGTGCGGTGGATTCAGATTCCCACCACGCTGGAGGCGGCCATCGACGCGTCGGTCGGCGGAAAAACGGGCCTCAACCATCGGGCTGGGAAGAACCTGATTGGCGTGTTCCATCAGCCCGAGGCGGTGATCATCGATACCGACTTCCTGACGACGCTGCCGCAACGCGACTACGTCGCCGGCCTGGCCGAAAGCGTCAAGCACGCCGCTGTCCGTGACGCTGCATTTCTGGCCTGGCACGAGCAGAACGCGGGCGAAATCCTGGCCCGCCGCCCCGACGTGCTGGAGGAGCTCATCGCCCGCAACGTGCAGATCAAGGCCGCCGTCGTCGCCGCGGACGAGCGCGAGGAGGACCTGCGGCGGATCCTGAACTACGGCCACACCATCGGCCATGCCATCGAGCACCTGCTGGGCTATGAGCTGCGGCATGGCGAGTGCGTCGCGCTCGGCATGCTCGCGGAAAACGAGCTGGCCTGCCTGCGCGGCGAGCTTGGCCGGGCCGTTGCAGAGCGAATCCGCACGCTGCTCGCACAGCTTGGTCTGCCGGTGCGCCTGCCGCGGCGGCTCGATCCGCGCGCGCTGCTGACGGTCTGCGCGCTGGACAAGAAGGTCGCAGGCGGCGCGATTCATTTCGCACTGCTGCGCGATGTTGCCCAACCGGTCGTCGTCGCGGACGTCGCGGATGAGCAGGCCCGGCAGGCGATCGCGGCAATCCAGCCCGTTGTCGCCGACCCGCCGGATGCGTAGAATCCCGCCGAAATGTCCGAGCTTCGGCCGGAGTATGCACGGGTGTGCGGTCCCCGGCATCAACCTCCCGTCGCGCCGCGCGAGGTTCGTCGCGCCTGCCTGGCGGCGTTCGTGATCCTGGGGCTGTATCTGGGGCTGACGGGGGCGGCGTCGATCGCTGCGCGCGTCGCCGACTTTGAGTACTTCTACAAGGCCGGCGCCTGGCTGCTGGCGCACGGCAACCTGGACGCCGGCTACGACCGCTCGGCCGACGGCCACATCGTCCTGCGCGGCACGATCGAATGGTACTTGCCGTTCCTGGCCCGCTTCATGACGCTGATCACCTGGCTGCCGTTCGAGGCGGCGGGCCTCGTCTGGCTGGCGCTGAACGTGACCTTGTTCTTCGCCACCGTCCGCCTGCTCGGGCGGAACCTCACCGGCCTGCCGCCGCAGGACTGGCCCGTCACCCAGCTTCTGCCTGTGCTGCTGACGCTCCTGTTCTGGACCTGGGAGTACCGGCTCAACCAGGTCAACAACCTGACGCTGTTCCTGCTGGTGGCGGCCTTCGTGCTGTGGCGTCGCGGACGCGATGCGACGGCGGGCTTTGTGATGGGCCTGGCCACCTTGATCAAGCTCACGCCGGGCTTCGTCGTGCTGTGGTTCCTGCTCAAACGGCAGTATCGGCTGGTGGCAGTGGCCGCGGCGACGTTCGTGCTGGCCGGGCCGGCGTCCGACGTGGTCGCCTTCGGCCCGCAGTACACGCGCGATACGTACCTGGCCTGGTTCGACACGGCCGTCCGCGACGGCTCGCACCGCGGGCTGATCCTCAACCAGCTCGAGATGGACTGGCGCAACCAGGGCGTCGGGGCGGTGCTGTGCCGCTGGCTGCATCCGACCAACTACTCGACACACTTCGACAACGACCCGCGCATCCGCTTCCCGGTCGTGCCGGCTACCATGAATGTCGCCAACCTGCCGCTGCCGACGGTGGCGTGGATCGCGGTCGGCCTGATCGCCGCCAGCGTGCTGCTGCTGGTCTGGCTGGCCCGCCGTCCGGCGCGCGAACTGAGCGAATGGCGGCTGCGGCTGGAGTGGTCGCTGTTCGGGCTGGCCATGCTCTGGCTCATGCCGGTCATGCGCCGCTACCACCTGATCTGGGCTGTGCCGGCGATCAGCGTGATCGGCGGCGTCATGCACTACGTCGGGCATCGCGCGGCCTGGGCGCGCTTCACGCTGGCCTGTATCGGGTTCGTCGTGCTCACGCAGATCGGCACGGGCGAGAAAGTGCTGACCGGCACGAAGTTCGTCGAGGGCGGCGGGGCGCTGCTGCTGGGCGCGCTGGCGCTGGCGGTCCCGCTTGTCCTGATGCTGCGCCGGCTGGATCGCGATCCGCACGCGATCCCGCCCGACGCCCTGCCGGCGGCCGGGCCGCAGGCCGTGCGAGCTTCGCCGACCGTCGCCGCCCAACCCGACGTGACGCTGCCCGCCCATGCCTGACGCGGCCCGCCAGCCGCGCTGGCCGATGCTGGCCCTGCTGGGGCTGCTGCTGGCGGTCGCGGTAGTCTCATGCCGCCAGGCGGCCAAGCTCGACTTCGACTTCAAGCATTTCTATCTGGACGCACGCTACGTCTGGGAGCACGCCGCTCTCAACCCGGACTTCGATAATCCCGATCGCGACCAGCGCCGACAGTTGCCGTTCTACCTGCCCGCCGTCAGCGTGCTGCTGGCACCGCTGACGGCGTTCGGGCCGTTACCGGCGGCGGCGATCTGGACCGCGATGCAGGTGGCGGGGCTGGCCTGCAGCGTGATCGCGCTGCACCGCTGGTTTGCGGAGCGTGAGCGCGGCGTGCGGGCGCTGGCGCTGGCCTGCGCGCTGGCGCTGCCGGCGATCTACGAGGCGGCGAAGTTCAACCAGCTCAGCTTTGTCATCCTGGCGCTCGTGCTCGCAGGCGTGGGCGCAGTGCAGCGCGGATCTCCGCTGCGCGGCGGGGCGCTGCTGGGCGTCGCGGCGGTGGCCAAGCTGCTGCCGGCGCTGTTCGCGTTATGGCTGCTGATCGAGCGGAGATGGAAGGCGCTGGCGGCGTTTGCG
>Ga0073934_10003437_pt1 | contig 29179 bp, 31 predicted proteins | sample LarsenN4metaG_FD_76834 | JGI IMG/M metagenome (GOLD analysis project Ga0073934, IMG submission 76834) | Hot spring sediment bacterial and archeal communities from British Columbia, Canada, to study Microbial Dark Matter (Phase II) - Larsen... ... | reverse complement strand
CATCCCGAGCACCAGCATCGAGATCATGACGGCGATCCAGGTCAGGATCGCGCCGACGATCGCCGCGCGACCGAACACGAAGTCGAAGTCCACGCGACGCTGCTCGCCGCCGATCGTCGCGCCGGGGGCGACGGACGGGGTCGAGCCGGTCGTGAGGTCGCCACGGATCGTCGCGCCATCGGACACCACGACGTCGCCGTTCACCACGGTCACGTTCTCCTCGACGGTGCCGGCGATCGTGACGTCGCCGTTGGCGACGAACAGATCGCCCGCGACCGTCCCGTCCACCGTGACGTCGCCGTCCAGGACGATGACGTCCCCGACCTGCTCACCGGCTGCGATCTCCACGCGGCCGGTGACGACCACCAGGGCGTCACCGGTCCCCGGACCCGTCGCCTGCGCGAGCGCCCCGGTGGCGCCGAGGACGAGCAGGATGGGGACCAGCAGGACGGAGGCGGCGGAGCGATGTCGCATCGAGCGCATGGCGACCCTCCTTCGGGGTGACACCCGCTTCCTATCACAGGCGGACACAGCAGGAGCGATCGGGGATAGGGTTGCCCTGGAAGGACGAGCGCAGACCCGCGGAGCACCGAGATGACCGAGCCCGTGCTGGCGTGCAGCGATCTCCGCAAGTCGTTCGGCGACCTGGTCGCCGTCGACGGCGTCGGGTTCACGATCGCCCCGGGCGAGACCTACGGCCTGCTCGGGCCCAACGGCGCCGGCAAGACGACGACCATCTCCATGATCGCCGGGCTCCTGGAGCGCGACGACGGCGAGGTGCTGGTCGCCGGTCGGCCCCTCGACACGACCAGCGTCGCCGTCAAGTCCGAGATCGGGTACGTGCCGCAGGACCTGGCGATCTACCCCGACCTGTCCGGCCGGGAGAACCTCCGGTTCTTCGGGCGGCTGTACGGGCTCTCGGGTGAGGAGCTGGGTCGGCGGATCGACGACGTGCTCGAGATCGTGGGTCTCCGCGACCGGGCCGGCGATCTGGCCAAGGAGTACTCCGGCGGCATGAAGCGCCGCCTGAACATCGGCATCGGGTTGCTCCACCGACCGCGTCTCCTGATCCTGGACGAGCCGACCGTGGGGGTGGACCCGCAGAGCCGCAACGCGATCCTGGAGAGCGTGGACCGGCTGTCGGTCGAGGGGATGGCCGTCCTGTACACCACGCACTACATGGAGGAGGCGGAGCGGCTGTGCGACCGGGTCGGCATCATCGACCTCGGCGAGCTCAAGGCCGAGGGCACCCGTCGCGAGCTCGTGAGCCTCGTCGGCCAGCGCGACCAGGTGGTGCTGTCGCTCGCCGGCGACGTCGAGGCGGCGGCGTCGGCGTGCTCGGCGCTCGAGATGGTCCACGACGCCAGCACCGTGGAGGAGCGGCTCGAGCTCGTCGTGGACGAGGCGAGGAGGGCGCTGCCGAGGATCCTGGAGACCGTGACGGACGCCGGCGCGTCCATCCGCTCGGTCGAGGTGGTCGAGCCGAACCTCGAGGCGGTGTTCCTCCACCTCACCGGCAAGGCCCTGCGGGACTGAGGCTCCGGTGCGCGCGGCGCTGTTGATCGCCGGCAAGGACCTGCGGCAGCGGCTGCGGGACCGCTCCGCGCTCATGGTGGCGTTCGTCGTGCCGCTCGGGTTGGCCTTCATCTTCAACCTCACGCTCGGAGGCCTGTCGAGCGGGAGCACGGTGTTCACCTACGCGGTCGTCGACGCCGACCGGACCGAGGTCTCGGGGATCTTCACCCGGCGGGTGCTGCCTCAGGTGGAGGCGGGCGGGTCGATCGATCTCATCCAGGCCGGGTCCGGGGAAGCGGCGAGGGCGATGGCGGCGGCCGGCGAGGTCGACGCGGCCTTCGTCGTTCCCGCGGGCTTCGCCGAGGCCGTGCAGGCGGGCGGCGCGGCCGAGATCCAGGTGATCGGCGACGTGGACGAGCGGATCGCCACTCAGGTCGCGAGGTCCATCGCGAACAGCTTCGTGGCGGACCTGAACGCGGTGCGGTTGTCGGTTGCCGCCGCGGCGGGGGGCGATCCGACGACGCTGCCGCCCGCCGAGCTCGACGCGATGATCGCCAGGGCCGCCGAGGTCGCGAACCCGGTGGTCGTCGTGGACGTGACCGCCAGCAAGCGGGAGCTCGACGCCACCACCTACTACGCGGCAGGGATGGCGGTCTTCTTCCTGTTCTTCACCGTCCAGTTCGGGGTGTCGAGCCTGCTCGAGGAGCGCAAGGACGGGACGCTGGCACGGCTCCTCGCCGCGCCGATCGGCAGGGTGTCGATCCTCGGCGGGAAGCTCCTCACGAGCTTCACCCTCGGGGTGCTGTCGATGACCACCCTCATCGTCGCCACGTCGCTGCTGATCGGCGCCCGATGGGGGAGCCCCCTCGGCGTGGCCCTGCTCGTGCTGGCGGGCGTCCTGAGCGCGATCGGCATCATGGCCCTGGTGGCCACGCTCGCCAGGACCTCCGAGCAGGCCGGCAACTGGCAGGCGATCATCGCGGTGGTCCTCGGCATGCTGGGTGGGGTGTTCTTCCCCGTCTACCTGGCGCCGGGGATCCTGGGCAGGCTCAGCCTGCTCACCCCGCAGGCGTGGTTCCTGCGCGGCCTCTCGGACCTGGCCGGTGGGGGAGCGTGGACCGTCGTGCTTCCCGCCGTGCTCGCCATGCTGCTGTTCGCGGCCGTCACCGGCGGCATCGCGATGCTCCGGCTCGAGCGGATGGCGCGGCTGTGAAGGCCCTCGCGCTCGCGGCGGTCAACCTGCGGCGCCTCCTGCGCGATCGCTCGAACATCTTCTTCGTCTTCGTGTTCCCGATGCTGCTGATCCTCGTGCTCGGCGTGAGCTTCGGCGGCGGGTTCGACCCCCGGTTCGGCATCGTCGTGGGCGAGGGGGTCGGACCGCTCGGCGAGGAGCTCGTGGCCACCCTCGAGGCGATCCCGGACGCGGAGGTCGAGCGGGTGGCGGGGGAAGACGACCTGGTGACCGCGATCGAGCGGGGCCTGCTCCAGGCGGGGGTCGTCGTGCCGGCGGCCTACGACGCGGACATCCTCGGAGGTCGTGACGTCGAGATCCGGTACGTCGCGCGGCAGGACGAGCTGGGGCTCCAGCTCGGCGAGACGGTGCGAGCGGCGGTCGCCGAGCAGGGGCAGCGCCTTCGCGCCGCTCGGTTCTTCGCGGCCGAGACGGGGGGCTCGCTCGACGAGGGCCTGCGCAGGGCCGAGGCGGCTGCCGCGGTCATCGTGCCCGTCAGGGTCGTGACCACCACGGTCGGTGAAGCGATCTTCCCCGCGTCCCTCGGCCGGTTCGACCTGGGCGCGAGCTCGATGCTGCTGCTGTTCATCTTCCTGACCTCGATGACGAGCGCAGTGGCGCTGATCGAGACCCGGCGGCTGGGGCTCTCACGCCGGATGCTGGCCACGCCGACGTCAGCCCGGACGATCGTCACCGGGGAGGCCCTCGGACGGTTCGGCGTCGCGATCGTGCAGGGCCTGTTCATCATGCTCGGCTCGCTGATCCTGTTCGGCGTGGACTGGGGCGCGCCGCTGGGGTCGGCGGCGCTGCTCGTCTCGTTCTCGCTCGTCGGCGCGGGCGCCGGGATGCTGCTCGGGTCGGTGCTGCGCACCGAGCAGCAGGCGATCGGCCTCGGGCTCCTCGTGGGCCTCGGACTCGGCGCGCTCGGGGGCTGCATGGTCCCGCTCGAGCTCTTCTCGCCCGCGATGCGGACCGTGGCCCACCTGACGCCGCACGCGTGGGCGCTGGATGGGTACGCGGAGCTGGTCCGGCACGACGGCACGTTCTCCGACGTGCTGCCGTACGTGGCGATCCTCCTGGGCTACGCGACCGTCCTGCTCGCGCTCGCCGCCTGGCGCCTGCGGCGCTCGATCACCGGCTGAGGCCGGGCCCGCGGGAATGTCCCGGTCCCCGATGCGGGTTGCGTCCGGCAGGAGGCTGTCGCCAGATGCCCACCCTTCGGTCGATGACGCAGCGGCGCCGATCGCTCGGCCTCAGCGCCGGTCTGGCCCTGGCGCTGGTCGCCTCCGCGTGCGCGTCCGGGGCGCCGGAGCCGAGCGCCCCACCGTCCGAGGGCGAGCGCATCACGAGCTCACCTCCGGCCCCCCAGCCGCCGGCGTCCGGGGGTCCCGGCGGGGACGAGGGCGCGAGCGACGCGCCGGTGCCGGAGATCTTGGACTTCGAGGCGCCGCTCGTAGGCGGGGGCACCCTCGAGGGGGCCGAGCTCGCCGGCGCGCCCGTGGCCGTGTGGTTCTGGGCGCCCTGGTGAGGGACCTGTCGAGGGGAGGCTCCCCTCGTCGCGCAGGTGGCGCGGCAGCACGGAGGAGAGGTCCGGTTCCTCGGGATCTCGTGGCGTGACACCGAGGACGCGATGGAGGCGTTCGTGCGGGAGTTCGACCTGGGCCACGTCCCGCACGTGAACGACCAGGACGGGTCCTTCTTCGGACGCTTCGGCCTGCCCTACCAGCCGGCGTGGGTGTTCCTGAACGCCGCCGGCGAGGGCGTCCGCGTGCTCGGGGCGCTCCCCGAGGAGGACCTGGTCTCGATCGTCCGTGACCTCGCCGAGGGTCGGCTGCCGGACGCCTGAGCGTCCGTTCGACGGGCCGTCCAGCGTGTCGGACCCGGCACCTAGCATCGACCCATCGCTGGGTGAGGAGGACGGATGAGCGGGTTCGGATACGTGCTGGTGGGGCTCGGCATCGGTCTCGCGCTCGGCGCAGCGGTGGCCACGTGGCGCCGGGCTGCGGGCGGTCGCGACGCCGCCCGGCTCGAGGCCAGGCTCGACGTGCAGTCGGCCGAGATCCGCCGGCTCGCGGACGCCGGCTCCGCCCGGGACGGGGAGGCGGAGCGGATCCGCGCGGAGGTCGCGGCCGCCGGTCGGGCCCTGCGGGACCTCGTGCTCCGTGAGGAGGAGCGACGTGAACGCGAGCGCGACTCGTGGGAGGTCGTCCGCCGGCTCTCGACGGTCCTGGCGGGCGGGACCGCCACGGGACGGGCCGGCGAGAACGTCCTGCGCGAGCACCTGGCGGAGCTCCCGCCGGGGATGCTCGTGAACGACTTCCGGGTCAACGGCAAGGTGGTCGAGTTCGGGCTGCTGCTCCCGGACGGGCGGCGGCTCCCGGTGGACTCCAAGTGGACCGCGATCGCGGAGCTCGAAGCGCTCGAGGCGGCCGAGGATCCGTCCGACCGCGAGGCCAGGGCGCGTCAGGTGGAGCGCGCCGTCGCCACCCGCGTCCGCGAGGTGGCGCAATACCTCGATCCCGCCCTGACGGCGCCGGTCGCCGTCGCCGCCGTCCCCGACGCCGCCTACGCCGTGCTGCGGCACGCACACGCCGACGCGTTCGCGAAGGGGGTGGTGATCGTCCCCTACTCGACCGCCCTGCCCGTGCTCCTGTTCCTCCACAGCCTCGTCGCCCGCTACGGCGACGCCGGCGACCTGCACACCGCGCTCCGGGAGGTGGCCGGCGCCCTCGAGGCCATGGAACAGGTCCTCGAGCACAAGTTCGCGCGCGCGACCGCGATGCTCGCGAACGGCGCGGACGAGATGCGCTCGCACCTCGGCAAGGCCCTGGGCTCGGTCGCTGCGGGCCGGAGCGCGGGGCCCGCGCCCGATGGACGCCCGATCGGCGAGGAGGCGATGCTCGAGGCCGTCCGCTGAGACGCTGCGCGCCGGGTCAGGCCTGCCATCCCGCCGAACGTCTCCTCTCGGCGTCGGCGCGTCCATGTGACAGTTCCATGCATCTATTGCATACTTACCCGTCCATGACGACGGCAGCGGTTCGGGTGGCGGTCCTCGGCGCGTCGGGTCTGACCGGCGGGGAGCTCCTGCGACTGCTCGACTCCCACCCGGCCGTGCGTGTGTCCACGCTCGGGGTCCGGGACCCGGCCGGGCGCACGCTCGCCGAGGTCCATCCGCACCTGGCCCTCACGTCGGCAGGCTCGGTCGTGCTCGAGCCGCTGGATGGGCCCGGCATCGCCGAGCGTGCGGACGTGGTCTTCTGCGCGCTCCCGCACGGTGCCAGCTCGTCGTTGGCACCCTCGCTGCTCGAGGCCGGTGCACGCGTGATCGACCTCGCGGGCGACTTCCGACTCGCGGCCGGAGCCTACCCCGTCTGGTACGGGTTCGAGCACCCCGCCCCCCAGGTGCTCGACGGGGCCGTGTACGGGTTGCCCGAGGTGCTCCGCGACCGGATCGCCGACGCCACGCTCGTGGCGAACCCCGGGTGCTACCCGACACCGGTCGCGCTCGGCCTGGCGCCCTTGCTCGCGGCGGGGCTGCTCGAGCCGGGGCCGATCGTCGTCGACGGCAAGACGGGCCTGTCGGGGGCAGGGCGCGCGGCGACCGAGGCCGCGAGCTTCACCGCGACCGAGGACAGCATCCGGCCCTACCGTTTCCCGGCGCATCAGCACACGCCGGAGATGGAGCGCGCCCTCGGGCTGGCGGTCGAGGCGCTCGGCGGCGCGGGGGACGCGATCACGCCCACGGTGACGTTCGTGCCGCATCTGGTCCCCGCCGTGCGCGGGGTGCTCGTGACGTGCTCGGCGCGGGCGGGGCACGGGGCCACGACCGCCTCGCTCACCGACGCGCTCCAGGCAGCGTACGCGGGCGAGCCGTTCGTGCGGGTGCTGCCGCCCGGCGGGATGGTCGACGCGAAGCGCGTGCGAGGCTCCAACGTCGTCGAGCTCCAGGCCGTCGTGGACGAGCGCACCGGGACGGCCATCGTCCTCGGGGCGATCGACAACCTCGTGAAGGGAGCCGCGGGCCAGGCGATCCAGAACCTGAACCTCCTCGCCGGGCTCGAGGAGACCACGGCGCTCCCGCGCGTGGGGGTGTACCCGTGAGCGTCACGTTCCCGCGCGGGTTCCGTGCCTCGGGTGTGGCGGCCGGGATGAAGCCGAGCGGCATGCCCGACCTCGGGTTGCTCGTCGCCGACGAGCCGTGCAGCGCCGCGGCGCTGTTCACGACGAACGCGCTCGCGGCGTGGCCGGTGCGGATCGGGCGCGAACGCCTGCGCGCCGGAAGGGCGCAGGCCGTGCTCGTGAACAGCGGGCAGGCGAACGCCGGGACCGGCCCCGAGGGCGAGGCCGACGCGGTCGCCGCGACCGCTGCCGTGGCGAGGCAGCTGGGCATCGAGCCCGACCTCGTGCTGCCGAGCTCGACGGGCGTGATCGGCGAGCGGCTGCACCTGGAGGAGCTGCTGGCGGCGCTCCCGCCGCTCGTCCGCTCCTTGACCGCGGGGCCCGAGGGTGGCGAGGCGTTCGCCCACGCGATCATGACGACCGACACGGTCGACAAGCGCGCGACGGCCGAGGCGCAGGGCTACCGCGTTGGCGGGTGCGCGAAGGGCGTGGGGATGATCAGCCCCAACCTCGCGACGATGCTCGTGTTCGTCACCACCGACGCCCCGGTGCCCCCGGCGGCGCTGCACGAGCTCGTGACCACGACGCTCGAGGAGCCGTTCGAAGCGCTCACGGTCGACGCGTGCACGAGCACCAACGACACCGTGCTGCTCCTCGCGAGCGGCGCGGCAGGCGGAGATGCCGTGACGCCTGCAACGCCCGCGTGGCACGGGCTCCGGGCCGCCGTCGCCGGGGTCGGGGAGTCGCTCCTGTCGCAGCTCGCGCACGACGCCGAGGGCGTCACGCACGTCCTGCTGATCGACGTCGACGGCGCGGCCTCGACCCATGACGCCCGCGTCGTCGCGAAGGCGATCGCCGACTCGCCGTTGCTCAAGGCGGCGGCGTTCGGCGGCGACCCGAACCCGGGACGCGTGTACCAGGCGATCGGTTCGAGCGGCGTGCCGTTCGAGCCGCAGGCGGTGCGGGCCTGGCTCGGTGATGTCCTGGTCATCGACCGGGGGCACGTCGCTCGACCGTACTTCGACCCGACCTCGGGCGTGAGCGCAGCCGCGAGGGCAGCCATGGCTGAGCCCGAGATCCGCATCCGGGTGTCGCTCGGCGATGGTCCCGGCCGCGGCCGCGCCGTCGGCTGCGACCTGTCCCACGGCTACGTCCGGATCAACGGGGGGTACACGACGTGAACCTCGCGATCCCGCCGCAGGTCCGCGAGCGCACGGTCGCCAAGGCCCGAACCCTCGTGGAGGCGCTGCCGTTCATGCGGGAGCACTGGGGCCGCATCCTCGTGATCAAGTACGGCGGCGCGGCGATGGACCGTGCGCCGCTCTCGCGCTCGTTCGCCCAGGACGTCGCGCTGCTGCAGCACGCGGGGATCCACCCGGTGATCGTGCACGGAGGTGGCCCGCAGGTGACCGAGGTGGCCGGCCGCCTCGGCCTGCAGACGGCGTTCGTCGACGGGCACCGCGTGACCGACGAGCCGACGCTCGAGGTCGCGACGATGGTGCTCGCCGGCAAGCTGAGCACCCAGATCGTCGGGATGCTCGGCGCGAACGACGTGCCCGCCGTCGGGCTCTCGGGCGTGGACGGCGGCATGGTCGTGGTCCGGCGCGCCGAGCCCGACCTCGGGTACGTCGGTGAGGTACAGGAGGTGCACGTCGAGGTCCTCCACACGCTGATCGACGAGGGGTTCGTGCCGGTCGTCGCGTCGATCGCCGTCGACGAGATGGGGCAGCCGTACAACGTGAACGCCGACGTGGTCGCGGCCGAGCTCGCCGCCGCGCTCGAGGCGGGGAAGCTCGTCTACATGAACGACGTGCCGGGCGTGATCGGCCCGGGCGGCGAGCTGCTGTCCGAGCTCGGTCGCCGGGATGTGCTCGAGCTGCTCGATCACCCCGACGCCGTCGCGGGCGGCATGATCCCGAAGCTCCGGAGCGCGGTGCGCGCGATCGAGGCTGGGGTACCGCGCGTGCACCTGCTGGACGGGCGCGTCGAGCACGCGCTCGTGCTCGAGCTGTTCACGCCGGAGGGCGTCGGCTCGATGGTCGTCGCCGATGCGTCCGCCCCGGCGGGTGGCGAGAGGTGACCACATGAGAGGTGGCGCGGGGACGAAGAGCAAGCGGCAGCAGACGATCCTGACGCTCGTGTCGCGCGAGCGCCTCGCGAGCCAGGACGCCATCCGAGACCGTCTGGCGATGCTGGGGATGGAGGCGACGCAGTCCACCATCAGCCGGGACGTGGAGGAGCTCGGTCTGGCGCGTGTCCACGACGCCCACGGCGTCCGCTACGCCGTCCCGGGTGGGGCCCCGACGACCACGCCGACGAACCTCCTGCGGCACGCCCTCCGAGAGTTCGCCGTCTCGTTCGAGCGCGGCGCCGGGCAGATGCTGCTCATCCGGACGCTGCCCGGCTCCGCACCCGCGCTCGGCGAGGCGATCGACCTGTCGGCGTTCCCGCAGGTGGCCGGCACGGTCGCCGGCGACAACACGCTCCTCGTGGTCCCGCGCGAGGGCTCGACGGCGCGCGGGGTCGAGCGCGCGCTCACGTCCATCATGGAGGAGGCCTAGATGCAGCGCGCGGTCCTCGCGTACTCGGGCGGCCTGGACACCTCGGTGGCGATCCACTGGCTCGCCATCCAGGGTTACGAGGTCGTCGCGGTCGCCGTCGACGTCGGTCAGCAAGAGGACTTCGAGGAGGTCGTGCGCCGTGGCCGGCTCGCCGGCGCGGTCGAGGTCCGCGTCGTGGATGCCGTGGAGCGGTTCGCGGCCGAGATGCTCGCGAAGGCGATCAAGGCCAACGGGATGTACGAGGGCGCGTACCCGATGGTGAGCGGGCTCGCCCGGCCGCTCATCGTGGACGAGGTCGTGGTGGTGGCGCGTCAGGTCGGGGCCCGCGTCGTCGCGCACGGGTGCACCGGCAAGGGCAACGATCAGGTGCGCTTCGAGGTCTCGTTCGGCGTGCTCGCCCCCGACCTCGAGGTGCTCGCGCCGATCCGCGATGACGACATACCGCGAGAGAAGGCGATCGCGCTGGCTGGGGAGTGGGGCATCCCGATCGCAGACGTCGCGACCTCGTACTCGATCGACGAGAACCTGTGGGGCCGCACGGTGGAGTGCGGACCGCTCGAGGATCCATGGGTCGGACCACCGGAGGACGCCTTCGCGAGGACCGCACCGCCGCATCGTCGGCCGGTCGAGCCGCTCGAGACGACCCTGACGTTCGAGCGCGGGGTGCCCGTGGCGCTCGACGGGGTGTGGATGCCCTTGCCCGATCTGATCCGTGCGGTGGACACCGTCGCGGGCAGGTACGGGTTCGGGCGGGTCGACATGATCGAGAACCGGCGGGTCGGCATCAAGTCACGGGAGCTGTACGAGGTCGGTGGGGCGCTCGCGATCATCGCCGCGCATCGGGCGCTCGAGGACCTCACGCTCGAGCGGGAGGTCGCGCACTTCAAGCCGGGGCTCGAGCGACGGTGGGCGGAACTCGTCTACGACGGGCTGTGGTTCAGCCCTCTGCGGGAGTCCATCGACGCTTTCATGGACGCCACGCAAGCGCACGTGAGCGGCGACGTGCGTCTGGCGTTCTCGCCAGGCGCGTGCACCGTCGTCGGCCGCCGCTCCGACGCGGCGCTGTACGACCTGTCGCTCGCCACCTACGGAGCGGGGGATGCCTTCGAGCGATCGCACGCGCGGGGGTTCGTCCGGCTGTGGGGGTTGCCGCTGAAGGTCTGGGCCTCGACGCAGGGAACCCCGGGCAGCCGCGCCGTCGGCCGGATCCGGGGAGTTCGCGGCCCTTCGACCGACCCGGAAGGGCCAGCGGGGTGAACGACCGGCTGAACGGACCGCTCTGGGCAGGGCGATCCACGGAGCCGCCGGCGCCCGAGGCCAGGGAGCTCGGTCGCAGCCTCACGTTCGACGTGCGCCTCGCGCCGTACGACGCTCGGTCCGGGATCGCGCACGTCCACGCGCTCGAGCGCCTCGGCCTGGTCACGCGGGGCGAAGCGAGCGAGCTGGAACGTGCGCTGACGGAGGTCAGCGAGCGCATCGCCGCGGGGACCTTCGACTTCCACCCCGACGACGAGGACGTGCACTCGGCGATCGAGCGGGGGGTGATCGAGCGGCTGGAGGTCGTCGGCGCGAAGCTGCACGCCGGGCGGTCTCGGAACGACCTCGTGATCACCGACCTGCGTCTGTGGATGCTCGACATGCATCGCGCAGTCGAAGGGCGTCTCCTTCGGCTGCTCGGCGCGCTCCTCGGACATGCACGCGCGCACGCCGGGACCGTCATGCCCGGCACGACGCACGGGCGGCTCGCCCAGCCGGTCACGCTCGGACACCACCTGCTGGCGCACGCGTGGGCGCTCGCGCGAGATCTCGACCGGCTGCACGACTGGCGGCGGCGGGCCAACGTCTCTCCGCTCGGCGCGGGCGCTCTGGCTACGTCGACCTTGGGCATCGATCCCGCGCCGATCGCCGAGGAGCTCGGCTTCGAGGGTCGCTTCCCCAATTCGATCGACGCGGTCTCGGACCGCGACGTCGTGCAGGAGCTGCTCGCCGATCTCGCGATCTGCGGGACGCACCTGTCGCGCCTCGCGGCCGACGTGATCCGGTGGAGCGACGAGGCGCTCGGGTGGGCGAGCCTGGACGACGCGTACGTGACCGGCTCCAGCATGATGCCCCAGAAGCGGAACCCCGACGTCGCCGAGCTCTCACGCGCCAAGGCCGGGCGCGTGCTCGGGCACTTCACGGCGCTCACGTCGCTGCTGAACGGGCTGCCACTCGGGTACCACCGCGATCTGCAGGAGGACAAGGAGCCGGCCTTCGACGCCGTGGACACGCTCGGCTCGGTGCTCGACGCGCTCGCCGGCTGCGTCGAGACGATGACGTTCCATCCCGAGCGGATGCGGGCGGCGGCCGAGGCGCCCGAGCTCTACGCGACCGACGTCGCCGAGGCGCTCGTTGCGGCCGGCGTCCCCTTCCGCCTGGCTCACCGGCGCGTCGGCGAGCTGTTGAAGCGCCTGGACGCCGAGGGTGACACGCTCGCCGACCTCGCGGAGTCCGACTGGGCGGCGTTGGGACTGCCGGGGGGCTCGGCGCTGCTCGACCCCGACCGGGCCGTGGCCGCCCGTTCCGCCCCGGGGGGTCCGTCGTCCGGAAGCGTCCAGAGCCAGGCGGAGGCGCTGGCGCGGGTGCTGGACGCGCGCCCGTCCTGACGTCATCCTGAGGACGCCCGTGCTAGCGAACGTCCGCCGGATCGAGCTCCGCGTCATCCGCCAGCTCCGACACGACCTGCTGCGACCCCACCAGGAGCCGTGGGAGATCGTGTTCGAAGGCGATGATGCCCACGACACGCTCCATGTCGGCGCGTTCAACGAGGACGTGCTCGTCGGGATCGCCTCTGTGATGCGCGAGTCGCCACCCGGTGACGAGGACCCCAACGCCTGGCGCCTGCGGGGGATGGCCACCGTGCCCGCGGTCCGCGGTCAGGGCTACGGCGGTGCGCTCCTGGAGCGATGCCTGCGTCATGCGATCGATCGGGGCGGCGACCTCGCCTGGTGCACGGCGCGGGTCCCGGCGGCGGGCTTCTACCGCCGGTACGCGTTCGAGAGCGTGGGTGAGGTCTTCGACGTCCCGTCGATCGGTCCGCACATCCTCATGGCCCGGCGACTCGGGTAGCCTGCGCGCGGCGGCCGACGACGAAGGGAGCCATCCGTGAGCTACGACCCGAGCATCCGCGTGGTCCGCGCCGAAGACGACCTGGACTGGGTGGAGATCCCGACCGCGCCCGAGGACCCGACCCCGCCGGGCGAGGAGGTGGTCTCGTTCCGGTCGGGCGACGAGCGTTTCAGCTTCGGGCTGTGGCGGAGAGCCCCGGAGACCGGCCCGATGGAGCCGCCGTACCACGAGATCGCCGTGATCATCGAGGGCGAGGTGGAGATCCAGGAGCCCGACGGCACCGTCCACCGCGTCGGACCCGGCGACGTCCTGATCACGCCCAAGGGCTCCGAGGCGACCTGGAAGGCGCTCTCGCCGGTCAAGAAGTTCTGGGCGATCTACAAGGAGCCGTGACGCTCACCCGCGGCGTGCACGGACGCGCCGCGCCGCGGCCCGCAGGACCAGGAACGCGACGAGGGCGAGGCCGGCCCCGACGGCGCTCGTCACCAGACCGATCCAGAGATGGTTCCGGGAGAAGTCGAAGGTCCGGTCGAGCAGGAGCTCGACCCACCGGATCGCCCACAGGACCAGGCGGGCGGGCAGCAGGACCAGGGTGCCGGGGACGCTCTCGACGAACCGGCGATCGACCTCGGCCGGCCTGCCCTCCCACAGGATCGCGTAGCACAGGGCCCCCCACAGGCCGCCGACCCCCACGGCGGCGCCGATCCCGCTGGCGCGCGGGTACTCGTCGCGCAGGCCGTGCCTCGGCTCCGGCGCCCCCGTTGGATCTCCCGGGCTCACGGGCACCAGTGTGGAGCACGCGGACGCGTCCGACGGGTCGGGTACCCTGACGAGCCGCATGGGGTTCGAGAGCGCACTCGTCATCTTCGCCCACCCCGACGACGCCGAGTACATGTGCGGCGGCACGGTGGCGCGGTGGGCTCGGGAGGGGACGCAGGTCCACTACTGCGTGTGCACCGACGGCTCGGCCGGTTCCAACGAGCCCGGCGCAACGCGTGAGGAGATGGCGGTGCTGCGCGAACGGGAGCAGCGGGCGGCGGCCGAGGTGCTCGGCGTGCGGACGCTGACGTTCCTCGGCCTGCGCGACGGCGAGCTGGAGGTCACGCTCGACACCCGACGGGCGGTCACGCGTGTCGTCCGCCGGATCCGACCCGAGGTCATCGTCGCGCCCGACCCCTCCCGGTGGTGGTCGGGCACCGGCTACATCAACCACTGGGATCACCGACAGGCGGGCGCTCTGGCCCTGTGCGCCGTGATGCCGGACGCGCCGACCCGCCTGCAGTTCCCCGAGCTCCTGGAGGAGGGGCTCGAGCCGTTCGAGGTCCCCAACCTTTGGCTCTCGACCGAACAGCCCGATACGTATGTCGACATCAGCGAGACGATCGACGTGAAGCTCGCGGCGCTGGCGGCGCACGCCTCGCAACACGCCGAGGCGTCCGCCCCGTGGGTCCGCGAGCGCGCCAGGGAGCTCGGGGAGCAGGCCGGCCTCCGGTACGCGGAGGCGTTCAGGACGTTCCGTTTCGTGGAAGATGAGGGCTAGATGGAAGATCCGCTGGACCGGGACGAACCCGGCGACGAGCCCGAGTACGAGCCCCTGGACCCGCGCGAGGCCGAGGACGTCCGCGCCGACCTCGACGATCTGGCCGGCATGCATCGGGTCTTCCGGCCCCAAGGCGTCAAGGGCGTCGTGATCGCCTGCCCCGACTGCGGCGAGAACCACTACTACGAGTGGGACCTGCTCCGGGAGAACCTCGAGCACATGCTGGAGACGGGGGAGCCCCGGATGCACGAGCCCGCGTTCGAGGTCCGGGAGGAGGAGTACGTCCTGTGGGACTACGGCAAGGGGTACCTGGACGCCCTGGCCGACACCGGTCTCGAGCCCGATCGGCGCGTCGATGTCGCCCGGTGCCCCTGGTGCGAGACCCCGCTCGAGGCGCACTTCCGGTTCTGCCCGCGGTGCGGGCGCTCGCTCGGCGCGGTCCGCATCTACCACGAGCTCGTCGAACGCGGGCTCGACGAGCGCGAGGTCCGCGCGCTGCTCGTCCGCGCCGGTTTCGAGCCGTTCTGACGCGCGTGCCAGCTACCGGCCGCGCGGGATCTCGAGCACGCACTCCTCGGGGGTCTTGTCCTCACGCAGGGCCTTGAAGCTGGGCGCGCGCATCTTGCGGGTGCTCTTGGTGATCTCCAGGTACTCGACCTCGCAGACGAGGGTGGCCTGCACGAACCTGGCGCCCTTCACCGCTGCGAGCCCGGGATCCTCGATCGGTGGATCCTGTCGCACCAGGGGCGCGAGCAGCGCCAGCAGACGGTCGAGCATCGGCACGGTGAACCCCGTACCGACCTGGCCGACCCACACCAGGTCCTCGCCGTCGTAGGCGCCGACGAGCAGCGCGCCGAACGTCCCCGCTCGACCGCCCTGCCCAGGGGTCCAACCGAGGATCACGCAGTCCTGGGTGTTGGTGAGCTTGATCTTGCGCCAGTCGGGGGATCGGCGACCCGGTGCGTAGCGCGAGCCCATCCGCTTGGCCACGACGCCCTCGAGCCCGAGTTCGCGCGCACCGCGGGTGAAGGCCGTGCCGGCCCCCTCGACGTGGGTGATCAGCTGGAGCCGATGGTCCTCCTCGACGATCGCCGTCAGGAGCTCGCGGCGCTGCTCGAGCCTCAGACCGGTGACGTCCCTGCCGTCGAGCCAGAGCAGGTCGAAGGCGACCATCGCGACCGGCACCCTCTGCGCCGCCCGCTTGATCTCGCGCTCGTTCGTGAGGTTCATCCGCTGCTGGAGCGCCTCGAACGAGTTCCGGCCGTCCTCGTCGAACGCCACGATCTCGGCATCGAGCACCGCGTTGACCTGGTTCACGAGCTCGTGGACCATGTGGAGCTCCGGGTAGCGGTGGCTCACGTCGTGCCCCCGGCGCGTCAGCAGCCGTGTCTCGTCGGTCGCGAGGTAGGTCATCGCTCGCATGCCGTCGAGCTTCGGCTCGAACCACCAGGCGTCGTCGTCGAAGGCCTTCCACCCACCCTCGGCGAGCATCGGCTGGAAGGCAGGTGGCGAGGCGATGAGCGGCGCGGTCTGCGCGGACCCGAGGAAGGCCAGCCAGTCCGTCCTGGTCTTCACGAAGTGGAACTCGAGCCCCGGGTAGCGCCGACCGTGCAGGCGGAAGGTGACCTTGCTGTCCGTCCACTCGAGCGGCTCGTACCACCCGTCGTCGAAGATGCGGACCTCACCGGCGCCGTAGTGGCCCTCGGGGATCGTGCCCTCGAACGAGCCGTACTCGAGCGGGTGGTCCTCGGTCCGCACGGCGAGCCGCTTGTCGCCTGGTTGCGTCGGGAGGCCGCGTGGGACGGCCCACGAGGGCAGGGCCCCCTCGCGCTCGAGCCGCACGTCGTAGTGCAGGCGGGTCGCGCGGTGCTTGTGGATCACGAACGAGCTCCCGGTCCCGCGCGCGCCGCCCGGCTCGGGCTCGGAGGTGCCCTCCGGTCCGAAGGTGCGCTTGCGCAGGTACTCGGCGAGGTCGGGGTCCTTCGAGGTGGCGATCACCTCGGCGCTCGGGCGCGTGACCGGCAACGTGCGCTCGGACGGCAGCCCGAGCGCCTCCAGCGCCCCGCCGAGATCCTGTGGCTCCGTCCGCACCGGCTCGAACAGGTCGCCGAGGCGTGCGAAGCGCTCCCACACGGTGTCGATCCGGAAGTCCTGTGGGCTCACGCCGGCCTCGAGCTCGTCCCACACGAGCGGCGTCGAGACCGTCGCCCCGGGCTCGGGCCGCATCGAGTAGACGGCCGCGATGTTCGCGCCCGAGCGGTTCATGTTGTGGTCGATGAAGACCTTCCCGGTGCGCCGCTCGATCTTCCAGGCCATCGTGACGTGCTCGCGGTCGGCGCGCTCGATCATGCGCCCGACCGTCCCCACGAAGTCGCGCACCTGCTGGTAGGAGTAGCCGCGCTCGACCGGGACGTAGACCTGCACACCCGTCGCGCCGGAGGTCTTCGGGTACGAGGCGAGCCCGAGCGCCTCGAGCGCGGCCCGGACGTGGAGCGCGACGCGCAGCACCTGCTCGAAGGTCGCCTCCATCGGGTCGAGGTCGAAGAACAGGTAGTCCGGCGTCTCGACCGAGCCGCAGCGGGAGTGCAGCGGATGCATCTCGATGCAGCCCAGGTTCGAGACGTACAGGAGCGACGGGAGATCGTTCGCCATCAGGTAGCCGATGACCCCCTCGCGGGCGTCCTCGCTCGGGACGGGGCAGCGCGCGATCCAGTCCGGGGTGTGGGCCGGCGCGGTCTTCTCGTAGAAGTGCGGGCCGGCGATGCCGTCGGGCATCCGCTTCATCGTGAGCGGGCGGTCGCGCAGGTGCGGCAGGATGAGCTCGGCGACGTTGAAGTAGTAGGCGATGAGATCGCCCTTCGTGTAGCCGTCCCTGGGCCAGAACACCTTGTCGAGGTTGGACAGGCGGAGCTCGCGCCCCTCGACCTCCATCCACCAGGCCTCGCCGCGCCGATCGGCCGGCAGCGGCCGCGGCAGCTCGATGGTGAACGCGCGGCCTGCGCCCTTCCGCTTCGATGGCATGGCTGCGATGGTAGTGGGGTGCGTGGGTGTGGGGTGGTCGCCCTGGTGCTGGCTCTCGGAGCGTGCTCGCCGGGCGGCGAGGATCCGTTCGGGCAGGACGACCTGGCGCGGATCGTGCTCCGGGCGGATGAGGCGCCCGAGGGAACGCGCAAGGTAGCTGAGCTCGGTGGTCCGCAAGACCTGGAGGCGTTCGCGACGAGCCCCGCCGAGCGCAAGGCGCTCGTCGCCGACGGCTTCGTGAAGGGCTACGTCGCGTACTTCGCGCCCGACACGTACTTCGCGGTCTCCCGCCCGAGCGACGAGGAGCTCGCCGCGGCCGTTTCCGTCCAGGTGATCGCCGGCCTGTTCGAGCGTGACGAGGGCGCCCGATCGGCGCTCGGCCGGTACGTGGAGGACCTGTCGACCCGCCAGGTGCCCGGCGCGGCCACCGAGCCGTGGGAGGGGCTCGGCGAGGAGGCCTTCCGGCTCGAGGGGCGGGCGCCCGACGGCTCCCCGGTCATCGCCTACCTGTGGCGGGTCCGCAACCTGGTGCTGGTCGTGGCCGGCTCCGGGCCGATCCCCGACGCGGTGGTGCTCGAGCTCGTACGCACGGTGGATGGACGGGCCGCCTGAGGGTCCTCGGTATCCGAGGGACGGGCTAGGATGACGGGTCGACCCGTGTGTGGGGCACGGGGCTTCCCCGAGGAGAGCAGCCATGCCACCGAGAGCGATGTGGAAGGGGGCCATCTCGTTCGGCCTCGTCACGATCCCGGTCGCCGTGTATCCGGCCACCGAGGAGCGGTCCCTGAGGTTCAACCAGCTCCACGACCAGGACATGGGGCGGATCCGCTACAAGCGCGTGTGCTCGATCGACGGCGAGGAGGTCGACTTCGAGCACATCGTCAAGGGGTACGAGGTCGAGAAGGACCGGTACGTCGTCATCACGGACGAGGACCTCGACGCCGTCCCGGTGGAGTCCTCCCGCGCGATCGACATCGAGCAGTTCGTCGACCTCGACGAGATCGACCCGATCCTGTTCAAGAAGTCCTACTACCTCGTTCCGGACGAGACCGGAGCCAAGGCGTACGCGCTCCTGCGCAAGGCGCTCGCCGAGGAGAACAAGGTCGGGATCGCCAAGGTGAGCTTCCGTGACAAGGAGCACCTCGCCGCGCTGCGGTTCAAGGACGACGTCTTCGTCCTGGAGACGATGTACTGGCCGGACGAGATCCGCGCGGCGGACTTCGACACGGCATCCGACGGCAAGGTGCGCCCCAACGAGGTCGAGATGGCCAAGCAGCTCATCGAGAGCCTGAGCGAGCCCTGGGACCCCGAGCGCTTCAAGGACGAGTACCGCGAGGCGCTGCTCGACATCGTCGAGAAGAAGCTGGCCGGTGAGCCGATCGAGGTGCCCGAGGAGGCGCCGCCGGCCCGCGTGGTGGACCTCATGGCCGCGCTCAAGGCCTCGGTCGAGGCCGCCAAGTCGCGCACCCCGGCGGGGGAGCCGCCGGCGAAGCGCTCCCGGGCTAAGGGGTCGGCCGCCAAGCGCACGACCGCCGCCAAGAAGACGACCACCAAGAAGACGACCGCCAGGGCAGCGAAGCGGACGACGACCCCGCGGAAGAAGGCCGTCGGGGAGTGACCCTCCCCGCCGGTACTCGGTCCGACCCGCGACCGGGTCCGATCTCGATGCCATGCTCGAGATCGCCAACGCCTACGATCTCAAGGACCTGGGGGAGCCCGACACCGCCCGCGAGCACCTCGCCGACAGCTGGCGCGTGGCGGGCTTCGACGCGGAAGGGGACACGTGGCTCGTCCACGGTCCGGGCGCGGTGCCCGCTGCCTTCGGGCTGGTCGAGCCGACCTCGAGCGACGTGCTCGAGTCCTTCGGGCGCGTGCATCCACGCCACCGCGGGTTCGGGCTCGGCGGCTTCCTCGTGACCTCGATGGAGGCGCGCGCGGCCCAGCGAGGCACGGCGCGGTTGCACAACGCCGTGAGCGCGACCGACGCCGCGGCGGCGGCGATCCTCGAGCGCCGGGCGTACGAGCTCGTGCGTCACTTCTGGCACATGGAGGGGTCGCTGCAAGGGCGCAGCGCCGCCCCGGCCCCGGTCCCGGGAGGATTCACGATCCGTCCGGCTGGGGCCTCCGACGAGCGCGCGGCGTGGTCGGCGATCGAGGAGGCCTTCATCGATCACTGGTCCTGGGCGTCGGAGCCATTCGAGGAGTGGATCGCCTTCACGCGGAGCGCCGGCGAGCGGATCCTGGTCGCCGTGGAGGGCTCGGAGGTGGCCGGCGCGGTCACGCTGCGGGCGATGGACGACGTCGGCTGGGTCGGCGAGCTGGCGGTCCGGCGGCCCTGGCGCGGCCGGGGTCTCGGCGAGGCGCTCCTGCGGAGCGCGTTCGCGGAGCTGCGGACCTTGGGTGCCCGCTCCGTGCGGCTGAACGTCGACGCGGACAACCGGACGGGCGCGACGCGCCTGTACGAGCGGGTCGGGATGCACGTCCGGCGCGAGTGGCTCGTCTACGAGAAGCGGTTCGGGGCGGGCTGAGCTACCGGCGTCCGCTCGGATCCGAACGACGATGCGTGGCGCTGGTCCGCCCGCGCCCCGCCCTGGAGCGTCGAGCGGTAGCATCCGCCGGGGATCCTCATGGGACGTCGGGCCGTCTGCCTCGCCGCCGTCGCCGGCACCGCGATCGCGTACGTGATGCTCGTGCGGTCCTGGCAGCTCCGCTGGGGGGCGACCGACGAGGAGATCCGGGCCGACCTCGCCGGCGACGACCTGATGTGGGATCCCGACCTCGTGGCGACCCGCGCCATCACGATCCGAGCACCCGCCGACCAGGTGTGGCCGTGGATCGCCCAGATGGGACAGGGTCGGGGCGGCCTGTACAGCTACGACGCGCTGGAGAACCTGGTCGGGTGCGACATCCACAGCGCCGAGCGCATCGTGCCCGAGTGGCAGGACGTCGCTGTCGGCGACGCGTTCCGACTCCATCCCGACGTCGCCCTGCAGATCGCGCGGGTCGATCCGGGGCGTGCGCTGGTCGTGAGCGGCGGTGTGCCGATGGGTGGGTCCGCACCCCCGTACGACTTCACCTGGGCGTTCGCGCTCTCGGAGCGCCCGGGCGGGACGACGCGGCTCCTGGTACGCGAGCGCTACCGCTACACGCGCCCGTGGTCGGCGCTGCTGGTCGAGCCCATCGAGCTGGCGAGCTTCGTGATGAGCCAGAAGATGCTGCGGGGGATCCGCGACCGGGTCGAGCGGGTCGCCCGCTAGCTCGCCGCCTGCCCGACGAGCACGGCGAGCCGGTCCGCCATCTTCGGGCTCGCGCCCTCGTCCTCGTGCTTGAAGTAGCAGTAGACGTCGTGACCCGCGGCGAGCGCGGGGCCGATGCGCTCGGCCCAGCCCCGGAGCTCGTCGTCCGTGTACCAGGTCTTGCGCAGGCGCAGGAAGCCGAAGGGCGCCCACGACAGGTCCTCGGGGCCCGGGTCCCGCTCGTCGGTCTCCGCGACGCACCATCCCACGCCCTGTTCCAGCAGCAGGTCCCGCGCCTCGAACCACGAGGGGTGTCGGAACTCCATCGACGCCCTGGGCCGCGGCGGGAGGTAGCCGACGAACGCCTCGATCAGCTCCCGGTCGTACCTGAGCGAAGGCGGGCACTGGTACAGCACCGTGCCGAGGCGGTCACCGAGCGCGCCCGCCACACGCAGGAAGTCCCTCACGTCCTCGTCGGCGCCCGCGAGACGCTTCACGTGCGTGATCCGCTGGTTCGCCTTCAGCGTGAAGCGGAAATGCTCCGGCGTCTGCTCGCGCCAGGTCGTGAGCGCCTTCTCGGTGGGGAAGCGGCGGAACGTGTAGTTGATCTCGACCGAGGGGAACCGGCTCGCGTAGTAGGACAGCATCTCCCGGTTCTTCAAGCCCTCCGGGTAGAAGACGCCGTGCTTCCACCCGTCGTACGAGAACCCGGACGTGCCGAGGTAGAGCGTGCCAGGCATGCGAACATCGTGCCATGGAAGCCCCCGAGGCGCGTGGCACCCTGGGCGAGGGTGGGAGGGCGGTCTCGGCCTCGTGGATCGTCCCCCTCGAGCCCGTCGCCTGGCTCGTCGTCGCGCACGGGGCCGGTGCCGGCATGGATCACCCGTTCATCGTCGGGTTCTGTCGCGCGATGGCATCCCAGGAGGTCGCGACCGCGCGCTTCGACTTCCACTACATGAGCGCGGGCCGTCGATCGCCCGATCCGGCGAACGTGCTGAGGACCGCGTGGGAAGCGGCGTTCGCCGCCGTGCTGGCGATGGCCGACGGGCTACCGGTCCTCGCGGGCGGGAAGTCGCTCGGCGGAAGGATCGCCTCGATGTGCGTGGCCGACGGGATGCCGGCCGCCGGCCTCGTGTTCCTCGGCTATCCGCTCCATCCGCCGGGCAAGCCCGAGCGCCTGCGTGCCGAGCACCTGGCGCGCATCACCGTCCCGATGCTCTTCCTCCAGGGGACGCGGGACCCGTTCGCGCGGCCGGAGCTCCTCGCGCAGGTCATGGGCGGGCTGGGCGATCGAGCGAGGCTCGTCCCGATCGAAGGCGGGGACCATTCCTTCAACGTCGCGGGCGTCGGGGCGGACGCCCGAGAGGTGGGCGCCGGTCTCGCGGAGCACGCCGGTCCGTTCGTCCGACGGGTGGCGGGGGCGGACTGACGTGCCGCGCAAGCACAAGCGCCGACCGGAGGAGCCGATCCCGCCACCCCGCCGCCCGCAGGGCGAGGCGCCGATGTGGGCGCTCGTGCCGTGGGCGGACGTGCGACGCGTCTCGAACGAGAAGCCGTACCGGTGCCCTGGCTGCGACCTGCAGATCCGCCCCCTCGTCTGGCACTTCGTCGTGGTGCCGGTCGACGACGCGGACGAGCGCCGTCACTGGCACGAGGGTTGCTGGCGGGTCGAGCGCAACCGGACCCGAGGCAGGCTCCGCGGCCCCGGGTCGTAGGCCCGACCCGTCGCTATCATCGCGCCGTGCCGAGCCGCGAGGTGCGCGCCGTGATGCGTCAGACCCCCGAGGGCTGGCTCGGACGCGTGGCCGGTGCGCAGGACGAGGTGTGCGAACGCACGCGAGGGGCGTGCTTGGGCGCGCTGCGCCAGCTCGTCGGCGATGATGCCGACCTCACGGTCGAGGTCACCTCGGCCCTCGTCGGGGTGGCCGAGGCCGCCGCGCTGCTCGGGTGGGATCGCCGTCGGGTCGCCACCTACGTGAGCCGGGGCTCGTTCCCGCCTCCCGTGGCGACGCTCGCCTCCGGCCGCGTCTGGCGTCGGGACGACGTCGAGACGTTCGCCCGCGCCTTCGAGCGCCGACGGGCCCGACGGCGTCCGAGCGGGGACGAGCGATGAGCGACCCACGGGTGCTGCTCCTGGTCCGGCACGGCCGCTCGGACTTCTCCTCCAACGACATGACGACGACGCCGCGCGGCCAGCAGTTCGATCCCCCGCTCTCCGAGATCGGGCGGGAGCAGGCCACGCTGCTCGCGAGGCGCCTGCTCCTGCTGGACCCCCAGCCGACGGCCGTGTACTGCTCCCCGCTCCGACGCTGCCGGGAGACCGTGGCTCCGTACGCGGACGCGGCCGGCATCGAGGTGCACCACGACCAGGACCTGGTCGAGGCGCACATCGGCGAGTGGGAGAACAAGCCGTTCGAAGAGATCCTCGAGGACGAGCAGATGCTGCGCCGGCTCCGCAACCAGCAGCCGATCTGGAGCCACGCTCCGGGCGCCGAGGATCCGACGTCCTTCCGAGCTCGGGTGACCGGAGCGATCGAGCGCATCGTGGCTCGCCACGCCGAGGGTGATGTCCTGGTCGTCTGCCACGGCGGTGTCATCAACGCCTACGTGGGCTGGGTCCTGGGCGTCGAGGCGGCGATGTTCTTCCTGCCGGAGAACACGTCGGTGAACTCGGTCGTGCTCGAGGGCGACCGCCGGAGCGTACGGTTCCTGAACGACCATCTGCACCTGACGGACCCGCACCTCTTCCGGTGAGCGGGCTCAGGGGCCCGACGGACGCCGGCGGAGGAAGCGCCCCCGCCCGGGCGCGACCTCGGCGGGCTCGCCCTGCCGCGCGAGGATCGCCCCGCCCGAGATCGTGACGGCCGGCCATCCGGTCACGGTCAGGTCCGCGTACGGGCTGTGGTCGGTGCGCATGTGGAGCGAGCCGGCGTCGAGCCGCTTCGTCGCGGTCGGGTCGAAGACGACGACATCGGCATCCATGCCGGGTTCGAGCGCGCCCTTGCGATGGGCGAGCCCGAACAGCCGCGCCGGCCGGGTGGCCGTGAGCGCGACCCAGCGCTCCGGGGACAGTCGACCCCGCACCACCCCCTGATACACGAGCGCGAGACGCGTCTCCACACCGGGGAGCCCGCCGGGGATCTGCGAGAAGTCCTGCCAGGCGTGGGCGTCCGGCGCCCAGCCCCGTCGGCGGTCCGCGACCGTGAACGGGCAGTGGTCGGTCGAGACCGCGTCCAGGTCGGCCTCGGCGAGCGCCTGCCAGAGCGCCTCCCGATCGGTCGCGGTTCGGACCGGCGGGGTGCACATGAAGTCCTGCGCCACCTCGGGAGGCTGTCGGAGCAGATCGTCGGTGAGGAACAGGTACTGCGGGCATGTCTCGGCGAGGAGGGCCACGCCACGCTCGCGTGCGGCGCGCACCTCGGCGAGCCCGGCGGCGCTCGACAGATGCACGATGTACGCGGAGGCATCGACCCCGGCCGCGAGCTGGGCGGCGGTCCGGATGGCCGCGGCCTCGATCGCCGGTGGCCGGGCCTCGATGATGCCAGCCGGGCCGGTCTCGCCCCGCGCGAGGACCTCGTCGGTCCGACGCACGGCCTCGAGGCCGTCCTCGGCGTGGACGCAGACGAGGACGCCCGCGTCGCGGGCCGCCACGAGCGCCCGTCGGAGCGTTGGGGGGTCGACCATGAGGCGCTCGGGGTACGCGAGGTAGAGCTTCACGCTGGTGACGCCTTGCGCGACGAACCAGCGGAACCGCTCCAGGGCCTCCGCCGGGTCCTCCGGCACGTCGGTGACCGTGAGGTGGAAGCCGTAGTCGATGACGGCACGGCCGTGGGCCTTCGCGTGCCACGCACGCAGGGCCTCGTCGGGGGGCTCACGACCCGCGCCGGCGAAATCGAGGATGGTCGTCGTGCCACCGCAGGCCGCTGCCAGCGTCCCGGTCTGGAAGTCGTCCGCGGAGCGGACCACGCCGACCGGCAGGTCGAAGTGCGTGTGGACGTCCACCCCGCCGGGGATCACCAGGGCGCCCCCGGCATCGATCACCTCGCAGCCCGTGGGATCCAGGTCGGGGGCGACGGCGGCGATCGTCCCACCATCCAGGAGCACGTCCGCCGCAACGCTCCCGCCCGGGCTCACCACCTCTCCGCCGCGCACGAGCAGCACCGAAGCCCCCCTCCGGCCGTCCGGCCTATCATCGTAGGCGAGCGTCGTTGCCAGGACCCGCCGCGCCTCGTGATGCTGTGGACGCCTCCGTGCTCGAACGGGCCATCGGCCGGTTCCGGGAGGCGGGCATCGTCCTCCCCACCCTCGGGCAGCTCGCGGACCCTGGCACGATCCCCGAGCGCATCACGCGGACGCTGGCCGAGGTCGATCCCGACGCCGCGCACCCGCTGAACCTGTTCCGGGTCCACTGGTACAACGGCGCCGATCGGCGCTCACGCGTATCGGTGCCCGAGCACGTGGTCCTCCCGGGGGTCCTCACCGGGGTGGAGGCGAGGATCGTCGTCGCGTTGGGCGACCGCTTCCCGATGATCGGCGCCCACAAGGTGCTCGCGGCCTATGGGTGCCTCGTGCCGCGGATCGTGAGCGGCGGGTTCGACCCGACGACGCAGCGGGCCGTGTGGCCCTCGACCGGCAACTACTGTCGGGGCGGCGTGGCGATCAGCCGGATCATGGGCTGTCGTGGTGTCGCCGTCCTGCCCGAGGGGATGAGCCGCGAGCGCTTCGAGTGGCTCGAGCGCTGGGTCGCCGATCCCGGCGACATCATCCGGACGCCGGGCGTCGAGAGCAACGTGAAGGAGATCTACGACGAATGCAGGATCCTCGCCCAGGACCCGGCCAACGTCATCCTGAACCAGTTCTCGGAGTTCGGGAACCACCTCGTCCACGAGCACGTGACCGGTGCCGCCCTCGCGCACGTGTTCGAGACGCTCGCCGAGCGCGACCCCGGCCTGCACCTGGCCGCCTTCGTCTCGGCCACCGGCTCGGCCGGCACGATCGGGGCCGGGGATCACCTCAAGGAACGCTACGGCTCCGCGATCGTGGCCGTCGAAGCGCTCGAGTGCCCGACGATGCTGCGCAACGGCTTCGGCGAGCACAACATCCAGGGCATCGGCGACAAGCACATCCCGCTGATCCACAACGTGATGAACACCGATCTGGTCGTCGATGTGAGCGACCGTGACACGGACCGACTGAACGTCCTGTTCAACACCGACGAGGGGCGCGCGTACCTGGAGCGCCGCGGGATCGACGCGACCACGATCGGCGCGCTCGACGCGTTCGGGATCTCGAGCATCTGCAACGTGCTCGCGGCGATCAAGACGGCGAAGGCGCTGCGGCTCGGCCCGCGGGACGCGATCGTGACCGTCGCCACGGACGGGGCGGCCCTGTACCGCACCGAGGTCGACAAGGTCCTCGCCCGGGACTTCCCGGGCGGGTTCGGGCCCGCCGAGGCCGCCGAGACGTTCGGGCGCTCGCTCGAGGGCCAGGGCACCGACGACATGCTCGAGCTCAGGCGCGAGGATCGGGAGCGGATCTTCAACCTCGGCTACTACACGTGGGTCGAGCAGCAAGGCGTCTCCATCGAGGACTTCGTCGCGCGACGCTCGCAGTCGTTCTGGCGCGACCTGCGCGAGCTGATCCCGGTGTGGGATGAGCGGATCGCAGCCTTCAACGCCGCCACCGGCGTCGCGGAGACGGGTTGATGCAGCCGGCGACGATCGTCGTCTGCGCCGGCTGCGGCCACCGCGCTCACGACGACGACCCGTACCCGTTCCGGTGCCCCCGGGCGGGTTCGGACGACGTGGACCACCTGATGGTCCGCGAGCTCGACCCAGACCGGGTCGCCTTCCCCAGCGAGCCCGACGAGCCGAACCCGTTCGTCCGGTACCGGGAGCTCTTCCACGCCTACCACCTGGGGCGTCGGCACGGGCTGAGCGACGCCGATCACGTGGCCCTCGTGCGCGAGCTGGACGAGCGGGTCGGCGAGGTCGAGGGCCACGGGTTCGCGGTGACGCCGTTCGCCCCGGCCGACGCGTTGTCGGGTCGCATCGGCGCCGAGGTCTGGGTCAAGGACGAGACCGGGAACGTCTCGGGATCGCACAAGGCGCGGCACGCGATGGGGCTCATGACGCACCTGCTCGTCGCAGAACGCGTCGACCTGGCGCCCGAGGGCACCCCTGCGGACCTGGCGATCGCGAGCTGCGGCAACGCGGCGCTCGGCGCCGCCGTGATCGCGCGCGCTGCCGAGCGGACGCTCCGGGTGTTCGTGCCGACCTGGGCGGACCCCGTGGTGCTCGAGCGCCTGGAGGCGCTCGGTGCCGCGATCGAGGTCTGTCCGAGGCGGGAAGGTGTCCCCGGCGATCCGGCGTACCAGGCCTTCCGAGAGGCCCTGCGGGACGGCCTGGTGCCGTTCACCGCCCAGGGTCCCGACAACGGGCTGACGGTCGAGGCCGGCGAGACGCTCGGGTACGAGATGGTCTCGGCCCTGCGAGCCGCCGGCTCGAGCCTGGACCGCCTGGTGGTACAGGTGGGCGGCGGCGCGCTCGCGAGCTCGCTGATCCGCGCGTTCGAGGACGCCGCGCTGCTCGAGGAGCCCGAGCGGCTCCCGCGGATCCACGCGGTCCAGACCGAGGGCGCGCATCCGCTGGAGCGTGCCTACCGGCGCGTGCGGCAGCGGGTCGGACACGAGCTCACGCCGACGGGCATCCTTGAGGCCATGGCCTATGCGCGGGGCCATCGCTCGGAGTTCATGTGGCCGTGGGAGGAGGAGCCCAAGAGCGTCGCCACCGGGATCTTGGACGACGAGACCTACGACTGGGCGGCCGTGGTGGCGGGCATGCTCGCGACCGATGGCTCGCCGATCGTGGTCTCGGAGGAGATGCTCGAGGAGGCGAACCGCTTGGCGCGCGAGGGAACCGGCATCGACGTGGACCACACGGGGTCCGCCGGGCTGGCCGGTCTGCTCGAGCTCGGACGCCGGGGGGAGATCGGAGCGGACGAACGGGTGGCCGTGCTGTTCACGGGGATCAGACGAGGATAGGGGGGTACGGATGAGGAGCTTCCAGGGCCGCGACATCCTGTCGCTGAAGGACTTCGAGCGGGAGGAGTACTTCCGCGTCTTCGAGGTGTGCGACCGCATGGCGCCGATCGCCAAGGAGCGGCGCAACGTCGAGCTGCTGAAGGACAAGACCCTGCTGACGGCCTTCTACCAGCCGAGCACACGGACCCGGATGGCCACCGAGGCGGCGATGCATCGCCTGGGCGGGCACGTCCTGGGGTTCTCGGACGCGAAGATGACGCGCGCGGGTGACTTCTACCAGGAGTCGATCAAGGACACCGTGCACATGCTCGAGTTCTACGCGGATGTCATCGCGATGCGGCACTTCCAGCAAGGGGCTCCTGCCGAGGCGGCGCGGTGGTCCTCGGTGCCGATCATCAATTGCGGCGACGGCTGGGGCGAGCATCCCACGCAGGTGCTGACCGACCTCTACACCACATGGAAGGAGAAGGGGACGATCGACGGGCTGACCTTCCTCCTGGTCGGCGACATGCGGATGCGCACGATGCACTCGATCCTGTACGCGTTCAGCCAGTTCGACGTGCGCTCCTTCGTCGTGGGACCCCCGGACATGACGCTGCTGCCGGAGTTCAAGGAGGAGCTGGACGCCCGCAACGTCGTGTACCAGGAGGTCGAGTCGGTCGAGAAGGTGATCGCCGAGTGCGACGTGATCTACATGGAGCCCGTCGTCCAGGCCGACTACACGAAGGGGCGCGACGAGCGCGGCGCCGAGCTGCCCACCACGCCCGACGCGTACCGCGTCACGCGGGAGCTTCTGCGCGACAAGGCGAAGAGCGATTCGATCGTGCTGCACTCGCTCCCCAGGATGGACGAGCTGCCCACCGAGGTGGACGAGACCCGGCACGCGCGGTACTGGGTCGAGGCGTTCAACGGCGTGGTGATGCGGATGGCGCTCCTCGCGCTTGTCCTGGGGGCGGCGGAGTAGGGGGGTCGATGGACCTCACGCTGAACGGCCGGGCCGTCTCGGTGGACGTCGCACCCGGGACGAGCCTGCTCGAGCTCCTCCGCGAGCATCTCGGGATCACCTCCGTCAAGGACGGATGCGCCCCCGAGGGCTCCTGCGGGGCATGCACCGTCCTGGTCGACGGCAGGGCCGTGGTGTCCTGCGCGCAGGCCGCCGAGCGCGTCGACGGCCGCAGCGTCACCACCCAGGAGGGCCTGTCGCAGGCGGAGCGCGACCGATGGGCCGACGCCTTCGTGGCGAGCGGGGCCTCGCAGTGCGGCTTCTGCTCGCCCGGGATCGTGATGAAGGCGGAGGCGTTCCTCGACACGCACCCGGACCCCTCGCGGGAGGAGATCGCCCGCGCCCTGGCCGGCAACCTGTGCCGTTGCACGGGCTACGTGAAGATCGTGGACGCGGTCTCGCTCGTCGCGGGCTCCCGGCGGGGACGGCCGCTCCCCGAGCCCGATGCCTCGGGACGGGTCGGATCGCGCGCGGCCAGGTACCAGGGACGCGAGCTCGCGCTCGGCGACAAGGCGTACGTGAACGACCTGCGCCCCGAGGGCCTGCTCCACGGCGCGCTGCGCTTCTCGGACCACCCCCGGGCCCGCGTGCTCTCGATCGACGCGTCGGCGGCTCGTTCGTACCCCGGCGTGGAGGCCGTGCTGACGGCCGAGGACGTGCCGGGGGAGCGCGTCCAGGGGCTCATCACGCGGGACTGGCCGCAGCTCGTCGCGGTCGGCGAGACCACCAGGTACGTCGGGGACGTGCTCGCGATCGTGGTGGCCGGGTCGCGACGGGCCGCGCGGGAGGCGGCCGCCCTCGTG